>LKMJ01001328.1_pt1 | contig 21625 bp, 17 predicted proteins | sample 643391 | NCBI WGS metagenome assembly LKMJ01 (sample SAMN04112250, study PRJNA286221) | soda lake metagenome | biome: soda lake; feature: Kulunda Steppe; material: water; isolation source: sample PL-Br10 brine of Picturesque Lake | place: Russia: Kulunda steppe | collected 2010-07
ACGCTCTGTATTCAGCACTCCTCTCGTATCAGTTGTGGAGGGTTTCAACAGAACCAGAGACGTACAAACAAGGCCGGAACAAATACGTCGAAGCGACCGAAGACGGCCAAAATTTGGAAAGATGAAAATTTCAAGCCTCCACTATTTCCGGAGCAATCACAGCTAGAATCAGTTAGAAAGGAAGATTATAGGAACTTCGAGAGCAACGGAAATGATGGTTCTGATGGCGTAAGTGTACCCTCCATTGTTTCCGGAGCTTTCGGTCAGTTTCATTCTGCATTTCGCGATGTTCCAGGTTTCTTAGATAACATAATCTATCCAGTAATCTACAGGGAGCTGGAAACACTGTACAGAGTCGGTTTCCCGACTCCAAAGAAGCAAAAATGAGATGTTGAGTTTCAATAGATCGGAACCCTCCACTGTTTCCGGAGCTTTTGGTAATAATGAGTTTGAGTTCTCCTAACCCTCACTCCACTGTTTCCGAAGCTATCCAAAAGATAAGACAGTACATGCGACGTAACTAGAATATATCACTGTTAAATTTGTTGTGTGTTCTGGATATACATAATCTATTAGATAATATCTATTATATAAAATATTTATTTAGGTCTAGTACGGGTATGGTACTATTGCTGTTATATTAAATCTTTGGTTTACTATCCTTACTTCTAATACTCAAAAGGGTGTTTTGTTATCCATAGCATCGGAAACAGTGGAGTGAGAGGGGTATATAAAAAACCCATCTCCGGAAGGTGCGGTCTGCGGGAATATATAAATAAATAAGCTCCGGAAGCTCCGGAAGCGTTGGTTTTATTATGATGTCTTGTGTGGTCGTTTAACATGGGGATGTTCCAACGAGATCAACATATATTTGCCGATGCCGAGCCCCTCGACGACTCGTATGAGCCAGAGGATATTCGCGAAAGGGACGAAGAACTCGAGAAATATCAGCGAGCACTCCAACCCATCATCGATAACAGACCAACGTCAAACATTTTCTTGTACGGAAAAACGGGCACTGGAAAGACCGTCGCGACAAAATTCATGTTGTTTCATCTCGAGGACGATGCTGCGGAGTACGAGGATGTCGAACTTTCGACTGTCTGGGTCAGTTGTGAAAACCTCTCTTCATCCTACCAGGTAGCCGTTGCTCTTGTCAACGAACTTCGGGAGAGTCAGGACAAAGACCGCATCAGCACGACTGGCTATTCCCAGCAACGAGTCTTCAATCTTCTCTACGAGGAACTTGACGCGCTCGGCGGGACCGTTGTGATTGTCCTTGACGAAATCGATAACATCGGTCATTCTGACGACATCCTCTATGGACTTCCCCGAGCACGGTCGAACGACTATGTCGATGATGTACGTCCGGTTATTGTCGGCATCAGTAACGACTTCCAGTTCCGGGATAACCTTTCGCCAAAGGTCAAAGACACACTTGCCGAGAAAGAGATTCTTTTTCCACCTTACGATGCAAATCAGCTGCGTTCGATTCTCACGCCGCGTGCTGAGAAAGCATTTCACGAGGATGTCTTGACAGATGATGTAGTTCCTCTCTGTGCAGCGTTTGCTGCTCAAGATACCGGATCAGCTCGACAGGCAATCCGGCTGCTTCGCGAGGCTGGTGAACTTGCGCAAGCCGCGAATTCTGACAACGTGACCGAGGACCATGTTCGGGACGCTCAGGATGAGCTCGAAAAAAACCAACTCTATGAAGGGATGCAGGAACTCACCACCCAGGGACATGCCGTTCTCTGCGCACTAGCGTATCATCAGGCTCTTGATGAAGTCCCTGTCCGTTCCCGTGACCTTTACGACCGGTACGTGAAGATCTGCGATCGTCTTGACGCCGATAGCGTAAGTGAGCGGCGAGTTCGTGATCACCTCTCTGATATGAACATGCTCGGATTAATTAGCGTCTATGAACGTAACGAAGGACTCTCTGCCGGTCGGTACCACGAATATGAGCTTGACGTTCCTCTGAAAGCAGTGCTTGAGGTTCTTCTTTCGACGGGTCGTTTTGAGGATATCGCAGATATCATCCAATCGACGGCTGATGATAACAACCTTCTTCAATCTGACATTTCTGATTACTAAGTCCCGGAATTTGCTGCAACAAATAAACTCAAACTCTGTTGCTAATAGCTCCGGAAACAGTGGTGTGTCGAAATAACTTGTACAGCACAGAAAATTATGGAGAGGGAAGTAAAACGCGTCGATGCCAAGTGGTTCGAGAATTACTTTTTGTTTGGTCAGGTTCTTAATACTCTTCCGCAAAAGCTTCGGACACAGTGGAGGGTTCTGCTTCTCGCAGTAAATCTGATTTTCTTCACTCCTCGAATACCGATCTAGGCCGAAAATTGGTTAACTCTTCAATCCTCGACTCCAATTCACCCACTCATTGTCGGAACTCAATAGCATCGTTATGAATATAATTAGTTCATGGATGTGATATTCGTGTCTCAATCAGCATCGTAACCCCACTTGCGAAGGACGGATTCAATATCTTCGATATTTTCGAAAGCTGCAACCATAGCAGCTTCACGCAGGTCAACTTTGTAAATATCTTCTCCCAGTTGATTCTCAATCTTTGCTTGTACCTGCTTTTCTTGTTGATACGTTTCATCTTGGTAATGCAGTTGAAAGGTATGGTCCCTAGCTGTTTTTACACCGTCACGGGCGTAAATAAATGGTAATCTAGATGTATCCTGTTCGGTTGGGGTACCTTCGACTTGGTCTGCTGCTTCTTGACTCTGCTCGATTTCGTTGTTAGCGTTGTTGTCTTCATTATTTGATTCATCATTGTCATTGTGATCTGCAAATGGGTCGCTCCCAGACCCTGGTTTCATACCATTTGTCATTGGTGTTTCACCTCCTCTAGATGTCGAGCCAAATCCTCAAGCTTTGCAAGTGTATCTTTCTCGTAATCGTAGGGTTGTCTAACCTCTTGTATATAGTGTGAGGGTGGGAGTTGTGCATCCCAACAACCTTCAAATAGCGACGAACGTTCGGCCAGTGCGATGGGAGCATCGAATCCTAATTCACGTATTTCCTGTAGGTATTTTTCCTGGTCAGATGTTGCTCCTACTCCGTTTGGAACAACCGCTAATACACCGACATCAATTCCAAGCTGTTCTTCGAGACCCGCTGAGATACCTTCAAGCCCACCTATTGAGGCCATCCCTTTCCCAGTTGGTTCCACCGGGATGACCAATGAATGTGTAGCTGCGACACCGTTATACAGATGAGGGCCAGCAGTTGCCGGTGGATCTACAATAATTGTATCGTATGTTTCTGGAATGCCAGCATCTGCGAGCACTGGTCGAAGCCGGTCGTTTGGATCAAAGTATTCTTCCAGATCTTCAGCAAGATTTTCGGCACGCGTGAGTAGACTACTCAGGTTTTCTAACATCCCGTGATTTGGCACAAGATCGAATCCATACGGCGTTTCTTCCACAATATCTTGAAATTCACCCAGTGGACGATCAATTAAATGGCGAGCAATGTTGTCAGCGTCACCATCATCTCGGGGGGCGTCAACGCCCAACAAATACGTTAACGAACCATCCTGTGGATCAAGATCAATCGCTAATACGTTTCGGCCATGATTAGCATGGGCGGTTGCGAGACTTGCGGCGAGTGTTGATTTCCCAACACCACCTGCTTCACTATAAATGGAGTAAGTCAGCATACTTCTTGGTATAACTTAGTCAATTAAATATGTTTGTCAGACAACTCAGCAAACTCTTATAAATGAGTTTCTTAGCTAAGTCATTTAGCTAAGTTGTTTGAATAAGTCATTCAGATAAGCTAGCTAACAGAGTTAGTCATGTATATCGGTAAGATAAGTCTCCTAGCCTGAGAGATTTTTTAATACCAAACTGGTGCAACGGACTTCTTTGCCACTGATGCCGCGAACTCAATTGGGTCATCTCAAATTCGTTTGGAAAGTGTCGAGTATCTGTGATGCTATTCTCCGAATTCACTCTTATTCCTTTGGGAACAATTCACCATGGGGGCACTCCTAGAAGAATCCTGCAAGTGGAACTAACCAGGTTTGCGATATTTAATCTTGTGTCAGTGTAGATCTGCTGCTCCTTGCTCACGAGAACCAGCAGATAGGAACTTCTAGCTGCTGAAGAAACCGATCAACGGGAGTATCTTCCTACGGAGAGTTGTGGCTTTGCGGGGCGGGAGTGATCGCGAACCGACGATTTCTCGTCGTTTAGACACTCATCTCCGGTGAATCGTGCATTTCCTTCTGTATGAGCATGTAGTAAATCGACACAAGAATCTGGCGAGCAGTTGCAACGATGGCGATCTGGTTGTTCATGCGTTGTTTCAACCGCGTATAGAAGTTCCCGAAATAGTTATCACATCTAACAGCAGTATGATTTGCCTGGACGAGGGTCCAGCGCAGGCCAGGCTGGCGTGCTCGTTCGGTGACTATCCAAACGCTTTACATCAGAAGAGCCAGTTATTTCTATTTGGTGTTCTTCGAAGAGTATTCTTCAACCTTACCCGAACAACTCCTTCTAATTCAATTTCAATCTAGCAATGCCTGTCCATAAAATTAATCAACTAACGTTACAATCGCACCCACGGTTTTTAAGCAATTGTTCGAATTGATATGAGCTCTGGCAATCTTCACAAATTACGGTAATATCGGCCACTACTCGATAATTTCTCTCGTTTATTTTGTCTACATTAATCAATTCAGCAAGTGATTTTTCACCAACCACGGCTGTTTTGCCAGCAAATTTCTCTATAGTTTGAATCTTTGAGTCAACAGTTGTTGTCGACTGGCTTGGTGAATCTACATCGACAACATCTGTGAGGTATGTATAAATAGTCTGGTGAGTAATAAAATCAGAACGAATTTCCGCAAAATCAATGTCTTCCTTTTCAAGCTTCCGGCGTATTCGGACTTGCTCTGTTTGAGGTGCATCATCCTCATTTAAAATTGAATACCACTGTTCTCTCTCGCTATTTGTAAGATTAATCTCACTTAATGCTGCAAAAAATATCCTTTTGTTGAACATATCAGCAAGTTCTCTAAGGCTTTTTCGATCATCATCTGCAGTCCAATGGCTAATTAAGAAGTCATCAATATTGTCCAGTTCATACTTATCCGCTATTTTAGGGATTTTCCGGCGTTTTTTCGTGGTCATATACGTATAATTAGCTTACAAAAATATAACCGCTGTCAATTATCGACCACGTCCAATCAAACTCAGGGTCCCGATTATTGCTATACGCCGCGATACCCTTTGGTAACATTATTTGTCCCTATCAGATGCCCAAAGGCGTGGGCTTCCATATCGAATCCAGTCATCGCATAATAACGGCCGGCACGCATCGTTCTTTCGTGAGCTGTTGGGCAATCGACGCGCGCGTAGTCAATACCGTATGTAGAGTCTTCGCTTGGATCCCCGAGGCGAAGCATCCACGACCCGTCTTGGTCAACGAATTCAAGACCACTTACATTGCCCTGCTCGTTTTCATGCTCGGTGAGGAGACTATCTGCTTGCGTATCGAACAGACATGTGGTGCAATCAGGGTTGTACGTGGTCGTGGCAGCATATGCACCATCTGGCATGATTGCGCACGGTCCGAGATTCGCGTTAAATTTGTGCTCCAAGACCAAATTCCCAGCTCTCGTAAACACACGAAATGTTCCGCCTCGCTCTTCGCCCCAGTCGAGATGCCAATCAACGACAGCGACGGTCCCGTTATTAGCGACTACGCAATCGTTCCGTCGGCCAATTGCTGTCGTGAACTCAAGTTCTTCATCATCCGTGAGAAGGAAGACACGGCCTGGTTCAGGAGAACCTTCGACAAGCCGCCCTTGGTAGGCGATAATGAACTCGTTGTTCGGCGATTTCTTGGTTTGCGCAAAATGCAGTTCACCAGCGTACTCGACGTGCATCCAGTCGTCGCCATCTTCATTCGTCGAAACCTGATTAGTGACCTGTGCGGGACTGTCAGTCTGTGCAGTCCCCTCATTAACAGGATCAGTACTACTCTCAGTTTCTTTTCTTGGGCCGCCAATAGAGGGAGACTGAGTGGCTTTGTCAGTACTGGTTGTGGTGGATGCCTCGGGTTGTGGAGTGTCCGCCGTTTCTTTCGAAGCAGCTTCTTTCGAGAGAGACCGCCGTCGCCATAAGTAGACGCCAGCTGGAATCACGGCGAGGAACCACATGAGCGAACCCAAGACGAACGCCCATGTGTACTGTGGCCAGTCAACATGTTCGCGCACGGTTCTCGCATCGAGATATAACACGTAGGCAGAGCGAGCCAAACGCTGAAAAACAGGAGACCCCACAACGCCTCACGAATAGCCTCGACCGCCCTGCGGGTCGACACCTTGGTATCGTACGGTTCTGGCGAGAAGGTCGATGGCAAACTGTTCTAAAGGCCGGTCATTGATTTTGGCGAGTCGATAGTCCGTGTGGTTGGTTATAGCTCTGTTACTGGTTGTTAGGGGACCGGGGAAAATTCAATTCTGGGGTCAGTCTCGTTGTCGGAGCAGCAGGTGCGCACACCCTAGTGAGCGTCCTCTTCGGTATCTCCTCGGGAAGTACACCGTACGCGACCACGTCTTCTTCCGGTTCAAATCCGGTCTTCGCGAGGTTACAGACTCATTACTCTGTAATCATCAGTCGTGGTCTCAGCCCCAAATTACGCCCGCATCACCAGAGTTTTCCACTCGTATACTCAGGGAATCAGAACTACCTTTCCGACGAAACTGTCCTCTAGAATCGCTCTGTGGGCTTCTGTTGCGTCCTCGAAACTATACGTGCGGGCAATTTCGGGGGTAATGGCCCCCTGGTCGACCATATCGAGAACTCGTTCCAGGACGCTTGCTAGGCTCGGCAATTCCGATTCAGTAACCAGATTCGACATGGTCATGGCGTGCACACTGAGATTCTTCGTCATGAATGCGCGCTCAAGTGCCACCTTGCCTTCCAGACCAGCGTAGTATACGATATCCGCATCGAACGCTGCGACCTCAAGATTGTACGTGAAGTGATAGGGGGTTCGGTGGTCGAAGACAACGTCGAACTCGTCGTCGGGAAGCGTCGCGAGACCATCTCTGTCGTAATCGACCACACTTTCTGCGCCGAATTTTTTTGCTATCTGCTTTCGCTCGGGATGTGCGCTCGTCGTGGTGTGAGCACAGATCTGATTCGATAGTTGTACTGCTACGTGACCGACGCCACCAGTTCCGCCATGGACGAGGCACGAATCAGTAGGTTCGAGTCCGCCGTGGTCTAACAGTCCACGCCACGCGGTGACTCCTACTAGTGCAATCGCTGCACCGTCTTCGAAGGAAACACTATTTGGAAGCCGCGTCACGATGTCAGTCGGAACCGCAATATAATCGGCAAACGCTCCCTGCTGGAATCTGGTGGTATGGAGCCCCGTACCACATACTCTGTCGCCTACCTGGTATTCCGTAACGTCCGACCCTACTGTATCGACCACACCAGCAAAATCTGAACCACTGGTCTTCGGGAGCGGGCCCGTTCCCCACTGGCGCCGCTTTGCATCCGTCGGATTGATACTGGCTGCCCGTACTTCCACGAGAATTTCCCCGGGATTCAGGGTCGGCCGTTCGATGTCATCCACCTGGAGTACCGTTGGGTCACCCGACTCGTGATATCGAAGAGCTCGCATACTTCCCAGTAGCGCTTCGTCCTCTTACAGGTATCGCAGGAAATTTTTCGTCGTGGTCGGTCAACTGGCAGCTGAGCAAGAAAGTTCTGCTGGTCAGTGGCCTAGCTGCTCAAGGCCAGTATCCCTAGCACACAATTCGAACTGAAAATAATATAATTTATCCATATATCACAATATCATTATATGCTTCTCTACTCTTTCACTCTGTGCTCATCTATCTGTTCAGTTCTGAAACGCATCTCCCCAGAAATATCGGACTTTAGAAGCTATTGAGGTTACAGCTATCAACACAAATTATCACGAGAAAATAAATCAAATATATATAGAAATCTAAATTTTAAAAATATTTAGTTAGATTATGACGAAATATTATTAAATTGTGGTTATATAAATATATCCATCTCTACCGAAAAACCACAAATCAGAAACTCAAATAACTATTCTGACTATACATCTAAAATATAATAACTATGGCTAGTGTCCATGTCCTGAAACGGACACTGGTTCGTACGGTTCTTCGAGGAACTCGATGTCACTGCTCGAAAGACTGAGCTCGGTGGCCTCAACGGCCTCTTCGAGATGTTCGACGTTCCTTGTTCCAACGATTGGTGCATCGACCCATTTCTTGTGGAGGAGCCAGGCGAGTGCGACCTGGGCCATCGAGGCGCCCAGGTCCGCTGCGACGTTCTGCAGTCGCTCGTTTATTGCTATCCCGCCTGCCAACCGATATGTTTCGACGCGCTCGTCCATGAATTCGTCCGAATCGACCCGGTCTGAGCGCTCGAACGACTCTACAGGGCGTGCGAGAAACCCGCGCCCAAGCGGGCTGTACGGGATGATGCCGACGCCGTTTCGTACACACAGCGGGATCATTTCCCGCTCTTCCTCCCGGTAGGCGAGATTGTAGTGGTTCTGCATCGTCACGAACTGCTCCAGCCCGAAACGCTCGCTGGTCCGGAGCGACTCTGCGAACTGGTGTGCCCACATGGAACTGGCTCCGAGATATCGGACTTTCCCGGTGCGGATGGCGTCCCAGAGTGCCCGCAGGGTTTCTGCAATCGGCAACGAGTCGTCCCAGTAGTGAATCTGGTACAGGTCGACGGTATCCAGCCCGAGCCGGTCGAGACTCGCATTAAGTTCCTGCTGGATAGCCTTTCGCGAGAGTCCACCCGAGTTGGGGTTGTTCGAATTCATCAGTCTGTATACCTTGGTGCCGACGACAAACTGATTCCGGTCGTATTCCTCGAGTACCTTCCCGAGGAAACGCTCGCTGTCTCCCGTCGAATAGGAGTTTGCTGTATCGAAGAAATCGACACCCAGTTCGATGGCGCGTTCGATGAGTTCTGCTGATTCGTCCTCGTCAAGCTTCCAGGCCGCATCAGTCCCGAAGCTATAACACCCCAGACAGATCTCACTCACACTCACACCGGTCTCGCCGAGGGTAACGGAGTCCATGACCTATATCTCATAGAGAGAAGCCATTATACGTTACGCCCGTTCGAACACCATCGTGTGGATGTCCGACTCCACACGGAATTAGCCACAGTACATCGAAGAGTGAACTGCCGAGCTTGAAACAATATTAAAATTATCGCTCTTCGGAAGTAGATTGTTGATAGACTGCTGTCTTGCTTGTGGTTTTGGAGAATCTGCGTATCGTTCAACAACGATCGTATCCAGGACCGTCAAGCTCTGATACGGGCTTTGAGAAAGTACTTCTCGCTTTGCAGTGAGATATCAACAATCCCCCTCACATGAGCGAAAATTATATCTTCACCATCCAGTTTCATAAATTACATATACACATCAGTTCTTGAATTTTCCGTGGGCACTGGTTCCGTCATACGAACCCATCGTGATGAAAATGCATATCGACCCCGATCAATTAAGCTTGCATTCACTGTGCTACGTAGGCACCAGTCGACGTGTATGACTTGCTAATTTCTGTACGCGACTCTGGCGAATACGTGATAAATGCATTCAATACGAAGCATATCGCTGCTTACAGACTCGGGTGGAATTCCACCGATTATGGTCTACACTGCCGACGTATACATTTCCGAGTGGCACCACCGGTATCGGTTTATTCGGCACGATTTTTAGCCCTCCATTTGTATACTGGCACTATATACATCGTTTCGAGTCAATAGTGGCTGTAGCCCTGTATCAAAAATCCTACATTCATCAAATTAAAATACTATATTAAAGATAGACATAATGTTCCTGTAGGGCACTGTTTAGTTGAGCACCACCTCGGCTGGAGTTCGTCCGTCTAGCGTTTGATTCGGCCGATTACGGTTATAATGGTATCTAAACCGTCTGAACCACCGCTTTGCACTTGGTTGACTGCCCCGCCAAAACGTATGAAAGCGGTCGATTCGCATTGTCACCGTCTGGAACCATTTTTCGATGTGGTTCCGATCTTTGTAATTAAGCTGACCGCTCAATTTTTGCCGGGCAAGGGCAGTCAAATCCCCACCGCCATCGACGAGAAACTCTGTCTCTGAAACATCGTGTTTCTCGGTTAATCGATGGAGGAATGCCGCCGCGGGGTCGGTCCCGCGGCGGCTGTACACATCGACTTCAAGCAAGAGTTTTGAGTCGATATCAATCGCCGCAAACTGCCATTTTTGTTCGCCGTCAACCTCGATTTGTTTCTCGTCGACAGCGACCCGCGACGTCCACGAGAAAAAGTTCTCGTACAGCCCATCAGAAATCTCTAGTGTTCGTCATAATTTTTGGATATTAAGGAAGCGGTCAATCCACGACTCAGCGAAACTGAGTTGATCTGCGTATTTGTGATAGATCTCGCAGATCAACTCTCTGTATGTATCGAGATCTGCTGCGTCACGCGGTGATAGGTCGTGTTTGACACTTTTCCAGATTTGTTCGATTGGGTTCAAATCGGGCGAATATCGTGGTAACGAAACGCGGCGGATATTCGCCTCTCGACAAATCTTATCAACATGAACAGTAAAATGAGAGGAAAAATTGTCGCAGATTAGTATAATCGGTTTTTGCGGATTCTTCTCACGGATTTTGTGGGAAAAAATCGCCCACAGATTCCTTGGTGAGATCGGGTTTGCATGCAACAACACTCTCACCGAGTAAAGCGTAGAATCCAAAGACAGCGTCGTCAAAGTTGGCGGTTGGCGTCTGTTTTGATAGCGTCGGTTTCTCGAAGGCCCACAATCTTCTGCTGTTGTCTGTCGGTCTCGGCCACGATTCATCGAGGAAACCAATCACGAAACCACCGTCTGTGACAACATCATCCTCCAGTTCATCAAGCGCAGCGTGGAGGTTTTCGTCGAGAATTTCTTCAGCATCTGCTGGTTGCTCGGGCTGTTCTGGTCGAGGAATTGCATATTTCATTCCTAGATTCTTGAGAAGACGCGAAACATGTCGTTGTGTGTATGATACATTAAATCCTTCTTCAATCAGCTGTTGGATCTGCTGTGTGGTGAGCGGTTGATTTTCTTCGAGAACATCTTTGAGTTGCTGTTGTTCCTGCTCGCTTAATTTCGACGGTCTCCCACCACCAAAATCCGGCTTGAGACCGTCGACTCCCTCCGCATTCCAGGCCTCGACCCAGCGACTTCCGGTCGGTTGCGCGACGCCGACACGATCGGCCGCTTCTGTAACAGAGTCTCCTTTGTACAGATTCCGAATAAAACACAACCGCCGGACAAGGCGGGTTTTTCTCCTGTCTGTGCGTCATCAATCGCTTCAGCAAGTTCCACTTCGTCAAGATGACGTATTACGTCTTTTGACGGTGGCATAGTTCTACTACATCCTCCAAGAATACAAATCTTATGTCTATCACTACCAGGTGTTCGGAATGTGCATCAACAGCTGATGAGCAGCGGTGAATTTCGGCAACAGACGACAGAAGTAACACCAATCTACTGCCTGTCCCGTCGAACAACGAACTGATTTGTCGATTTTGATGGAAATTGAGGCGAAAATGAACAGTCTGCGTAGAGATGTCTCTCACGAGTCGGCGTTCCGCCCGGCGGAACGCCTACGTCACTGGCATCTCCTTGCGCACGATATTCAGGAACGTTCGTGCAGGCAAGCGCGGTTTCAGCCGCTGTTCAATGTCGAGACTTACCTGTACCAGCAAGTCAACCACCAACCACATATCGTAGAGAATTACCGCGAATCCGAAGTAAAACACTCTTACAGCCGTGTTTCGTGATGTTGTCCACGCCAGGAAATCTTTGATCGACTTGTAGCTGTTCTCAATTCCCCATCTGCGGGCGTACCGCCCCATAATGCGGCGGGTACGCCCGCGTGCCGCTTTTGTCTCATCGCTCACTGTGAGGTTCGTCACGAACACCACTGTCGTATCTTCTTTCCGAGTCGAGGGAACTCCGACGAGCGTCGGAGTGACCGTCACAGTCTCGCTTCCAATCTTCTTGTTCATCTCGTGAGATTGTTTGACTGCTACGTCATGCTCCATATCAGCAACAAACCAGTCAACACGATCGTCTGATGACTTCCGGATCAGGTACGAGAGGTTCTTCTCTTCGAGTGCGTCAATGACGCCAATGCCGTCGAATTCGGCATCGGCATACACCGTTCCAAGCGAGACGTGGTCGCTTGCGATGTCGATTAGTTGCTTAACGAGCACACTTCGAGGGATGTAGCCGCGCAGCGGCCGCATCCCGAGCGTGAATTTCACTTCTTCACCAACCACCGAAATTGTCGCCATCTTGTAACACCACGAGTAGGACTTGCTTGGTGGAGCACCAGTGCTCATCTGAAACTCATCCCGGTCACCGTAGTATGCGACGTAGGTAATATCGATCGCCACATCGGCGTGGCGATCTATCGAATAGTACTGCTCAGCAGCCCACATCATACTACCAATCGCGCCGTTGACCATCGACGCGATCTCCATCGCGTCGAGTTGCTTGATGTACTGGAGGTGCGTATCACCAGCAGGGCCACCCTCGTCACGTGTGGTTTCTTCGTCGAACATTTGGCTGCCTTGATTGGCAGCTGTGCCGGTTAATCCGAGATAACTCTGGAGATCGAGGAACGCAGTATCGGAGTACTGCGTTCCGTCACCAGGACGATCAAGATCAATCGCAGGAAAGACGATCTGGCAAAGTGCATCGGTTACATCCTTGGCTTTCTCGGTGATGTAGCGCTGTTCTGAGCGGTTCGAACAGTCGCTTTTGTCAGTTGGTTCAAGTGTGCGCATTCCGAGCGGGTTGCCCATATCGTGGGCAACCGCGAGAATACGTTCTGCAGACTGTGTAATGAAGGATGTGAGGCGGTCAGGGAAACGATCACGCCATGCACGACCGAGAGTGGTTCGTCCTGGAGCGGTTTTGTCAGGAGCGAACTGGTCAGGGTCGAAGCCGAGCGTGCGGGCACGCTCGGCGTCGGCAAGATAGTCGTACAGCTCCACGGTGGTGAATCCCGCGAGTTCCTTGCAGTAGAACGCACGCACCATCGGCTGATAGCTGTACTTTGCGTCCCACTCCTCAGCAGCTTCGACAACGGGAGTCTTGTTGAACTCAAATCCACAGACAACGGTCAGAAAATCAGTGTCTTTGTGTATCAATTCGGCAGCTTGGCGTTCGAGTCGCCTGAAAGCCGACTCGAACTCGGATGTCTTCTGTGACATCCTCTCAGCGCTGGTGACCAACCCCAGTTAGCCACCCGTCTCGTGCACAAAATTTGTCGTTCCGAACACCTGACTACTGATTTCTGAGAACGGCGCTGCTGTCGGCGGGTCTTCTTGATACTCGGCAAGTTTGTGTGGCCAGTTCCAGACTGCACCATGAGAACGTTCCACACCCAAGCACTGTGGTACCCTGCTCAAACCCGACCACTGCTTCGTCGATACGCCAACGTTCTCGACGTGAAGGCATCCCGATACAGATTTGGCCTGCTGCTTACTCTCGTGTTAGACCTTCTATTAATGGTGCTTTGTGTACGACATGCCAGTTCCATCAGTTTCGGGTCAGGTAGAATCGTCATTGACAGGGTGGACACCGTATTCGGGGGCTTCGACGGTACCTGCCAGCTCCGATGCAAGTTTATAGGGATCAACCTCGCCATCGACGATGTACTCAACCAGTTCCGAGATTCCACCGTGCGAATCTATATTTTCTTTGACACTCTGGTCGAGGTCTTCACGGACAAGTCGGCGGAGGGTTTCGGCATACCGTTGTCGGACTCTTTCATCTAGTTGACCTGTTTCTGATAGATATTCGTAACGGTCGGACAGTACGGCGAGCAGCTCTTGGATACCCTCACCCGTTGTCGCAACGGTCTTGACGATGGGCGGCACATCTTGGCCATCGGTGACGGTTTGATCCGTTCCTTGACGAGAACTGGTTCGGGTCTCAGTGTGGCTAGTTCGCTGAACCATCTCGGTTAAATCGTTGAACGTCTGTTTGGCTCCTGCCAGATCGGCCTTGTTGACGACGAACACGTCAGCAATCTCTAGGATACCAGCTTTCAACATCTGGACGTCGTCTCCGCTTGAAGGAGGAACGAGGACAACCACCAGGTCGGCAGTCCGAACGATGTCGATCTCGTTTTGCCCGGCACCGACCGTTTCGATGAGGACGACATCGAATCCGAAGGCGTCGAGCGCAATGGCCGCATCTGTGGTCGAGTTGGACAGTCCACCGAGTGATCCCCGCGTCGACATCGACCGGACGAACACGCCTGTGTCTGTTGTGTGGCCAGTCATTCGAATTCTATCCCCAAGTATTGCTCCACCTGTGTAAGGCGAGGAGGGATCGATGCTGAGGACGCCGACAGACTTCCCCTGGTCACGATAGGCTGTAATCAGTCTATCTACTAGCGTCGATTTCCCAGCCCCTGGAGAGCCGGTGATTCCAACAATCGTGCCGTTTCCCGCGTGCTCGTGAAGGTGGCTGATGAGGGGCCGATACCCCTGTTCACGATTCTCGATGACAGAGATTGCCTTCGCAAGTGAGACATTGTCTCCCTCTAGTACTTCTTTTGCCAGGGTGGCGATATCCTGTTCACTCATGGATTAAAGCTCTCGGTTCTGTTTCCTGTCACTGAAGCAACTGCCGAACCTTAGTACTGAATTTGGTGGGTTCATACAAGGTGTAAAGACGTCGTGTTATATAATTCTGCCCGTGTGGCACGTGCCGGTACTGGTTATCAGGGTGTGTCAAACTACCCCAAATTTGATTCGGCATTGTCGAATAAGCTGCTGGCGGTTGGGCTGAAGACTGTGGATATACGGTGACACTAAACATTACAAACATATGGGTGTAATGTTTATTCACTCGTGACACACCCGTTCGGATTTGGCGGACTCTCCTACCATCAAGTGGTATTTATCGCACTAAAAGTACTTCGTATCAGTTCGTTTGGACCCCACCTGCTCTGGAACTTCCCTAGTGACATTGTCGTGTCACTGAATGGGTATTGAGTAGGACCACGGATACACCACCAACTTTTCGGTAATACAGAATTAACGGGGCCAAAATAGCCCATTTTCACGGAAACGATTATGGTTATACGAATAGTATTCTAGCGTATGAACGAACAAGAAACTCCGAAACGGCCGATAAAGTCAGTGAGTAAGGCATTCGGTATCATCGAAGAGGTACAGGAAAAAGATGGTGCTGGTGTGACCGAACTCGCGGACAGTCTCGACCTCGCCCCGAGTACAGTTCACGATCACCTCTCGACGCTCATGCAGAACGGCTACATTGTCAAAGAGGGTGATGAATACCAAATCGGTTTGAAGCATCTGTATCATGGAATCTACGCGAAACATAGATTCGAGCAGACCAACGCGAGGATCTACCCCGTCATCAAGCAACTGGCCGACATAACGGGGGAGGTCGTCTGGTTCGTCACGGAGGAGCAGGGATACGCGATATATCTGGAGCGGGCAGAAGGCGAACACTCGATCGCATCCCCCTCGATGCTCGGAATGCGGCGGCGGATGCACTCAATCGCGTCTGGAAAGGCGATACTCTCACACCTCCCGGAAGAGCGGAGACGGCACATCATCGAATCGACGGAACTCGATGCCAAGACGGAACATACGATTACTGACGCGGAAACTCTCATGGAACAACTAGAGCGGATACGGGACCGTGGTTACGCATTCAATAAAGAGGAGATGGTTATGGGTGTCCGCGCCGTCGCCGCTCCCGTACTGGTGGATGACATGGTTAGGGGTGCCGTTGGCGTTTCCGGACCATCCAACCGAATGCGCGGACAATACTTCGAGGACGAGTTGCCAAATCGCGTGCTTGCATCAGTCAACGAACTGGAACTCGAAATCATGCACTCCTGAGGGTACAGACACTACGGTATCTTGCCCCATCGAATCGAAACGTAAAAATGTGCACCGGTGGTCTATCCATCCGAGACAACGCGACGACATGGCACAACCATCAATTATTGTCAGGTGGTTAGGGGAAGATGCCGAAATTCTCTCCGACCGCGTATTCCAGTTACTTCTGTTAGCAAGTATCATCGCCGTCCTGGGTACTGCGCTTCTTTCCCCTATCCTGAGTTCACTCACCAATCAGTTCGACGTCACCTCGACTGAAATCGGACTGTTGATAACGGCCTACTCCACACCTGTCATCTTTTTGATTCCAATCAGCGGGTGGCTCATGGACCGATACGGCCGAAAACCAATACTGATCGCTGGTCTCCTACTGTTTGGAATCGGGGGCCTCGGTATCATGTTCACCACCAGTTTTCGGATTGCTATTCTCCTCCGGTTGGTCCAGGGAATCGGGTACGCTGGAACGATTCCCGTCGTTATCACATTTATCGGCGATATTTACACCGGGAGCAAAGAAGTCACCGGGCAGGGATTGCGATTCGCTATGGGTGGCGTTTCCCAAGCGGTCTTTCCACCGATTGCAGGCCTACTGGTCCTGATTAGCTGGCAATTCCCCTTTCTCATCTTCGGCCTCGCCATCCCGACGGCAGTGGTGATGCACTTCTGGTTAGAGGAACCCACCGCAAACGGCAATCTCGGACAGGCACAGCAAGCATCGGATACTCGGTACCTCCGAAAACTTCTCGCTCAGATACGCCAACCGAACGTGCTCCCTATCCTGTTTGCACTCGCAATCGCATACGGTCCGATTTATGCATTCTTTACGTACAATTCGATAATCGTCGTCGGTGTCATCGGCGGAACAGCACAGCAAGCAGGTGTAATCGTCTCCCTGTTCAGCATCGTGTTCGCCGCCACGGCCACCCAGTCCGGCCGAATCACGCGCTTTTTCGACACTCGAACCGTTCCATTGACGGGCGCCTGTCTTTGTTATGGCGTTGGTCTGGTAGCGTTCGCGTATGCGCCAACTATCGGTGTGGCGTATCTCACCTCGATAGTGCTCGGCGTTGGTATCGGGGTGACGTTCCCGCTGTACCGGAGTATGGTCACCGGATTCGCCTCCGAGGTACTCCGTGGCGGTCTCGTCAGCACCGGCGAGTCGATGGGGTGGGCTATTGCTTCTCTCACACCACTCATCATCGGTGTCTTGATTACCGCACTGGAAGGAGAGATTGGAACTGACGCAGCGATTCAGCTGACAGTCGCGAGCTTCGGTGCTGGTACCGGTATCCTTGGGGCGGTGTTTGTACTGACAGCTCACGTCTACTCTTCATAGTCCAGGAAAACGGTCAGGCAGTATAAGCGATTCCACCTGCAACCGGTATTTACGGTGTGTTTGGATTCGTACCGATGGTACCGTCCTCGATGAAGTTGGCTATCTCCTGGTCCGAGTAGCCACAGATCTCGCGGAGCACCTCTCTTCCGTGTTCTCCCAGTTCGGGAGCTGGTTTCGGTTCGATGGTTTCCTCCCCCCGATACTTTATCGGCATTCCTGGGACCGGAATAGACTCCGAGTTATCACCTTTATCCGCCAGGTTGTGAATCATCTTCCGTGCCAAAAGCTGTGGATCCTCGACGAGTTCTTCGACGGATTTCACTGGTGCACAGGGTATGTCAGTGGCCAGAAGCGTCTCTACTGCCTCGTCTTTGGTGAACCCTTCGAGCCAGTCGTTGATGTGCCCGTCCACTACGTCCATGTGTCGTGCACGGGTGACTTTGTTCTCGAACCTGTCGTCATCCAGAAGTTCCGGTTTGTCCATTAGGCCGACCATACTGTGCCATTGTCGCTCGGTAATACAGATGATAGCGATGTATCCATCTTCGACGGTGTAGACGTTGTACGGTGCGATAGCCATTCCCGAGTGTCGATTACCCGTGCGCGGGGGAACGTCATCACGCGTCAGCATGGCTGCCACCGGCGATGCGAGCGTCGGATAGAGACAGTCCATCATACCAACGTCGACGTACTTTCCTTCGTTCGTCCGTTCTCGCTCGTAGAGTGCACCGAGTATTCCGGTCGCGAGGTGAATGCCACCGAGGAAGTCCGCGACCCCAATTCCGGTTTTGACCGGTGGACTCTCCGGGAAGCCGGTCGTGTGCATCACACCGCCGATAGCCTGCATTGTTAAATCCATCGCGGGCCGGTTAGTGTACGGCCCATCGTCGCCGTATCCCGATGCGTGCCCATAAATCAACTGCGGGTTCACCGACGACAGCGTTTCGTAGCCGACGCCAAGGTTCTCCATCTTTCCTGGGGCAAAGTTTTCGATAAGTACGTCCGTCTCCGAAACAAGTTCGAAGAGTATGTCTTTGCCGTCATCCGATTTGAGGTCGAGTTCGAGTGACCGTTTGTTCGGATTCAGAAACTGCACTTCCGGGGAGTTGCCATCGTCACTTCGAAATCGGACGTTGTCTCCACCCGGTGGCTCGACCTTCACGACATCTGCTCCAAGGTACGAGAGGATCATACCACAGTAAGGCCCCTGGTAGATCTGCCCGAGATCAAGGACTCTAATGTCTTCTAATGGACGGCTCATACTGAGACACAGGAAGCCTCTGTTAATAAATCTTTCACCAATTCGCACGACCGACACGCTCGCTGTCGTAGAGTATTTTGCCCGATACTGACTGGTATTCAGTATGCGAGAGGGGCGCAAACCGATTCGGCCGAATTTTGTACCAATCCAGAGAACGGGGGAAAACGCTTATTAGATGGTAGTGATTCGAATACACTATGGACGCATCACAACCCGAGAGTGTCCATATTCGGGAAGTCGGCCCACGAGAGTCCTTCCAGAATGTGGATGAGACCGTGCCAACAGACGAGAAAATAGAAATCATCGAGCGGTTGATTGAGGCGGGGTGTACCGAACTGAACGTCGCTTCGTTCGTGCATCCGAAGATCACGCCACAGGTTGGTGACGCAGAAGATGTCCTGCACGGACTCCCACAACGTGAGGATCTAACGTACATGGGACTCATTCCGAACGAAAAGGGACTGGAGCGAGCAATCGATGTCCGGAAGGAAGGAGCGCAACTGGACAAACTCCTCTTTCTGTATTCGATGACGGAGGCTGTTTTGCGGGCGAACGGTGTCGAGCGCACAGTCGAAGAGCAGTTCGAACAGGTAGATGGGTTCCTCGACCGAGCTGCAGAGCACGGGTTCGAGACACTCGTCGGAATCAGTTCTTCATTCGGCTGTTCACTCAGTGGACCGGTACCCCGTGAAGACGTCGTTGCCGAAGCGGAACGACTGCGAGATGCCGGTGCAGACGAAGTCTTCTTCTCGGATTCGACCGGGCAGGCAAGTCCAATGCAGGTGCGCCAACTCTTCCAGCGAGTCGACGAGGAGTTACCGGAACTTCCAGTGACGTTACACCTGCACGATTCTCGTGGGGCTGGCCTCGCGAACGTAATACCTGCCCTCGAGGTCGGGAAGAAGAACCTCACGGTCTCTTCGGCCTTCGGTGGACTTGGCGGTGATCCACCGCTGGAACAGTCGAAAGGAAACATTTCGACCGAAGACCTAGTCTGCATGCTCGGCGGGATGGGCATCGATACGGGCATCGACCTTGACGAGTATCTCGAGGCATCGAGATACGCACAGGAACAGTTCGAAACACCGTTCGTCGCCAAAACGCTTGACATCGGTCCCTCTATCGCGTACAAGGAAAACGCCCCTCAGGAAGGAAACTAGCACAGGGTCCCACATGCCATCTACTGAACTCCCACTATCAGAAATCACGGTTATCGACCTGTCACGAGCGGCCGCTGGCCCGTACTGTACGATGATGTTGGGTGATATGGGTGCAGACATCATCAAGATCGAGCGTCCAGATGTCGGTGACGAACTCAGGAACTGGGACGAGCACGTCGAGGCGGGGATGAGTACGTATTTTCTGGGACTGAACCGCAACAAACGGAGCATCGAGGTCGACCTCAATACGTCGGCTGGACAGGAGGTCGTCCGGACGCTGTGTGAGGACGCCGACGTCTTCGTCGAGAATTTCCGACCCGGCGTTACACGGAAGTGGGGATTCGATTACGAATCACTTGCGGAGGTGAATCCTTCACTCGTCTACTGCTCTATTACTGGATTCGGTGAGGAGGGGACGCTCTCAGACCGGCCCGGTATGGACCTGATTGCCCAGGCCTATACTGGAATCATGGGCACAACTGGTGAACCGGACGGCCCACCCATCAAAACGGGTCCACCAATTTCGGACCTAGGAACTGCCATTCAGGCGGCGTATGCCATTCTTTTGGCACTGTACCAGCGGGAACGGACTGGACAGGGGCAGAAAGTAGAGATCTCGCTCTTTGCAGCATCGCTCGCATTGCTGGCCAATCATACATCTGGCGTATTGACTGCCGGAAAGCAGGTTCCGAAATCCGGGAGTGGCCACCCACTACTCGTGCCCTATCAGGCGTTTCGCGGCAAGGATGGCGAGTACTTCGTCGTCGGCATCCTCAACGAGAAGTTCTGGGGGGGTCTCTGTTCTGTCCTTGGCCGTGAAGACCTGCTCGAGGACGAGCGGTTCCGCACGAACGCTACCCGCGTCGACCACCGTGACGAACTCGTTACTCTGCTCCAGTCGGAGTTCGACACGAAGTCGGCTGAGGCGTGGCTAGAGATTCTCGAACGCAAAGACATTCCCTGTGCACCGATACTCGACCTGAACGAATCGCTGGCACACGAACAGACCGCCCAGCTCGGCCTCGTGGAGGAGCTCGAAATAGAGTCTGGGGAAACAATTAAGGCTCTCGGACCACCATTTAAATTATCCAACACAAAAACGATGAAACGCACACCACCCCCCACGCTCGGTGAGCACACCGAGGAAATACTCGAACAAGCGGGATACGATAGCGACACAGTCGATGAGATCACTGGAAACCAAAACGATACTGATTAGCAACACACAATCATGTCCAACCAACCCACAGACCACGCAGAAGAGTCCGAACAGCGCGCCCCACCAACCTCCGAGGACGGCACGATGAAAGCATCATCGAAACACGTCGGCCATCCTGAGTGGGAGTACGACGTCCCCTTCGAGACGGACTGGCGACAGCCAATCGACCCGGTCTACCGACCCGAGGACCTGGCAGATATTGACTTCGAGTACGACGACATCGGCGACCCTGGCGAGCCACCATATGCCCGTGGGAACAAGAAAAATGGCTTTCGGGACATTCGCTGGAACACCGAACTCTATGCAGGGTTTGGGACTGCAGATGCGGCCAACGAACGGTATCGGTTCCTCCTCGACAGAGGCGCTCACGGCGTCAACATCGCACTGGATTTACCGACACAGATCGGGCTCGATTCCGATGACCCGCTCGCGCGAGGGGAGGTCGGCCAGGTCGGGACCGCTGTCGATTCCCTGCGTGACATCGAAGACCTCTTCGAGGGCATCGATCTCGATGATACAATACTGTTTACAGTCGGTAACGGAATCGGTCCCATCACCACGTCGTGGTTCATGACGGTCGCCGAACAGCGTGGCCTGTCACCTGAGGAGTACAAGATCCACCTGCAAAACGATCCGCTGAAGGAGTTCACCGGCCGCG
>LKMJ01001329.1_pt1 | contig 21620 bp, 15 predicted proteins | sample 643391 | NCBI WGS metagenome assembly LKMJ01 (sample SAMN04112250, study PRJNA286221) | soda lake metagenome | biome: soda lake; feature: Kulunda Steppe; material: water; isolation source: sample PL-Br10 brine of Picturesque Lake | place: Russia: Kulunda steppe | collected 2010-07
ACGATCGCCAGATAGCTGAGTTTGCCTCTCTTTTTGTCAACGCTGCTGGATCAGTTGAGCAAATTATACTGCGGTGTCTTCGACCGATATCGATGACTGGGAGTGTGAGAATTCTTAGACAGGCTCTATTACACTTGCCTTTGGAGCAGCAATGTATCCACAGGAGAACCAACGGTTCTTTGTTGCTGACTCCGAACGTCTCTTGCAACGTGGTTTTATTTTGTGGCCCGTGTTCACGGTTATTCTCTTTTTCCCCGTGTTCATGCTTGGGGCTGGGCCGTCGGGTTTGGCATCGATGTTCCGGCCGGTGGCAACGTTCTTACGACGATTCTCGTCGAACAGACTCCACTGTGGTTTGCCTCGCTCGTTATTGCTGGGGCGATGGCTGCGTTCATGAGTTCGGCCGACTCGATGGTGCTCTCTGTATCATCGTATATTACGAGAGATATTTACCGTCCGTATATTAACCCTGACGCGAGCAGTCGACGAGAGGACGCCGCTGGTCGTGGTGGCATCGTTGTGCTTGCCATCGGCACGTACTTTGCAAGCTTATTAGAACTCGGCAGCCTCATCGAGATTGGAATTGCCGCTTTCACCGGGTTTGCACAACTAGCTCTACCAGTCCTTGTTGCACTCTACCGACATAGAACAACAAAAGCTGGAATCGTCGCCGGAATCACCGGAAGCCAGGCACTCTATATGAGCTCGACGTTCATTCCCTTGGTTCCGACCTCAGTTGGCGGCTGGGGAGTCGGGCTCATAGCCATGGTTCTTGGCTTCGCACTCACCGGTAGCGTCTCACTGCTCACAACTCCCACCGCTAACTCGAAGCAGGGACTGTTCCGCGATGCTGCTGACTAACTTTTCATAGGAATTAGCGTCATCAATTACCGCCGATCGGCCAAGGCGGGTTCGCCGTTCAACGCGGCGCAACGCACCGCGAGCAACCGGACGTAATCCGGTGACAGAGAGGGATCGAAGATCCCTCAAGCAGTCGGGTGGGACCCGACGACGGCAGTAACTACGGACACTAATCCGTATCAGTTCTCGACTCGGACCACAGCCCAAAGAGCCAACAAGGAATCCGACACTCCTCAGTTTCCGAGGGCAGGATGTCACTTGGACGAGCGTTAATAGGCGACGGGAAAAATTATATAGTGATCGGACTACATCAGGGATTGTAGATGGAAGTAACAGAAACGATTCCTATAGATGCAACCAAAGACGTCGTGTGGCTCAATCTCTCGGACCCGGAAGTACTCATGACGTCTATCCCGGGAACTACGGACATCTCGAAGGTTGACGACCGCACATACATCGGGACAATCTGTCGACAGGTTGCTGGTGTTACCGTTTCGATGGACGGAGAACTGTACATCGACGAATTCAGTCCCCCTGATCGAATAGCCGCAACTATCACTGCGACAGACAAAGAGACGAGAAGTCGCATAGATGGGGTGGCCGACCTGTCGCTTACCCATTACCGTTCAAACAAAACGGTGGTCGACTCAACTATCAAGCTAAACTTCAGCGGTAAACTCGCATCAATCGGCTCTCGTATCCTGTTTCGGAAGGCAAGTTCTGACATACACACATTTTTTTCGAATCTCGAAGCTAAAACCGCGACAGAATGAGTCGGTACCGTTTCATGTAGCCGATTCGTTCTATCGTGCTCGTCACTCGGGTTCGTGAACAGTACCACCCTTTTGGTTAGAATGGCTTTGGTGAATCGCTAGACAGTGGCGACCTACGGTGAGAAACTCTGTTGCTCGATGCGTCGTACTGAGACAAATTTGACTGTGAGCTTGAGGGTTTCGGCAGTGACGAAACAGATGGACGCTCTCACAATGCCCTCGGAACACTAGAATACGGAGTTGTATGGCGATTCACCAGCGCCGTTAGAGTGGAGGTTGACAGGTTAGTAACTCACCCCCCAGAAGCCCGGAAAATTTAAGCCTTTGTAGACAGGTTTCCACACTATCGGGAGAAATATTCCCTATGAATGACAAAGTTAGCACTACCTATGTCAAGCAATAAACCCCAATTTGGATCTGAATCGGCCGGAGCATCCGTGCAAACAGGTAACAAAACGGTCGGCAAAAGCATCGAACGGATCGACTCTCTTCGAAAAATAACTGGAAGGGCCACCTACGGCTCTGATCTTGAGAGTGACGGGATGTTATACGGAGCAGTAGTCCGCTCGACCCAGCCCCATGCACGGATTGTTGCTGTCGACACGGAACCAGCGGAATCGATTGACGGCGTGAAGGCGGTTGTCCCTCGCCAGGAGTTGCGTGGTCAGTATGACGACCGGGTTCGGTTTTACGGTGATGTCATCGCAGCCGTCGCGGCCGATGAACTATCGACTGCAAAACGGGCCGCTAAGGCAGTTACGTACGAACTCAGCCCACTGGATGCTGTTTTCGAACCGGCCGCGGCCGTCCGTGAGACCGCACCACGTCTGCACGAAAATAACGTCGATATCGGACAACACATCGACGGCCACTCCTTCACCGTCGAAAACGACGCGTGGGTACAGAACATCGATGATTACCACACATTCTCGCTCGGTGATTTCGAAACGGCCTACAAGCAGGCGGAGTACACATTTGAGGAGACGTATACCTCTCCGCGGGTCACCCATTGCAATCTTGACACACACTGTACTGTAGCCCAGTGGGAGGGGGAGACGCTGGTCTTGACCGAAATGCTCGCCAGTCCGAAGGCCGGGACGAAAGAATTGGCCCACTTCATGGATATGGACGCAGAGAATATCGAAATCCACATGCCACCGACTGGTAGCTCCAACTTCGGTGGCCGATCGCTGCGAAAACTCACGCTTGAACCGATCGCCGCAACCCTGGCACGAAAGACCGACGCTCCAGTCAAACTTTGGTGGGGTCGCGACGAGGAGTTTATCGCGGCGGAAACCCGCCACAAGACCGAATACACGATACGAATGGGTATCACCGAGGAGGGGAAGATCACTGCTGTCAAAACCGAGGTCATGACTGATACCGGTGGCTATCCAAGCGGAATCGGTCATATCGTGCTTTGGATGTCTCAGAACCGGCTGCTGGATCTATATGAGGTCCCAAACTACGAGTACGAGGGGGTATCAGTCTTCACCAACAACGTCCCTGCAGGCGAGTACAGGGGCATCGGGTCGACACAGTTTTGGTTCGCGATGGATTCACACATAGACGAACTAGCCCGGATGGCTGATCTGGAGCCAGCAGTGATGCGGCAACGAAACCTCGTTGACAAGCAGTATGAAAACCAGGCAACAGGCTCGGTTAACGAAAGTACCGGGGCACTTGAGTGTTTGACGCAGGGCCAACGCCAGTTCGATGCAGTATCAGCGTCAGATACCACTGACTCAGGGCTGCTTTATGGCCGTGGTCTCTCGTTGGCAGTGCACCCAACAGCGGGTAATATCGGGGAGACCGAAGGTTCCTCGGATGTCTCGGAAGTCGAGTTGACGCTCGAAGATGGACGTCTACGGGCAAAAACGGGCGCCGTCGAACAGGGACAAGGATCTGACACCGTCGTCGCTCAAATCGTCAGCGAAGAGACTGGCATTCCTCCCTCGCTGATTGATGTCGACCGGTTCCCGACCTCCGACGATCTCACTGATGCATACGGTTCGATCGCCTCTCGAACGACGTATGTTGTTGGTGGGGCTGCATTCGAGGCCGGACGAAATCTTGCAGAGAGACTGAAACAACTCGCCGCTACAGCGGTTGGTGCTGATTCGAGGACGATTACGCTCGAGAATGGTATTGTTCGCTGGTCGGATGGATCGATGCCGCTCGAACAGTTACTCCAATCCATAGACGAACCTGTTAGCGTGGTCGGAAGACACGAAACGGACATACAGCCCCCCTCGTATGGAGCCCATTTTGCGGCAGTTGCAATTGATCCTGGAACGGGAAAGATTGATCTCCTGACGTACATAGCTGCCCAAGATGTGGGCTATGCAATTAATCCAACAGCTGTCGAGGGACAAATCGAGGGTGCCGTGCTCCATGGGGCTGAATTTGCGCTCTTTTCGGAACTCGTCCTCGAAAACGGGAGTCCCCAAAACGCAAATTTCGCTGACTACGCAACCGCTACGGCCGCAAAAATGCCGGCACAATTGGAGACGGTAATCGTTGAATCGAATGAAGCGGCTGGTCCCTACGGTGCAAAGGGGGTTGGTACGCCCTGTCTGCCACCAGTTGCACCGGCAGTTTTGAACGCGATTAGGGATGCAACTGGCCACCGATTTACCGAACCTCCAGTTACAAGCGAAGCGATACACGAGGTGTTGGAGTCGTGAGCACAGAGCCAATCGGCACCGACATTCGTTACAAACAGCCAGGTTCCGTCACAAAAGCGAGGGAACTCCTCGAAGAGTATGGCCACGAGGCAAAAATCGTCGCTGGCGGGCAAACAGTTTCACTATTGATGCGCCATGGGGTTCTCAACCCAGAGATGCTTATTGATATTAGTTCTATCTCCGAACTCAAGACAATCGAGGAGCACGAAGATTTCGTTTCGATCGGTGCGACCGTAACATACGACCAACTCCTCTCAGACCCAGTTCAGACTCAATATCCGGCACTCGGCGATGCAGCCAGCGGAATCGCAGGCCGGTCAGTGCGAAATATGGGGACTGTCGGTGGGGCTATTAGTCACGCAGACCCATCGCTCGACATCGTTCCGCCATTGCTGGGTGTTGATGCACGCGTCCAGATTGGGAGCGTCGATGGGAAACGAACTGTTCCCCTATCTGCCTTTCAACGTGGACTCATGACCACTGCTCTTGAGGATAACGAACTTGTCGAGGCGATTATCTTCGATACGCGTGGAGATCGGAGTGCCAGTGCATACAAATGCCATGCTCACAACGGATACTGGTCGACAGTTGGTGTCTGTGCGGCGGTTACGCTTTCTGTAGACCGTACTGAAATAACGGACGTAACAATTGCACTGGCAGCTGTCGGAGAGTGTACAGTTCGAAGTCACAGCGTCGAGCAACAGCTCAAAGACCGACCTATCTCTAAGACAGCCATTGAGCGTGCTGCTGCAGCAGTAGTTGACGATATCGATCCAATTGACGATATTTCGGGGACGGCCGCATACAAACGTGACCTCTCGGTTGTCTTGTCCCAACGGAGTATCCAAACCGCTGTCGAACGGGCAGGAGGTAAGCTATGAAAATTGAATTCGAACTAGATGGGACACCGGTGGCGGTTGACACCAACCCAGCCCGGCCGTTGAGAGATGTGTTGCGCGAGGAGTTTGGCAAGACTGGGGTCAAGTCGGGCTGCCAGTCGGGGGCATGTGGTGTGTGTACAGTCCACGTTAATGGGGAGGCCGTAAAGTCGTGTCTTCATCTCGTAGGTAAAGTCGATGGAACGTCCGTTACAACGATTGATGGGTTGACCGGTGATGATGAGTCGCTTCATGCAGTCCAGCAAGCCTTTCACGACCACTTTGCCTCCCAGTGTGGCTACTGCACGCCAGGATTCGTTATGGCTGTTGCAGCGTTCGTCGAAAGAATGGCGGACGAAGAATCGGTAGATCGGGAGTCGATCCGAGCCGGGTTGAAAGGGAACTTGTGCCGGTGTACGGGATATGAGAAAATTGTCGATGCTGTCGAGGAGTGCATCGAGAGAAAGCGCGAGTCACAGCCCGAAGCGGAGTGAATACGAAAGGGGCTGCAACGGTTTGCACTCGTCGGCTTATCTGCATACGATTTGTAGGAAGCTTTATTATCCGAGAGTGAAAGTTCCTATCATGGCAGAAATTATCGACAGCTATAGTCACATTATGCCCCAGTCGGTCCGCACTGCGTTGCTTGACACAAACCCAACGGAGACGATCCGCGCTCACGATGACCCGATTTTTTATGACATCGATCGGCGATTGGCGGATATGGACGCTGCTGGGATCGACAAACAAGTATTGACATTGGCATCGCCGCCATCGTGGCGTGGTATCGACCCGGAACAGGCACTGCCGATCGTCAAGCAAGCCAACAACGAGATCAGTCGGCTCGGCGATCAGTACCCAGACCGGTTCATTCCTGTGGGAACACTCCCGTTTCTCTCTGGAGCGTATCTCGATGAACTCGACCGGTGTGTCACTGATCTTGGAATGGCTGGTATCCAGATTTTCTCGAACGTGGACGGGAAACCGCTAGATGCCGACGAGTTCTTACCCTTTTACGACGCTGTCGAGTCACACGACGTTCCCCTGTGGATGCATCCGCAGCTGTCAGAGTACGGTATCACGGGAGAGTCGATGTTCTATGACAAAGTATTCGGCTGGCTGTTCGACACCACAATCGCACTTTCTCGGCTCGTCTTTAGCGGGATCATGGACCGACATCCTGATCTGAAACTCATCGCCCATCATATGTGTGCAATGATCCCGCATTTCGCTGATCGGATCCGCACGTTCTACGAGGCGCGGGAGTTCTATCCGCACACGGACTGGGCAACCCTCTCACGACCGGTCGAATCGTATTTCAAACAGTTCTACGGGGATACAGTGGTCAACGGATCGGTTCCAGCCCTCGAAACCGGCTGTGAGTTCCTCGGCACGGATCATCTCCTCTTCGGGTCTGATTACCCGTATGGGCCGGACGACGGAAGACGATGGCTTGGAGACACCGATAGTATCCGGCAATTAGCGCTTTCCGACGACGCGCTCGCTGGGGTTCTTGGTAACAATCTTGCCAGTCTTACCAGCTAGCTATCTGGACCGATGGCTTGCCGCAACGTTTCGGCAAGCCATTGATACAGTACAATCTTACAACTGGTAGGCTGGTATTCATCTGTGCGAGTACCCGTCTTCGGTGCCTCACTAGAGTTGTTAGTTCAGTTCGTCTGCATGCCTGTCAGCGGCCACGATTTCGGGTTGGTTCTCGTCGAATATCAACAAGGAACTGTCGCTGTCGACGGCGCTTAGCTGCCGGCGCGACGGTATTGCGACTCATGAATAGGGTGTTTCTGGTCAGCGCGTAGCAGTGGAGCCGACCGGCCGATGGCCTGTGTGCGGGGAGAGTCTGACAGACAAGGAGGGTCTCGATGCTATCCGTCGGATCACGTTGATGAACTTCTTGAACAGCCAGGACCAGCGTCGAGGCACGCCATGGCGGGGTCTAGCTACCTATCTTCAGTGTAGATACCACAAACGTTCTGCACCGGAAGGCTCACGACGACGTACAACAGCCGTACCACCGGAGTTTGCGTTGGTGTTGTCGCGATGCTTTGGTCGTGTGCCGACTGTTGGCTTCTTTACCGAACTGTCTCGGGTAGTGATATCGAGTCTTCTGTGACGTGACAACAAACGGCCCGCCAGTAGCGTAGCCGTAGCGTGCTACACTACTCGCTTTCGCTACCGTCTGGTGAGTGATCCGGTAAAGCTATATAATTCCAGCGTACTATGTGTGTCGTGGACAAAAACAACCGAATTGCGGCTATAGCTAGTAGAGACGACCAGTCAAGACGAAGTTTTCTGAAAAGAGCAACTGCAGTCGGTGCTTCGGTTGGGTTGACAGCTACCGTGGCAGGATGTCTCGGTAGTGATGACACTGTACTCCAGTCAACCTCTCCCCCACAAGGACTGGGCCCATGCTCCCTGTATTATAAACTCTGGCCTGAGTATGCTGGGGAAGAATTAGAAGAGATCGGATACGAGCTGAATCATGAGTACACATGGGATGAGGCAAATCTCTATGCCGGTGGAAATACGGACATCAACCATCAAAACGCGAACCAAGCGGCAATGGTCGGAGAAGCAGAAGGTATATCCACGACTGTTTTGGGTGAAGTGTTCACAGTTGCAGCTTCATTGTTTGTCAGACCGGATAGTCCGTACAGCGTCAGTGAAACGGGAAGCCCAGAAGCGACACTCGAAGCTTTGACAGAAGACGACGCCTCACTCGGTCACCCGGGCTGGTGGAGTGGTGCAATAATGCCTCTTCGCATACTTATGGAAAGAGAATTTGGAGTAGAGTTTGACGAAGATGGTGGCGAATTCGGAGAGATTGTCGCTTCAGACTACGGTGCACTCTCGACACAGCTGGTCGAGGAAGACTTCGACGCGGTAGTCACCTATATCGGGACTGGCCGAACCAACGAGTACATGCTGGAAGATACACCCCCGATGGAAAAGGTGTTCAATATAGCCGAGGCGATGTCTGATGCAGGACTCGGGCTTCCGTATTTCAACTGTATGCAGATCCGTGATGACAAAGCCAGTGAAGAAATCAACGAAGCATTGTTGAGAGGTTCGGAGAGAGCTACGGAAGAAGCAATGAGCATATCGGAACCAACAGAGGAGCAGTACGAGTTTATGGGGCTGGAAAACCAGGAACAATTCGATTGGATGATGAATTATTTCTTCAACGGCTTCCAGGACTACTCGTCCGACATTGCTCCCGAAATTCCATTGATGAGTGACGGAGTTCGACTTGACGATGACTGGATTGACAGCAAGGGTGAACTCCTGGATAACTTGGGAGACCTCGGGATGCGACCGGAAAACTGGGACGATCACGTCTCGTTTTACCAAGCCTAATCAGAGACACCTAGTATGAATTACAGGGATCTTTTCAAGCGGACAGTGTTTATACAGTCTGTTTTGTTCATTGTGCTTATATGGCACATTGCAGCCAACTATGTGCAGATAGATAGTATATCTTCTCCAGCTCTAGTGATGGAAGCAACGTATGAATTATTCATCTCTTGGAACTGGATTGAACATGTATGGGCTACACTCCGCCGCACGTTAGGGGCAGTTGCGATATCGATAGTGGTTGGAGTATTCATCGGGGTCGCGATGGGAATTTCTAATTTCTGGGAGACATTCTTCAATGACGCTGTCATCGGCTTGCTCGCATTCCCATCACTACTGCTTGCGGTTATCCCGGCTATGTGGTTCGGAATCAGCGACTGGGCACCGATTACTGCCGGTGCGTTGGCCGCGTTTCCATTTGTCGCGATCAGTGTGCATAGTGGCACCAACAACATCGACGTGGGTCTCATAGACATGTCTAACTCGTTTAATATGTCCAAGCTACGTATGATAAAGCGAGTTTTCATTCCAACTCTCCTACCAGAACTGTTCGCAGCAGCACGGTACGCGTTCAGTATATGTTTCAAAGTTGTAGCATTGACTGAATTGGTAATCACAACCACTGGCGTTGGATGGATGATACGATTTAGTCTTGATAACCTTGATATAACAGGAGTCATCACCTGGACACTCTATTTTGTCGTTATTATTACTATTATAGAGTATGGCATCTTGCAACCGGCGGAGAAACGTATGTTCGAGTGGCGTCCTTCAGCCGCGACAGGAGTTAGATAATCATGCAAAAATCCAATTCAAAAATCGAATCAGACCTCGGCACACGCGGAGCTACCGGGATTAAGACGCACAGTTTGACAAAAGAGTTCGAAGTCGACGAAGGGACTGAGGTTGTCTTCGAAGATGTAAATATAAACATCGAACCGGGTAGTTTCGTGAGCTTGGTCGGACGATCCGGTTCCGGAAAATCGACTTTGTTGAATATTCTGAGTGGGATTTTGGAACCAACGAGTGGACGCATAGAATACGACGTTGATGATCCCGAAATCGGGCACGTGTTCCAGTCTCCGAGGTTACTACCCTGGGACACTTGTCTCGAAAATATTGAGTATGTGCATGAAGACAATTCAAATTATTCTGACGATATTGCGAAGAAACACCTTGATATGGTTGGTCTTTCAGATCATTATGATAAGTACCCCAGTGGACTCTCCGGAGGACAAAAACAGCGTGTGGGTATCGCACGTGCATTCAGCATCGATCCCGAAGTACTACTGATGGACGAACCATTCAGTAACCTGGATGAAATCACGGCCGAAGAATTACGGAAGGAGCTAGCCGAACTGTGGGAAAATTTCAACAAGACTATCGTTTTTGTCACTCACAACATTACGGAAGCGATCCAACTATCGGACCGGATACTGATGATCGGGGAAGGAGAAATTTATGCGGACATAGAGGTACCGATAGATAGACCGCGGCGAGTGGAGGACAATGAGTTCATCGAATTCCAAACAAAGGCAATAAAACAATTCCGGAGTGTGGATGAGTAATGGCAATAAACAGTTCAGATAGGTTATCAAAAGTATACAATAAATATTCGTCTGTTCTCAACACACCGTTACTGAAGGAGTTGAAAAAACGACCGAGAATATGTGAATTCATTTTTATTTTTAGCGTATGGACTGTTCTGGCGTATATTTTTGATGGGTCTGCGTTGCCGTATCCTCATGAAGTACTCTACGGAACCTGGCAAGTTCTAACAGAGGGGAACGTTTGGACCCATATTTCGTATACGTTCACGTCTACGTTCATCGCTTTCTTCATTACAATGGCTATTGGGATTGTAATGGGAATCAGTATGGCTACCAATGAGTACGGCACGAAACTTTTTCTCCCGTACGTCGTCATTGGACTCAGTGTACCGGCAATTGCTTGGGCCGCTATTGCAACACTCATCTACGGAATTGGAATTGTGGTTCCGATACTCTCTGCCATTCTAGTAATGTACCCGATCGTAGCGTTGATTATCTGGAAAGGAGTTGAGGATATCGATGCTAATCGTATCCAAATGAGTGATTCATTCGACATTTCTCGCAGACGAATGGTTCGACGGATTATCCTTCCAGAAATCGCCCCTACCCTGTTCGCATCCTCTCGCTATGGACTCGCAGTCGGTTGGAAAATCGTCACGATTGCTGAAATATTTGCTGGCAGTCGAGGGATTGGATACATGATTATATTAACATTCGATCAGTTTCAGTGGTCGCGGACATGGGCTTGGGCGGTAATATTTATTGGAATCGTCCTATTCATCGAATATGCCATATTCCAACCACTTGAAAAAAGAGCCTATAAGTACAAAGAGGCAGAGATGTACACGGCCATGGGGTAACTCCATCCATCGCTATTTGCTCCTCAGAAGGTCGTGCGTAACGGTTTACTGGTCGTCGATCGCCCCGGAGTCAGCGACGAGCAGAAAATCAGTACTCCACAAAGCCGCTTAGTTAGAACGTCTGCTTGCTGTGAATGTGTCTAGCAAACGCAGCAAGCAGACAGTGTGATCTACGAGGACCAGCTGCTTGACTTTCTCGTCAACGTTTTCACCGGCGCATTCACCCTGAACCTCGGAGGGAACGCTGAAATCGACCCAGAGGACATTTCGAGGTCCTCGTCGGCGCGACCGCCGACGGGACCTCGATCTCCTCGCTCTGCGAGAAAGCGAAGACGCCCCCTCGGCAAACGACGTTCTCTATCACCTACACACCAAGTTCGACCTGGAAACTGTCGAATCAACCGGGAACACGCTTCTCCAGCAAGATGTCCTCGAAATGCTTCCCCAGCAGGTAGAGGTCGTCGCTGACCTCCACCTGCGGCCCTACTACGGTGACGAAGACGAGACTGACGACCTCTACTACAGTGAGGCCAAAGCAGGAACGACTGCGTTTCATGCCTACGCCACACTCTACGCCCGCGTGAACAACAAGCGATACACCTGGCGGTGCGCCGTCTCACCGACGGCGACACTGCCAGCGACGTCCTCGCTGAGTTCCTTGGACTGCTCAACAACTTCGACTTCGACGTCAAAGCGGTTTGTCTCGACAGCGGGTTATACGATGGCAAGTGTCTCACGCTGCTTCAAGCACGCAACTTCGCGTACATCGTTCCGGTGATCAAGTGGGGCATCAAGATCAAGAACGAACTCAGCACGGGCTGGAGTCGTGAGATCACTCACGATCTCACGACATCCTATGGTGAGAACGAGTGGACCGTCGAATTCCCGGTGATGATCGATTGTACCTACAAGAACGGGCGGTACGGTGAGCATGGGGTGGCGCGTCACGGCTACGCCGTCGACGCGCCGTTCGTCGATGAACCTCGACAGGCTCGATCCCATTATAACAAACGCTTCGGGATCGAAGCGAGCTACCGCCTCTCCGAGTCAACAATCATCTCAACGACGACGCAAGATCCCATGAGACGGCTGTTGTTCGTCGTACTCAGCCTGCTGATTCAGAACGTCTGGCGGTATTTGCACTGGGGGTATGTGGCGACGCCTCGCTGAGGCGGGCGTCGCCTCTGGTGGTGGCCCTTCGAGGAGTTCGTCGACATGGTGACTCGGGCAGCGTGGACGGCCCTCGCGGTGCGTCGGGCCGTCCCCGCAAACCGGCCACTGGATGATCGCTTTCACCGGCAATCGGTGACCGAGGACGCCCTATCGACCAGTGGCGCACCGTCGCGTCGGCGGCTGATCGCCGCCGACTGCGGCAGTCTCTCATCTCTTGTCGTCGGGTAGATCTACGGAGAACAGATGCATCTATGATTCGTCGACAAATCACGCTTCAGCGTTAGTTAGCTGAGGCTGATTTGTGAGGTACTGAGACTGGGCATCTCTCTCACGACCGGTCGAATCGTATCTTGAACAGTTCTACGGTGACACAGTGGTCAACGGATCGGTCCCAGCCCTCGAAACCGACCGCGATTCCTCGGTGCTGTTGACCCTCCTAACGTGGAATCGTAGCAGTACTGAACGCTTCCACAGTTGGCTCACCAGTTATTTCAATTAGTTGTTTAAATGCGACTGCAGTCTCGTTTCGAGGTGATTCCGTCTCTATCTCGTAGATCGATCTGATTTTACGTACTGCTTGTTTTTCAAGCAAAAGTATAAGTAGATGGCCAGTAGAAAGCTGGTATGGTTGATAGAAGTTCGAAAGGCGGCCAGACTAGGCGAAGATACCTAAAAACGATCGGTGGAGTGGCAGCAGTTGGTACTCTCGCAGGTTGTACTGGCTCCGATGGCGACGAAGATGGATCGGTAACAGTTAATGTTGCGACTGCTCCGAGTGGTTCCTCTAGTTTTGTTGCGGGGCAGGGGTTGAGTCGAGCGCTCGGAAATCATAGCGATAGTGTCCAGATGACTGTCGCAGAAACCGATGGGTGGGTTGCCAATGCAAACCTGTATGATGATGGTGAGTTCGATACGATAATGATCGACAGCAACACGCTGGACCAAGCAAAAAACGGAGAGGATCCGTTCGAACAGCCTCTCGACTTGCCACTGCAAGGATTTCAGTACACTTCACTCGAAATCTACTTCGTCGCTGTTGAAGGGTCAGGGATTGAATCCACGGACGACCTCACAAGCGAGCATACCGTTTGGCCACTTCAGCCAGGATTCGGTACTCGGCTCATCACAGAGGAATTAATGAGAGAGTCAGGTCTCTGGGATCGTGTACAGATTAGTAATGTGTCAACTGGAGACGCTGCCGGTGCAACTGAAGAAGGAAGGATAGACGTCCTTGCCGTCTACGGCGCAAACGGAGTTGGACTCTCGGGTTGGGCCGAAGAAGTCGGGACGCGCAACGATATTTATGCGATCGAACTCGGAGACGACTTCGAAGAAGTAGTAGATGAATCTCTTGGTGCACGAAAAACTCAGTTTGAGCCATACGGGTTCGAGCAGGACTTGACCAGTGTAACTGATGAAGCGACGAGTTGGGCACTGGATGGTCAATATATGTTTTCCACAGAAATAAGCACAGAAACGGCATACGAACTCGCTCGAGTGAGCCACGAACACGTTGATGTAATACGTGAATCTGACGAGGCGTATCCAGATCATTCCGACCCAGACGTTATGACTTCCGCGATTATTCCTGATGATCCGATACATCCGGGCGTAGCGCAATTCTTTCGGGAACAAGATGTCTGGGACGAATCTTGGGAAGAGGGTGAATTGTAGCTAGTGATATTGGACAGTCATCAAATTTGTACAGACATGTACCAGTGCTATTGTAGAGTATAATCAATGGTTTGCACGAAATGGTACGGTGTTTCATCCAGCACTTTGTGCGGCAAAATACTTTCCAGACATCATCGTTCAACCTACGAACACAGGTACCACACGGGCTTTCGTATCCAGTCAATGACATCATCACACTCGACGAGTGTTATCGACAGAAAGGATCTATTTTGAGGTACTCAAATGAAACCAAGAGTTGCGGGTGTCACAAGCGAGTGTAGCGGCACTGTGATAGCAACACAAGTATGAAAAGTACAATCGAAAATATATGAGCGGAATAACAAGCGACGAAGAAATCAGACGAAGTCTATGGACGACTCGACTTGACCAAGTTCTTACCGGGCTCTGTATCCTGCTTTGGGTGGTCGTGATGTATTATGCATATACACAAGCGATGGCGCGGGCTCGGTTTGGTGTTCTCTTTCTTGGTCTCGTGTTGACAATCTATATTATTCAAGACATAATTGGAGAAATGAACTCCGGCGGCAAACTGAGTCTCGTGTTCCTTGTGACGACACAACTTATAGTCATATTGACCACCGCATACATGTTTGTTAATTTTCACGAATTGTATGCCGTCCGTGTGGGAACTGCATACCAACACGAGTACTGGATTGCGGCGCTTTTTATAATGGCGATGTTATATATGGTCTGGCGATCGTTCGGTCTCTCTTTCCTTCTCATTATACTGGCTGGGATTTTTTATGGCTACTTTGGATCCTACTTTCCAGGAGTTGCTACCCATGGTGGGCTATCAATCAACAGGCTGATGCAGATTCTGGTCCTCGAAATCGAGGGGTTCTATGGCTTCTTGACACAGCTCGTAGCGGCGTGGATTGCGTTGTTTTTATTGTACGCTGGTCTTCTCCAAGGGTACGGTGCGTTCAACCTCATCTTTCGAGTGGCAACAAAATCGACGAAGTACGTTCATTCGGGTGTGTTGCAGACGGCTGTGATTGCCAGTTCGATTATCGGATCGATAAACGGAAGTCAAACTGCAAACGCGGGAATGACGGGCTCGTTTACAATCCCGCTTATGAAGCGCAACGGTATAAAACCACAGACGGCGGGTGGTATTGAGGCGGTCGCTTCGACGTTGGGACAAGTTCTCCCGCCCGTGATGGGTGCAGGGGCGTTCATTATGGCATCACTGGTTAGTGGAGTTAATTATGTAGATGTCATTTTTGCAGGCCTTATTCCTGCAATTATCATAACACTATGCGTTGTTATCGCTGTACACTACATTGCAGCGAATCAACTCACAGACGGCAAAAATATAGAGTCGGCCATGCACAATGAGTTTGATTTTCAGGATAAAAAACAAAAAGAATACCTCATCGATACGGTGAAATATGGATTTCCGTTCTTTGTTCTTATTTATACGCTCGGTTTCTTACAGTGGACAGTTATGACCTCGGCATTATATACTGCCATCTCAATGATTGTAACCGGTATGGCACTTCCTGTTGGCTATAGCCTATATGCCGATCGGTCTCTTTCTGCAGTTTCTCTCACACTAAGAAACCGGTTTCGAGAGACTGTTAGTGGGTTTAGAGAAGGAGCAATCATAACTGCACCTGTGGCAATTATATTAGCGGCTGTCAACGGCGTTGTCGATATTTTGATGGCGACTGGCGTTCCAGGAGTTATCTCTCTCACATTAATTGATCTTTCCGGTGGGACACTCCTGTTAACACTCATCCTTGCCATGAGTATTTGTATCATCCTCGGTCTCGGGATGCCGACGACTGCTGCCTACACGATTGTTGCTATTCTAGTCGCCCCAACGCTAATCAATCAGTTTTTGATTGCCGACTTAGCGGCACACTATTTTGTGTTCTACGGTGCGGTTATCTCAGGGCTCACTCCACCGGTTGCAGCGTGTGCGGCTGTCGCTGCCGGAATCGCCAAAGCCAGCTTCTGGAAGACCTGTTTTGAAGCCCTGAAAATATCTGCACCGATGTACGTTCTTCCGTTTACGTTTATATACCACCCAAAGATTGTCTCGGGTGAATTCGGACTTGCCGTGGTTGCTTCGGGGTTCATAACCCTTCTCGGAGCAATCGGGATTATTCACTCAATCCATTACCAATTCAGATATAATCAAACGGTAACTAGCGGTGTTAAATTAGCCCTCTTTGCTCTCGGCGTTCTCGTGATGGTCTACCCTGGGACAGTCGTACGACTCGTGTTCGCGGGGATATTGATCGGCGTTGTTGTTATTACGGGGCCTCGAAACAAGGGGGTCGATCACGTCAGATCGACTGTTACCAATATCCGATAAACTACGCGGATAATCGCCGGACTTGTGCTCGATCGGATCGGCCGACTCCCGGGAGTGGGTAATCGTCCCACCGTCGACGACAGTACGATCGTCGTCGAGTCCGTCAAAGATACGCGGATCGAGACGGCCGGATCGTCCAGCCGGCGGCGGACGAACTAACAGGAAAGTGAGATGATGGCTGAGGCGGTCCGTTGGAGTTCGGTACCGGTGATCGCCGCTCCTATCGGAGTGACACCGGTACAACGCGACACCAATTCGTATGAACCCCCGACCCGATCGGCGCCGGTCCGACCGTGCGTTCTCATGACCCCTCGCCGATCGATCGGTTCCGGGAAGGAACGGTGAACCGCGGGCGAACTGGAAGATAACCTGTTGGGTGGTTTCTCGTACGTGATTGTTCCGCGGCTCAACTAACAATATATTTTAATTACGATCGTGATTAGTCCACGATTTGACGTTGCACGCTGCTCTCCGACGGTGATAATTTTCCTGGTTTTCGAACTGGGTAAAAGCAGCTTGTATTGGTTATTTAGTGCAATACAGCGAACACGAACCAAGGGCTGTATCGGCTCCGATTGGCCACACGAGTGGGGACGTCAGGTCAACCGATGAGCCAGTACCGGCTCGGTTTCGGACACGGGTGTCGGCCAGTGTGTGGCAAGAACTATGGCCAAATACAACCAAAGAAACGCAAGAGCGCCAATATAAATTACTTATTCAGACAGTTATGGCCGATATACGTACTCGATAGAACAGCTGTGAGACGTGAATGGAGACAGGAGAAACAGCCGTGATCCAAACCGAAGAGGTTGTTCAGAGTCGATCGACGCTACTCAGTAGACCGAAGTGCAGAACCGATAGCTTTGAGTATTTTCTACAATACTATTGTGCAATGACGACGATGTGAATGGGGTTTGGGTCGATATCTGGTCACCAATGAGAGTACCCCGCCGTCAATACTATCAGGAACAGTACAGAGCGGCTGAGCTGGAGTGGGGACAGCACGAACACTTCGATAGAGGGGTGACAACCGCGAACTGCCGTCTGGAAACAGACTGATACCGGTGACTGGAATGACACCAGTGGAGACCAGCGGTTATCGGGCGGAGAGAACACATCGATAGAGGGGTATCCGGTCGCAAACACTCAGTTCATCTCGTATGTACGTGAGACCTCGACTGGGAAAGCTGTGTGGACGAACGGACAAAACGGACACTACACACACTGCAGCAGCCGAATACACTTCGATAACGGTGTGTCGTGATTCACATACTGAAAGGAAAGCAAACTATTATTTTAGATCGGAGTGCCTGAACCGCACTGGGTAGCACCTGCTATCGCAGCCTTGGCTGCACGATCGGTACACATCGATAGAAGGGAGCTCATCGGCCGACTACCTCGAGGGAGGATAGGGCCAATACAACTCGGGGTCGCGACACTGCCCACCGGAGGACGGGTTTCGAATACGGTTACAGGACAGCTGGCGAACGCGATCGTCCCAGACGGCGAATCCGAGCATCGAAACCACTGAGCCTGTTATTGCTGGTTCCGGAGTTGTGCTCTCACGACGGACTGGACTTCGCTAGGGCTCACGGAATCGATACGACTGTCCTCACGGAGCGTCTCGAGGATTGTGGCCGGTCGCTCACCGAACTGGAACTCGAGGAACATCCCCGAGCTGGGGCCGTGACTCCGGCGCTCGAAGTCAACCAGCGAGTACGTCGTCAGCTCTTTCATTTTGTTCACGTAGGTCTCCTGGTGGTACTGTTCGGCGTCGATCGCGTCGGTCATGAACTCGTAGACACGGTAGCCGACCGTACTGCGAGCCGTCCCGTCGTCAGTTTCGGCGGCGACCGACCCCGTCGCGAACAGACAGAGCTTCTTTTGTGTGCTGATCCCACGAACGACTTCGAGAACGCGATTCTTTTCGACTTTGTCCTGTGCCAGTCTGACGTGGCCTTCACGAACGAACTCATCCCCCTCTCGTTCGGCGAGTTCGCCAGCCACCCGCATCAGATCGATCGCTTTTCGAGCGTCACCGTGGGTCTGGGCTGCGAAGGCTGCAGCGAGGGGGATCACATCATCGTCGAGAACCCCATCGTAAAACGCATCCTGCCGACGCCGAAGGATCGACTGCAACTGGTTTGCGTCGTAGTCATCGAAATGGACATCCTCGGGTGTAAACGAACTCAGCGCCCGACTGCCAACTGACTCCATCATCTTGGTGTCGTTCGAAATCGCAACGACCGAAATGTACGCACCCAGATCGTTGTTCGCACCGGCACGCGACAGCTGATAGAGGAGCCGGGAAAACGCCGGTTCCTGTTTGTCCCGCCGGCCCACGAGCATGTCCAGTTCGTCCAGCACGAAGACCGCCGAATCGAAGTTCTCGTTGACGATCCGGTAGAGTTCGTCCCACTTCTCTTTCGTCGCAACGCCATGTTTCGGGACCTCGACGCTCACACTGGCTTCCGCCGCTGCCTGGCTCGCGAGTTCGTACACCGCGACGCCGAGTGTGTCGAGATCCTGGCAGTTGACCTCGATCGTCCCGAAGCGGATGTTCCGGGACGAGCAGATACGGCTAATATTTTTGCAGACGGCTTTCGTGATAAGCGATTTGCCGGTTCCTGACGGGCCATACAGGAAGAGATTCGGTGGTCGGTTGTCGCCCAGTGCGACCCGAAGCATCTTCGTGACCTCCTGGAGTTGCCTGTCGCGGCCGACGATCCGATCCTCCTCGACGATGTAGTTCGGGTCGAGCAGCGATCGCTCGCGAATCAATCCTTTCTGATCGTCGAACTCGAGGAGCATCTCCTCGATCGACTGGGCATCGTCGCCGGTCCTGTTTTCGGCTGGGGCGGTGTCGGTGTCGTCGGCTGAGGTGGTCTTGGTGTCGTCGACTGAGGCAGTTTCGGTGTCGTCGATTGAGGCAGTTTCGATGCCGTCGATAGGCGGATCAGTTGGTTGCTCAGTCGGTGAATCATTTCGATCCTGCGTAGCAGATCGATCGGAAGGACGTTCCGAGCGAGAGGAACTGGAAGATTTTGTCGCACTCTCATCCTCCGAAGGCTTCTCGGAACAAGAAGACTCGGAGTCGTCGATACCCATGCTAGAGGGAGACCGAGCGAAGCATCAAAAAAGTTCCCACCTGTATCGAAGTGAAATTCGCCGTATTAGTCACTGCATCGCCACCGGGCAGAGATGCTGATGAAATACTGGTGTTAGATCCCCTGGGCAGTGACGAAGTGTTGGAACCGAATCGTCGAGACTGTCGAGAGGAAAGCCACAGCACTCGGGTGGAGAGCCACAGCACCCGGGTTGAAATCCACAGTCAACTGTCTCGGGGTCAAGTCATTCAAGAATCGAAGATTCTCGTGACTGAGCGGAGCAAAGCTCCGCGAGGTCCGCGAGACCAGCAGTCTCGCTTGATCACGGAAATCTCCGATTTCCGGAAGACCCCGTGGCATCCGCCTCGATTATTCGGTGAACACGGATTGAGCAAGTAGACCGAACCGGCAGTGTTAGGTGGGCAGATTGACCCGGTAGGAGTGTGACACCCCTTTATCGATGTGTTCGATGTGTTCGAGTGTGGTGAGAGTTTATCGGAGAGATGGTGATTTGAGATGGGGAGAAAGGCGGAAGCGAACGGTAGGGGCGGAATTTGAACGGGATTCGAGCGGATGACGATCGGATAGCTCCGGAACAATCTGTTGGCTGCTGGAGAACAATATATCGACTGCCTCTGAACACATCGAACACTTCGATAGAGGTGTGTGTGAGTGTTCTAGCTAGAAAGCTAGAAGAAGAAGGTGAGTTGAGTTGCCAATCCAGACCTCCTGGGACGATCGATCCATCCCATTATGGCTTCTATCACGTGATTTCTACATTTCAGGGCAGTTTTGCCGTCCCACTCTCCTCGACTGACACCGCTTTCACCCCCCACCACCCATACACATCGAACACATCGATAGAGGGGTGTCTCTCTTTGCTTCCACCTCGAACCGATTCATCAAACACATCGATAGAGGCAAACACATCGATAGAGGGGTGGTCGATCGATCGTCGGGACCAGAATCAGGAGACTGGGACGTTGTAGCGCGAAAGCGAGAGCGACTTTGGTGTTGTAGCGCGAGAGCGAATGTGTTTGCTTACGCACGTGTCGTGATTTCGAACCGGGTCCCACCGTCAACTCCGTCTCGAACTTCAATTTGCCACCCGTGAGCCTCGATCACGTCGTGGACGATCGCGAGGCCAAATCCGGCCCCATGTTGGCTGGTCGTGTGCCCACGCTCGAACACGAACTCGCGCTGTTGTGCTGGGATACCGACTCCATCGTCTTCGACAACGAACCCTCGGTTGGAGTCCTCGCCAAGGTGACTGACGCTGACAGTTATGTTGGGCTCGCCGTCTGCAGAGAACGTATCGCAGACGTCAGCAGCTGAATTGTCCGCAGTGAAATCCTCGTTTCGAGCACGTACCGAACCGTGTTCAACACTGTTGCGAAAGAAATTCTCGAAGACATGAAGCAACTGGTCACGATTTCCCATAACCGTCCAGCCATCGTCGAGATCACACTCGAGTGTTGCATCCCCAGTCCGCGTCACCTCCCACGCTTCGACGACTACCGACTCGATGTCAACTGGCGAGGGATCCGTGAGTGTTGCTCCAGCTTGTGCCATCGTGAGCAGGTTCGTGATCATCTGTTCCATCCGCTGGTGAGCGGTTCGGAGCGCTTGAAAATCGTCGTGGCTTGCGGACGCCTCGGCGAATCGCGCATACATCTGAGCCCGCTCTAGCGGTGTTCGAAGGTCGTGACTGACCACACCGGCGAATTCCTCCAGTCGCCGATTCGTTCGTTCGAGTTCGCGTTCCCGGTCGTTTCGCTCGGTGACATCACGGGAATAGATCACGATGCTACCAATAATATCGTTGTCACGTAAGTCGACAGCGACTCCCTCGAAGACGACCCATGTCCCGTCGCGATGGCGGACACGGTACTCGAATCGCGTCTCCGTTCGTGATCTCTCACATAGCGCAGTGAACGCATCGACTGCGGTGGGGCGGTCGTCGTCGTGAACGATCCGGAACAGTGATTCGCCGATGCGATCCTCGGGTCGGTAGCCAAGTACAGTATCGATCGAGGGGCTGGTATACGCAATGGTCCCGTCTTCGTCGACCACAGTAACCACGTCGGAGACGTTCTCGATAAGCGCCCGGAACTGTTTTTCAGCCCGACGCTGCTCGGTGACGTTCCGGAGCGTCAATACGGCCCCAGCAGTCCGGTCGTCACCGACGGCAGAGACGCTCGCATCGACGATCGCATCGTTTTTGTCGAACGTCAGTTCCTGGACAGTCCCCTCGAAGAGTGGAAGACAGTCCGGGAGGACGGCATCGATCGGTTTTCCAACCGCGTTCTCGTCGTCGAGCAGCGATTGCGCCGCTGGATTG
>LKMJ01001330.1_pt1 | contig 21610 bp, 39 predicted proteins | sample 643391 | NCBI WGS metagenome assembly LKMJ01 (sample SAMN04112250, study PRJNA286221) | soda lake metagenome | biome: soda lake; feature: Kulunda Steppe; material: water; isolation source: sample PL-Br10 brine of Picturesque Lake | place: Russia: Kulunda steppe | collected 2010-07
CCCCCCCTCTTGCATTGGCAACACGGTCCGTCTGCGGCCCATGAGCGAGATCAGATCAGCTTGCGCTGGTGGTGGGGACAGGGAGCGTCCACGCGAGCCCGCAGCAAGTGGGGAGGGCGCACTTCGAGCAACTGTGTGCTCCAGCGATTGCAGTGTCTTGCGAGGCGAAGCGCAGCGCACAGGTGGGTGTAAGAGCTGGCAGCCAGGGGCGGGGCGCACCTTGAAGAACTTGTGCTCCAGCAGCTGAGAAGCGCTGGGCCGCAGGCGGGGGTCCTTCTGGAGGCACCTGGACACGAGGTCCCGCATGCTCTGCGCACGCAAACAACATGTGCAGGAAGCACAATCGGAGGGGCCAGGTGCCATGGGAAGGCAGGCAAGGGAGGAGGGAGCCCACACATACCACACGCACATACACATACATGCGCACACACGAATAATAACACGCTCACGCGCACTCACACGCACACTCACACACTGATGCGCTGCACATAGGACTTATACGCGGGTCAGCATCTGGAATTGCTTGGCACACAATGTACACAGCTGGCCGCTGCAGGTGCTGCTTAATGGAGGCCCTCAATGAGGAGCTTCTGGTGGCAGGCGTGCCTCTTGAGTCCTATAGGAGACAGGTGCTCCAAGCCGAAGAATGCAGGCGCGCCGCTTGAGCTGTTTGTGCGGTTTGCACGGGCGTGCTGTTTGTGGAGACGTGTGCGCATGTAGCTGTGAGGCGGGCTGTTCGCAGTGCTGACCTAGCATGAGAGGCGTGCTGCCCTTGCCAAGAGAGTGCATGCCGGCCGCAAGCGCCCACGCACTTGGCAGCTCACAAACAGTGCAGGCTGGGTGCATGGGAGGCTGCCAAGCAGGCTGGGATGAAGGCGACGCAGACGCTGCGTAGGGGACTGCATGCCTCCACATGAGTGTGGTGATCGTCAGAGAGTCGCGTCAACAGTTGCTCAGCACGCAGGGCCACAGCGCCCAAGGGCGCCCCCATGCCCGTACCCCCTGGTGGCCCTGCGCCTCTTGGGTGCCCCCACACCCCAGGGTCTCTCAACTCCTAAGCACCACACAGCTGTCCACGCTACGCCCAGGCACCAGGCCTTGCACCCCACAGGGCCGCCAGAGGCATCCAGCTGTCAGGCATCTTGGGGATGCGCGCCTTGCCTTTGTGCTCTTTGCCCTTGGCGCACTTTGGGGAAGTGCTCCTTGCCCTCGTGCACCAAGCGCACCTTGGAGAAGTGCTTCTTGCCCTTGTGCACCTAGCGCTCAGCGCACCTTGGAAAAGTGCTTCTTGCCCTTGTCATCCAGCGTGGGGGGTGGGTTCTGCAGCGTCATGAGCAGCACCTTCATGGGCGGGAACTTGGCAAAGGGCGCGTGACCATGCGCCATCTCCAGCAGCGTGATACCGACCGACCAGATGTCCGCGGAGTGGTTGTACCTGGCGCACGCACACATACACGTCAAGACAACCGTGACATCTTGTTAGGATGGCATGTCAGTGCAGGGCCAGGGCAAGGGGGAGGGGAGGAGGGAAGCACACGTGGCGGGCATATGGTTTGCGTTGGCGGGTTAGGCTGTCTACATTTAGTTAGTGCGCTTGCACACGCATGCTGCAGCATGATAAGCTCCCCATGGTGTGTTCATGCAGCATGCTGTAAGGCAAGCACCCCATAAGGTCTGTTCACGCACAGAGCTTGTTCATGTCCAATTACGGTCCCCAGTTGCGCGCTCCCCGCCAGTCCACAGGCCCAAGCAGCACAGCATGCGCCCTCCTGCCCTGCAGGGACGTGCCCCCGCGCAGCAGCTGGCTGCTCAATCCCTGCAGCATGTCGCTGCAGCAACCACTCCCGGCAGCAGCCACGCCGCACACGGGCACGCCCACGTACAGTCCTCACAACTGGCTCACATTTGGCCCTCACCCTAACCGTAACCTGAGCCTGCGCCGCGCGCAGGTGAACCCATACGCACCCCTGAGTCTGCTCCATGACCTCGGGCGCCATCCAGCAGGGCGTGCCTACAAAAGTCATACGCGCCGCCTTCTCGTGGCCCCAAGACCCGCCGCGCTCCAGCGACGCGGCCACGCCAAAGTCGGCAAGGCTCACGTGGCCGTCGCGGTCGATCAAGATGTTGCCAGCCTGCATGCACAGAGGGAGTCGGGGAGGAGGCCGGGGCGTGTGGGCCGGCGCGCAGCTGTGCAGGAAGGTGGGGTGTGGTATTGTAGGCAGGTGGGCGCGATGCGCAGGAAGGTGGGGCGCCCATGCATGTGGGGGTACCGGTACCATGCACGTCAGCATATGCATGCGCATGCATCATTAAAAAAAGGCACACGGCAGCCAGTTGCTGCGCGCGCATGACCGCCCACGGCGAATCAGGCGTCAAGCAGCAAGGCCCTTGCCGCTGCCCCAGCACTCGCCTTCACATCTCGGTGGATGCCGCCCTGCTTGTGCACGTAGTCCAAGGCGCGCAGCACGTCGCGCATGATGGTGGCGATGGACGCCTCGTCCAAGCCCTGTCGAAATCCACAGCACCAGCCAGAGGAGGGGTGGGAGCAGGCTTTGGCCTCATGATCTGTCTGGGCATGGCGCCCATGCATGCATGCATGTGTGCGTTGCGTGTGCTGGCCTGCGTACAGGTGACGTGATGAGCGTGATGCCCCTTGCAGCACATCCCAACACACTCAAGCGCTGCTTGAACACGAGCGCTGCTCAAGTCTGTGCAGGGCCTGACGCGTCTGACACACATGCACGTAAACGTGCACAGTTTCGCACACGCACACGCACGCACACAGGCACACACACACACCTCTGGGTACGCATACTTCATGATGTGCAGCACTGAGCCACCAGAGATGTAGGGCATAACCATCCACAGGTCTTGGCCAGTCACAAAGGAGCAGTACAGGGGCAGCACGTTAGGGTGGTTGTAGTTCTTCATAGTCTGAGCCTCATGGATGATCTCATCCTGCAGTGTGAGGGGGTTGGGCACTCAGCATCAGAAGGGGTGATCACTGAGCATGAGCATGAGGGGGGATGACTGTGCTTGCTCAGGCATCGGCGCCCTCGCCCTGGGAGCCTGCTTATGACTTTGCTTTGCAGGTGCTAAAGCTCTTGGGATTGCTGCTGCTGCTGCTGCTGCGCTCGCTCCAGCACCCGAGCAAGATCTGTAGTGGCTTACAAGGTCACAGTTGAGGCTCTCCAGGTTCATTTTCTTGACGGCGCACACTTGCTGCAGGGGTTTACAGATGGCACGGTGGACCTGCATGGACAGTGGCAAGGCGGGAGGGTGCTGATGCAGAGGGACTGAAGGCACATGCCCAAGGCCGAGTGTGCAGGGCTGGATACCCACGTCAAATTGTTCAGGGCAATAGCTGGGGATTCTTGTCTGCGCCCCAGTAGTTGTGCTGCTGCATGCCCTCTGAGAGCAATGCATCCTCATACGCTAGCCTTTCCAACAGTCCTCTAGCTGCAGCAGGAAGCCGCTAATGACCAACAAACACAGCGTGATGATATCTTCATTGTACCGACCCCGTGCCTTCATCCTCACCGTGGCACTCACACCACGCCCACAGTCCTCCAGCAGCTCATAGTTCTCCTCACCCACTGGGAAATCCCTGTGTGCGTGCGCACATGTTTATGTAGGCAGAGCATAGGCTTGGGGTGAAGAAGGTCAGGCTTGTACGTGCAGACCTGGCTGTTGCCTGGTGCTCACCCATCACTGGGGGTAACAGGCACCCAAGGTACACTCACAGCTTGGGCTTGTGCAAGTCCGACAGCGAGGACACGGACTTGCGTGACGCCATTCGGGCGAACCCGGAGAGTTCCCTCAGCATATTGCGCTCCTTCAGCGCAAAAAGCTACGTAGGCAGCATGGGGTTTATCGCCAAAGGCCCCGGGCTGATCAAGGATTCTTGACTGACCCAACCCCGCCAATACACGCACGATTCTAGCAAAACAAATAAAAGACCGATTTGAAATTAAATTATACGCAGGGCCCCGGGCAACAAGGGCAATATGGCCCGCTCCAGGTCCCCGTCCAGCAGCAGCTCGAGCAGCAGCTCGAGCTCCAGCAGCTCCAGCAGTGGGAGTAGCTCCAGGTGAGGGGGCTGAGGGGCGCTGCTCCATGGCGGGGCACCTACGATCAGACAAAACCTCTCAGCTTGAGCTGCCCTCATCAGCACCCTTATGAACGGTCTCGTCACCCAACTTGCTGTGTGTTGGAACCCAGAGATGGGCGGTGAGGCTTGCCTGTGCAAGGGCCCGTCCCTGCACCATGTGCATGCCCATGCAGCTTGCGTGTTGCATTGCCAAAGCATGCGCGCTGACCCTCACATCTTCACAGGAGCAGCAGCCCGAGCAGCAGTGATTCACGTTCCCCTTCACCGCCACCCAAAGAGAAGCAGCCAGCCCCAGCTAAGGACAAGCAGCCAGCCCCAGCCAAGGACAAGCAGCCAGCCCCAACCAAGGACAAGCAGCAAGCAGCTGACAGGCGTAAGCAAGCGGATGGGGATGTGGAGATGCGGGATGCAAAGAAGACCACAGAGAATGGGGGGAAGGCGAAGGTGGGCAGGGTTGATCAGGAAGCTATGGCAAGCAGCTTCTCATGGTGGCCATGCTGTAGTTGAGCGCCCACCTTCTCCGCACTCGCTGCTTTGCCCTTGCTCCCAGGTTGCTGAACCAGAAGGCGGAGCAACGCGCTTGGTAGTAGGCAACTTGACGCGGAATGTGACTGAGGAGCACTTGCATGAGATCTTCTCCACCTATGGCAAGCTGAAGAATGTGGAGCTGGCCATTGACAAGCAAGTGAACCTGCCGCGGGGGTTTGCGCATGTGGAGTACGATGAGCATGTCGATGCCCAGAAGGCCATTGACTTCATGCATGAGGGCCAAATAGACGGGAACGTCATCCGGTGCGTGGGACAGCAGTCAGCAAGCCTGACTAAACTTGCCCTTGGGCTGTGTCCACTGGAAATGCTCACATACATGCGCCATGTGCGTCTCACGACTTGTAAGGGAACAGCAGCGTTCCTGGCCTATGCTAGGGCCTGCTTTGGTACCACTGCCGTTGAACACAGGCTACCTGCCAAGCTGATCGTGGCATGCCCGAGTTATGCTGGGTTCTTTGCATGCTGCATGCCCGATCGAAACGTGCCTCTGGGATACGCCATGGCATACTCCAGCAACATCTCTGATGACTGATGCAAAGCTGCTCCCCTGCCTTTGTGTGCTCTTTCCACTGCTGCTTAAGCCTGTTTGGATCACAGCCCGCGCATGTTCATGCATGCTCGCACACCGAGACACATGACATGCCCACCATGCACGCGCACGTGCCACTGAATGCGCAGGGTCAGCTTCATCATCCAGCCCCGCCGCCGCTCGCCCCCCCCTGCACCCAAGCTGCCCCCCCCCCCTCGTCTGCCTTCCCCTCGCCGCGCGCCTCCCAGCCCCCCCCGGAGAGGCTCTGACCGGGAGCCCTTGAGCAGCAGGGGACGTGGAGCAGAGGGCAGCAGGCGTGGCTCCCCGCCGTCTCGGCGCTTGCCATCACCACCTGCGCGGCGCTTGCCATCACCACCTGCGCGGCGCTTGCCGTCGCCTCCCCCCCTGAGGCGGCGCTCCCCCTCGCCCAAGCGCCGGCCATCTCCACCCAGAAGGTAGGCCATGCTGCAGCAGCACCAGCCCAGCTTGCTGTAGGCTCAATCAGCTCCTGGTACGTGTTTGGCGGGACTTGGCAGAGCGCTTGAATTGGTCTGCTGAACATTTTGTGTTCCTGGGTGGGCTAGGGCTGCTGGTGCTGGATTTTGAACACTAGGCTGACGCTCAAGCTGTACCTGAGCTCTTGCGCAGGATGTTATTAATTTTTTTTGTTGGGGCAAAGCCTATCCAGACCGCCCCCGCCCTAAAAATTTAGCTCCACTCCCTAAATGTTTTTTTGTTTTAGCAGGCCTGCTGTGCAGAAAGGCAGGAGTAGGTGTAGTTGTTAAGGCAGAAACTTTGCTCAGTTGTTATGGCAGAAACTTTGCTCAACGAGTTATGGATACGGGGGCAGGCAGTTCTTGGCCAGGACCAGCCAGCCCTCGGCCTGGCCTGAAACTCGGCATGTGTTCCTAGCATAACTTGACCAGGGGTCTCGAGTTTGGTAGCTGTACAGGCGCAGTATGCAGTCAGAGCTACTAAACATTTTGAGCTCTGTCAGCCAGGCCGCCCTAGGTCTCCAGACCACCGCCTGATGGGGCTGGCACGCACTCAGCATGCCATTCTGCACGAAGTTCCCAAATATGCGAGGGGGGTTGGGTCGGGGCCAGCCTTCAGTATGCTCCAGTGGGACCGCTCAAGCTCGTGACTGAGAGACGGTTCTCCAACATTTAAGATGTGATGTGATACGTGACACATGTAATACAAGTGAATAGTGTAAGCAGTACATCAGCAGGCTCTTTTTGGACCGGCTTAGCCAACTTTTCAGCATTGCTTGCAAGGCCTCCCTCACTCGTTATAAGTATTGTAAGGGCATCAAATCTTGTTTATCGAAGGTGTGTGAAGGTGTGCACAATTCTGCTGCCACCACCACCACCACCAACAACAACAACAACAACAACAACACTGAATGACAAACTAAGCTCCTTCACCTGTCCTTGTCTCTCTGGCCAGAGTTCCCAACCTCAAAGCAAAGGAAGGTTGATCAGTTCCATGCCTGCCTGCTGCCGTGCCATGAGCGCCCCTGCTTGGAGCATTGAACAAGCTGGATGGAACGTCACCCGCCACCTTGAACAATGGCAGCTTGAGTGGGGTCCCTGTGAACCTGCTGCATTGTCTCCAATTTCTTTGTGCCAGGTTTGACCACCATCTGAACCATGTGTTGGTTTCAAGTGTGTGAGTGTAATGCTTCTACCTTTCAGATCTAGCCTTAAACTTCTCTTATATCTTTCTCTTCTGCACCCAACTCTGCCTATGCAGCAGCAGGCGATCACGCAGCCCTGTGCGTGGCTCTGGCTACAGCCGCCGCGGCGCCAGCCCAGGCCTGCGTCGCGGTGCCAGCCCCCCCCCGCGCCGGCCTCGCTCCCCCTTGCCCCCCTCGCGCTCAGCAAGGTCGCCTGTGAGAGGAGCTCGCTCACCTCCCAGGCGTAGGGAAAGGACACCACCCCGCCGGGTTGCACGCTCGCGCACGCCACCACGCCGCAACCGCTCGCGCGCACGTTCACCTGCAAAGGTGAGGAAATGGTGGATGCCAGCCGAGCGCAGATCTTGTCCGGGTACCGGCCTGCTGTGGTGGTGTACCTTAAGTTACTTTGCCATTGTTGCCATTGAGCGGTGCTCCAATGCCTTTGAGCATTGGTTTATGAAAGATTCCTATCCATTGTTTGGTGATGAGGACCATGACCCTAACCTCATGGCATTCAATCTTCCATTACCTTGCTGCTTGTCATTGTGTGCAGACCAAGGCAGCATCGCCACCCCGCCGCCCCGCCCGCGGGCGCAGCACCAGCAGCGGATCCAGCAGCAGTCGCTCCTCTTCCTCCTCCAGCAGCTCGCGCAGCTCAGGCAGCACTTCCAGCAAATCCTCCCGCTGAGCTGACGGTTACCTCACCCTGTGCAAAGAACCTGTGTAACCGGATACCACAAACTTGCATGCGAGAGGAGAGAAGGCGTTGGTTTTGATCGGACTCTTCTTTGTCCATAAAATCTGTCTCCCATTGTGTTGACCTCTTTCGTGTAAAGATCTACGTGGAATTGTGCAAAGGTCACCCGTGTGTGTACATTCTCATAAGTTTTCTTTTGAAAGAAACTTGAAACTTAGAATGGCGCTCCTAGCGCCGGGTGCGAACTGTGTGCACCCCCTTCATCGCCACAGCGCATCAGTCAGGCCGCGCTCTGCTCAGGTCTGCCGTGCAACCCCTGCACCTAGTGTGCCAAATGAGGCAGCACTTACAACGGGTGGACCTGGAGCCAAATATGCTGCAGGGCAGTGCACCAAGGTGTGGCTGAAGGATGGCTGTGTGTGAACCATATTTAGCAGGTTACCTTATGAGGCGCTGAGGTTGCTGCTGGTGGTTTTTCCATCTCTTTTGTATGCGCATACACCCTGACACAGGTCCCAGTTGCCAATATCAGGAATTTCAGCATTATCGCCCACATAGACCATGGCAAGTCCACGCTGGCAGACCAACTGCTGCTGAAGACTAACACTGTGGCAGCACGAGACATGGTGGTAGGTGCTTACATGCATGTGCTCAATTGTACGCATGACAATAGAGTGTTGATAACCAGGTGAGGCCTAGTGAGCAGAGCATGCCCTGGGCTGGCTTCCTTGCACAGGTAGTGCATGGTGCGTAAACTCACAACCACACACATAATTACGCACAATCACACATACGCATACCATCGCTCATGTAAGCGAGCGATTTGCATGTGCACAAAAGCGCGTTTACACTTGCTCAAGAGTATGGATGCACGCAGACTAAGGGTCAGAGAAGGGCAAGCATGGGCATTAAGCCTGCTGCTTGTGTTGCTGGTAATGCTAGTACATTGTTGCTGCACAAAGAGACTGCACTGAAATCCAGCTTCCAGGCTGGATCATTGCGATTTGCAAAAAGTTCAGATTTGACAAGAGTCTGAAACAAATTGTCAGACTCTTGTCAAAAAGTCTGACAAGAAGGTGCCAGCATTGGGTAGACATCACCATGCGCTGGTGTGGAATTGCATTAACAAGTAGCACAGCAGACAGGCCCGGCAGCTATCTTGCCTTACGAAGCTGCCACCAATGCAGATGGATGTGACAGCACCGCTGGGCCATGCATGATTCATGAATGACATGGGTACTTTGCACTTTCTTCCCAATCTGCATCTCACTCCTCATACCTCCCTCATTGCCATCCCGTCAAGCACCCCAATGCCTTCTGAAGGGCACTGTCCTTTCATGTACCTCAATTTATTTCATGAATCCCTCATTGCCATCCCGTTAAGCACCCCAATGCCTTCTGAAGGGCACTGTCCTTTCATGAGCAAAAATGTATTTCATGAATCCCTCATTGCCATCCCGTCAGGCACCCACCCCAATGCCTTCTTAAGGGCACTGCCCTTTCATGAACCTCAATTTGTTTCATGTTTTGTTCAGCCTGGCGGCCTCATAAAGTGCCATATGCCTGACTGTTGGATGCAGGAGCAATTCATGGACAGCAATGAGATTGGTGAGTGAATTGGCGCCTTGTGCTGTCTCACCTGGTGCGACGCATCACACTCTTCAAGAGCTGTCTTAGGTGCAGGCAATCCTTGCTCCCCGCTGCAAAGATTCTGCACGCCGCATGGGCAGACATGATCATGTGGGAAGCTGCCTCGCGCTGACTTGCTCTGCACGCATACCTGTGCTGTCCCAGAGCGCGAGCGGGGCATCACCATCAAGCTGAACTCTGCAAGGATGAGGTACACCGATAGCAAGGGCGAGCTGTACGCCTTGAACCTCATCGACACGCCCGGTGAGTTGGTTTGTGTGTGTGCTTGCATGCTATGCCGTCCACACACTCCTCCTGAGCCAAGCTCTGACCAGCACCTGCTGGGTCCAAAGCCCGGCTCTTGTGATGAGCTGCAAATGAGTGCACCGACCTGCCCTTTGGAGCAAATGTGTCCATGGTCCTCGCCTGAAGCAGCCTAAGAAGCAAGCGCACCAGTTGAGACGCCTGCAGTTAAGGTCAGGTCTAGAAGCCAGCCTTGCTGGCTGGCTATGGGGCAGCACTGGGTGGGCAACCTGTGAGTGGAGGCGCACAGCAGCCTGTACTGTCCATGCCCTTGCTCCGGCGTTCTGTGTGCACAGCAGCCTGTACTGTACTGCGCTTGCTCCAGCGTTCTGTGTGCACAGCAGTGCACCTGCCCCTCACACGCCCACGCTCGCTGCGGCACCCCGCAGACACAGCAGGACATTTGCCGTTCAGCCGCCCTCGCCCACTGCGACACCCTGCATGCACTCCAGCACACCTGCCCCTCACGCACCCTTGCTCGCTGCAGGCCATGTGGACTTTGCGTACGAGGTGTCCCGCTCCCTCGCTGCTTGCGAGGGCGCGCTGTTGGTAGTGGATGCCAGCCAGGGCGTGGAGGCACAGACGCTGGCCAATGTGTGGCTGGCACTAGAGAATGACCTGGAGGTCATCCCTGTGCTGAACAAGATCGACCTGCCAGGTAGAGGGCGATCTCTGTGCTGAACAAGATTGATCCCTGTGCTGAACAAAATCAATACCTGTGCTGAACAAGATCGACCTGCCAGGTAGAGGGGGCGGGGGTGCCGTGGCTGCTGGTGATGTTGCTCCTCCTGCTGGTGGTGGTGCTGGTGGCGGTGGTGGTGGTGAGGCTGCTGCCTTGATGCTGCTCGGGCACATGCCAGCGGACACCGACGAGGAGCCCTGACATCCATGAGGAGCCCTGTCTCTCACTGAGCTGCTGAGTCGTTGAGCGCCTGAGTCCTGAGCTGGCGCCGTGTGCTAGCGTGCGGAGTATGCGAGTATGCGCATGCAGGCGGGCCAGCGTGGGCCTGACAGAGTGTTGGTATACTTGCACGGGTCCAAGGAAGCACATGCCCAGGGACAGCACTCAGGATTTTTTGACGCAGGAACTATTCGCATGTGCTTTGAGGCTGGAACTGTTTGCGTGTGTTTTGACGCGGGGGCTGTTTGCATGTGTTTTGACGCTGGAACTGCTTGCATGCACTGCACCCTCTGTGGTGTGAGTGCACACAGCCTCTCTGCTCTGCTGTTGGGTTGTGCGTGGGTGGTATCCCTAGGTGTGGTGGGCACTGGCAACGCAAACTCAATCATAATGCTGGCAGAGTTTTGGCTAGCTGGTAGAATTGTGTACAGCGTGGGTGTGTGTGCACCTGTCAGAGGGGGGTTCCTGGCAAGTTCCTGGTGTCAAACAGCGGTGGGCACTAGCCCTTTGATGTTTATATACTGGGTGGCAGAATTTCACGGCGCTGCCCAGCTGAAGAGGCACTCAGTCTGCCATGGTCAGGCGTCCTGCAGTGTGCCGCGCAGTGCTCACAGCTGCCAACCGCTGCAAGGTGCTGCAGATTGTTGCTTCACTCCACACAATGTGCGTCAGGTGCCGATCCGGACCGCGTGGTGAAGGAGATTGAGGATATCATTGGCCTGGACTGTACAGACATCCTGAAGGTGAGCTTTCTTGGCAGCTGCGCAGGATGAAAATGCGCACATGGTGCAGGGCAGCCAGCAGCACGATGCATCCTCCTAGCTGGATCGCCGTCTCGTCTTGGGGCCTGGCTTCCTTTGTTGGCGCCTGGGTTTGCTCCTTGCAGGTGCCATAAGTTCCTTGTGATGTGCGCCCCGCAACACCCAGCTGCGCCAGCTAGGCAGGCAGCCAGCAGTACCACTGTGAATCTCGCACCGACAGGCGCCTGTGCGGTTGGTGGCGCCGCCTGTGCACACGTTCCACCCTGCAGGTTTCTGCTAAGGTAGGCCTGGGCATTGATGAGGTGCTGGAGGCGATCGTCAACCGCATCCCTCCCCCCAAGAACACCGTCGACAAGCCGCTGCGCGCCCTGATCTACGACTCCTACTACGACGCCTACCGCGGCATCATCTGCCAGTTCCGTGTGGTGGACGGCACGGTGAGGGCATCCGTGGATAGTGGTATTTCACGGTAGAGCCTCAGGAGCCTTAGGAGGAGAATGTAAGCATCCACCTGCGGGGTAGTTCTGTGTGGTGGATGGCACTGTGAGGGCGCGCCGCTGCAAACATGAGGCATCAGGCAGCCTGTGGAGCCCATGTTTGCTGCCAATTTATTGGATGCAGCTTCGGTCATTTGTGTGCGCTGCGGATGCTGTTGCTGCTATGGCTACCGATGCTGATGCTGATACAGGTGCTGCAGATACTGTCGCTGCTATGGCTACTGCTGCTGCTGCTGCTGCTGCTGCTGCTGCTGCTGCTGCTGCGCTTGTGCGCGTGCTCACCTGCTCTTGTGTGCGCACCCCCTTCCGCGCAGGTCTCCAAGGGTGACAAGATTCTGATGATGAACACCGGCAAGGAGCACATCGTGGACGAGATCGGCGTGCTTGCGCCCAACAAAGTCACGGTGAGGCACAGCCAGGGGCTGCTGCTGCTTCTTTACGTGATGCAGCACCTGATGCCCGGCTGCCAAGCACGCTCGCTGCCCCTTGACGGCAGCACCCCCTGCTTGCCTGCTCAGCGCTCACGTGCTCTGATGGTCAGCAGCTTGTGTTTGTACGTGTGTGTGCGCGCGTGTGCGTTCATATGAAATAAGAGAGAGGGCGTGAAAACCACAATGGGAATTGGACCGCACGCGCGATTAAGTCATCACTGTTGCAGCACATGCACGGGCTGGCTGGCCTCCTGTTGCGTTTGATGTCGGCCTGTTGGGGCTGTTCCGTGGATGGCCCTAGGAGCTGCTGCGCCACGCGCTGTGATCACGCCTTTGGATTGTTTGCCATGCATTGCCGATTACGGGAATGCTGCAATGCACGCACCAAGTCTCTCAGCAGCATGCTGGTGCCTTCAGTGCAGCCCCCACTGCACTTATGCTCACCCTCCTCCTCTCAGCCACCCCTCAGTATCCAGCTACGCCTCTCCCTGCCTGCCCGGCCCTTGCGTGGCACACACACGCGCACACACACATCTGCCTGCCCCTCCCCTGATGGCCACGGCCCCAACCTCGGCCCCCTGACCCTCCCCAGGTGGACACCCTGTACTGCGGGGAAGTTGGCTACCTGGCTGCGCAGATTAAGTCCGTCAAGGATGCCCGCGTGGGTGACACCATCACGCTCAGCAAGAACAAGGCGCCGGAGCCGCTGCCAGGCTATATCGAAGTGCAGCCCATGGTGTACTGCGGCCTGTTCCCAACCGACAGCAACCAGTACCAGGTGGGCTGAGCGTACAGCTGTGCAGCATGTGTGCTTGGCTTTGTGCATGCTCATGCGCACACACACCTCATCTGGTCTCATAAGTCCTTCAGTGTAGGTGCTGCGGCAGCTCAAGCTGTATCAGCATGTCATGGTCTGAGCACCAGCGCGGTTCATGGAAGACAACAGGCTCCTTGCTTGTGCCCGCGCTCCCGGCCTTGCCCACTGCTGTGCCCCGGCCAGGCATGCGCACACGCTGCCCTCTCCCCTCCTGCACAACCTCTGTCTTTGCATATGCACGTGTGCTTGTGTGTGCACGCAGGATTTGCGGGAGGCTCTGGACAAGTTGCAGCTCAACGATGCGGCGCTGCGGTTTGAGCCCGAGATCAGCACGGCCATGGGTTTTGGCTTCCGCTGCGGCTTCCTTGGGCTGCTGCACATGGAGATCGTGCAGGTGTGAGCCGCTCATGCACATGCTTGCGCTCATGCGGCCATGCCCCCTGCCATGCCCCATGCCCCCTTGTGCCCGTGCCCCCCTTGGGCTGCTGCACATGGAGATCGTGCAGGTGTGGGCCGCCCATGCACATGCTTGCGCCCATGCGACCATGCCCCCTGCTCATTCACTGCTGTTCCCGGTACCCCTGTGCCTATGCCCCGCTTCGCTTATTCACCCCTACGTCTGTGCACTAATGCGGCTGCGCTCTACATCCGTTTGCCCTTGCGCCTGTGCCTCCCCGTGCCCCTGCACTGCTCCGCAAACGTTGCGTGTTATCAGTTGCACAAGCCAGCAAAGGAAGTGGGCTGCCAGGGCAGGATGCTAGCTGGATGCAAAGCAATTGAGGCAGGAGGCAGATTGAGAGGGGCAGGAGGCAGTGGCCCACGTTAAAAAATGCAGGGGATGGTAGCCAGCTGCGCTGGGCCCAGCACAGAGAAGAAGGGCAACAACTCTGCTACAACCAATGCCATGTGAACGACACACAAAGGAGTGGTGCGCATTGCAAGCTCATTTCAAGCCCATCATTCGCTATGCACCAGCGCCACCAGGACCCTCTGGCTGGTTATTCTGCAACCTACTCTGCAAGCACTTCGCCATTTGTGCGTCACCCTGCACCATGCACATTCTGCATTCGCACCCTAATCCACATTGTGAATACCCTGTCTGGTGAAGATGTATGCGCAATTGCAGTGCGTGTCAACACAGACGAAAAAATCATGAATGGTCTTCTACAAAAGGATCATTGGGTACATACAGAATGGACATCAAGCAAAAAATGCGCTCTTGAGCTGGACAAGCAATCAGTTTTGTCACACTCTGGAGTCCCCTTTACCCCATCCACACTGCAGCCGCAACTCTCCCTGTTCCAGCTCCTGTTCCTGTGCCAAAGCTCTGGACCTTCAAAGCTGGTGTATATTCGCTCGCAACTTCGTTGTTTCTCTCCCCTACCTGCCAGTGGACTGGCTGGTGCCAGGCTGAGGATCACAAGAACGCTCTCACCACTGCCTGGGTAAAACCTAGCCACAGGGCGGGAGGCTAGTCAGTATTTGATCAGCATGGGGCAGGGCACAAGGCTGTGCACTGTGGCGACATGCGGACAAGGCTGTGACAGGGACGAGGCTGTGCACTGTGGCGACGTGCAGAACCCTGCTGCCCCTCCGCAGGAGCGCCTGGAGCGCGAGTACAACCTCCAGCTCATCACCACTGCGCCAACAGTCATCTACAAGTGTGTGACTGCTGATGGTGAGGAGCTCATGGTGAACAGCCCTGCCGACTTGCCAGAGGTGAGCATGTGTGGGCGTTAAAAGGGACACAAAAGGGGAGAGAGGGACAGGGTGGCAGCGCGTGTGAGAGAACAAGTGCCGGAAACAGGGGGCAAGAGCGGCAATTTAGAGGGGGGAGAGCACAGTGCAGTGCAATGCAGTGCAGTCAATGCATGCCGACAAGACCCAGAGGACGCCTGCTTCGAGTCATGCACTCAGCTATGTGACGTTGGCCCTCAGCTTTCTGCTCTCAGCTATGTGACGTCAGCCCTCTGCTTTCTGGTACAAACTTTGCCACACACTAGGTAGCTGTGATGTGGCCTTTGTAACCACACACAGTCTGGCTCTTACATGGCCGCAGCCTGTCAAGCGCCGGAGCATTAGTGAGCCCTACGTGCGGCTGGAAATGGTTACTCCGACTGACTATGTAGGGAACCTCATAGAACTTGCCACATCGAGAAGAGGTGAGCCTTAGATGATGGCGTTTTGAGGGTATTCACTAGGGAATAGGAGATGCACTTGCGCATTAGCATGCCGCGCCCAGCAACTATCAGGTTACCCAGCATTCATCCTACAAGTTGGCTCTTCTTTCTGCTCAAGACTTTTTTTGGAGGCAATTATCCCTTACTTCGTTCCAAAATGCCTCTTATTTTCCTTCTGATCAAATGTTTGAGAAACGTAGGCCCAATAACCTGCAGTGCTGGATTTGCAATTTGAGCCATGTACTGATGTTGTTTTTTTGGCACATCGCAGGGGAGTATATTGAGATGAGATATTTGACAGAGAACAGGACAACCCTTGTGTTTGACATGCCGCTTGCGGAAGTGGTCACTGACTATTTTGATGTGTTGAAGTCCAAGTCAAAGGTAAATTAGTGTACTGCAAAAATGCTGGCTGCAGCGTACATTCGACAGCTTGTTGTGCAAGGGATGCCAATGAGCCAACTTCTATCAGTGTCCATGATGCCAAATTTTTATGATCGCCTGGATATATATATATATATTGCATGCTGCCGCACGCCATCAAACAAATTGCATGCATAAACAGGCACACAGACATAGCGACTTGCACTCATGGCCCAAGTCTGCCGTGCCCTGCGCTGACTGTAGGGCTACGCCTCCATGGAGTACCAGATGACGGGCTTCCGTGAGAACGATTTGGTGAAGCTTGAGATCAAGATCAACGGGGAGCCTGCAGATGCACTGAGCGTCATCACGCACCGCGACAACTCCTACAAGCTGGGCCGCCAGCTGGTGTCCAAGCTGAAGGAGCTCATCCCTCGCCAGATGTTCAAGTAGGTGTTCCATGGCTTACTGCTCAAGGGCCGGATGTTTTGAGTGCCAATAGCCCATGGAGCTCAGACAGGTGTTTTGAGTGCCAATAGCCCATGGAGCTCAGACATGTGTTTTGAGTGCCAAGAGATGTTTTGAGTGCCAATAGCCCATGGAGCTCAGACAGGTGGGCATGCCGTGACCTGAGCCAACCTTGTGATGAATCGGGCATGGCTGACTTGATGGTCGCGAGTCCAGGTTTAGGTGATGTGTCCCCTGGCAAGGTGCTTGGCTATCAAATGCCAAACGGCCAGCAGTCCAGGGGGGGTGAGCAGGTAGGCGCCCCGTGTTGTGGAGTACCCTTGTAAAATGCACGGACCTGATGGAAATTGGAGTGTTGAAAGCAAAGTATGCAGAACCTGGCCCAGGTGCACGAGAATACTTTTAGCTGAAGGTGCATTGGATGGGTCCCTGCCCATCGTGGTTTAGTGAATGTGTACGGCATCGCCTCCCCTGTTCCTGCCAAGTCTGTCCGGCCTCTGTCATCAGTGCTGCTCAAACTTCTGATCACACATGTTAGTGCTGTGCCTGGCACTGATCATACACGCAATCGAGCCGTGATGATATACATGTGTGTTGCTGAAATGCAGGGTGCCAATTCAGGCTTGCATTGGTGTGAAGGTCATCGCATCAGAAGCCATTGCTCCGTACCGCAAGGATGTCACAGCCAAGTGCTACGGTGGAGACATCAGCCGCAAGAAGAAGCTGCTGTCAAAGCAGGTGCGCAGACACTGATCTGGCTGCAATAGTGCAGGCTGGTCCCGATGGATCCCGTGTGTGTGAGAGGCGTGTTTTTACACACCATTTGATATGGCAGAAGCACACCTCGGTGCCTCTCTGACACAGACGCAAGTGCTTCTATGTTCTTGTCCATGCCGCTACTGCCGGAACAGTTGCAGGAGGATCACCATGATTTGCAGGCCCTCCACACCCCACCCTCGCGGCACAGCACCCTTGCACGAGCTCTACATGCTTCGGGTCGGGCATGCACAGCCTCTTGCATGTCTCCTGCGCAGCATGAACCCTGCTTCCCTTGCGCCTTTCTGATTGCCTGGAAAAGTCCTGCTTCCTTGCATCGCTTGAACAGGCGGAGGGCAAAAAGCGCATGAAGGCGCTGGGCAGAGTGGAGGTGCCTCAAGAGGCGTTCATGGCCGTGCTTAACTTGGTGAGTTTCAGTCCTTGTCCCCACCTTGCTTTCCCCTTCCTATCTGTCTGCCTGCCTGCCATCCTATAGGTCAATCGTTTGTGATGGCACAGCACTTCAGCGCTGCGTGGGCACCGCACTTGGTTGTGTGTCTGTTGATAGCACCGGCTGATAGCACCGGTACCTTTGGCCAGGTGTCCTCGTTTCGCAGGTGACAGGGCGCTTGATACCTGTCTTTGCGCGACTCTTTCTTGTAATGCTCGCTGTACTGCAGGACAACGACAAGTAAAATGCAGGGTCCGGATGGATGTGGGGTTGGCCTGTCGGCTGCACAATGAGGGCGTGACCACTGAAACGGTGGAATGTCATTGGGACAGAGTGTAGTTGAGGATCAGAGTTCGGCATTAGTGTCCAATCATATTTCGTTTTCACCTTAGATGTACATTACATAAAGAGCAGCAAGCACCAGCTGGCGTAAACCCTGCCCTTGCAACCTCTGCTTGCGCAGAGCCTACAGGAAACTCAACTTTGCTTTTTCAACTTCTGCCACTTTCTAATTGTTGCAAACTAACAGTTCCATTTGTCGTGAGTTGGGCTAGGCTGTTGAGGATGGGCAGTTGGAACATCGTCGGCGCTGCAATCCAGCGCTGTGCTGCTTTGTATGCCACCACAAACCAGTAATTTGTGCGGCGCTGCAGATGCAGGCCGAAACTCTTTCACCTGGCCACAGTCCCTGTGCTGGGGTGCTAAATCTCAAAGGTTAGGTCAGGTTAGGTTGCATAGCTGTACCTGCCGAACGAGTGCGGCTTAGCTGAAGCAAAACAGGCCTGCAACTGAAACTGACGAAGGGCAAGCAAGGTTGTGTTCTGAAATCAAAGGGTTACACTGTAATTGGCAGGGGTTTCAAGAAAAAGGCCCTCAGTCAGGAAGAGCGACTGCTAGCCTGCTCAGAAAAGGCTATCAGTGCATGAAGGAAGAAATAAAGCTTTTTGTTTTCCTGGCACAGAAAAGCAGGCACATTATCTAAGCGTTCGGAAGGAAATAGGGATGCATAAGTCCTTCGGAGAGAGACCACGTGTGGATGGGTGCAGTGAAAAAGGACATGTTGCTCATCCTGTACGCCATGAGCATTACACAAGTCACAAGTAGGGGAGGTATTGTGAGTCCAGGTCACAGTTTCAATTCATAGAGTGTGGGCACAAAGTCTGAAGCGAGCCACGCTGCAAATAATGTCTTGATCTTCCCCAAAGATCTCAAAAAATCTCAAAGAAGGAAGATCAAGGAGCATGAATCTAGGAAGGGTGTATGGCGAATGTGTGACCAGGGCCCTCTTGGTCGGGAGGGCGCACCATTGATGGTAAGTGGCGCTCTCGAAATCTAAGCACAGCATTTTAGGCACTCGTGTACACGAGCCAGGCCTTTGGTGTCTACTTGACTTTTAAAGTCTCTCAACCTTTCTTAAACTCTTGAATAGAGTTGAAAGGGGTTTAATAAGGTTTACAAGGAGCTAGGGCAAGACTTGTTTAGCTTGAGGATGCCTCGAGGACAGCTTTTCTCAGCGAGGCCACTCTTCATAACAATTATATCTGTTTGAATATGAAAACATCAACTTTAGGCCTACGAATGAATTGGACCGTTCGTCTACTAGTTCATGACGGTGAAGTTCATATCCAATTTTTTTTGGGGTGTGTAACAGATCAAAATGTAAACACATCCATGCTCATGGATGTGATGTGCTGAGGGGTGGAAATTGTAAAGGATGGCAGACCTGGTATTGATCGAGCCTGGAACCAGTGTGTTTACTGGAGGGGAGATCCGTGTGGTAGGTGTCATTGTAAAGAACAACGCAATGAGCTTGCAGGTACAGACACACAAGACATGATGACATAAATACCTTTCGCTTTACAGGCCATCCTTCCCGTGGGGGATGTTCCCCGTCAGGCTTTGGATGCCTACATGGCATGCATCAATCAGGCCCGCCACATCTCGCTCAGCAGCATGCGCGCCCACTACAGGGAGCAAGCTCAGAAGACTCCCTTTGGCAACCTGGATTGGGACAAGGGCTTCATGCATTTTCGGTACATGAACGTGAGCCTTAAGGCAGAAAATATTTTATTTGTGTGTTTGATGGACAGTGCATGCGCGCATTGACAGACTGTGCAGCTTGTACAGATTTGGAGGAATGGGGTGCTAAATGTACACCTGCGAGGCAAGATGTCACACTGACATCAAAGGGTCTCCTCGTACTGCTGGCATCAAGTGCTGTGGGAGCTGGAGTACGCTGTAGACTCTCCACTCAGCCATCGCATTTCAATGCCCACCCTGCGCAGCTGGATGAGGCGCGTAAGAAGTCACGCACAAGTGACCTGCATCGCCAGCGCCAAATTCTGGCTGTGCTGGGTGTGGTTCACTGCCCTTGGACGCACTCCCTGCCTGCGGCCAACACCGAGTTCACAAAGATGTGCAGGTGGGCACCAGCACTGCGAGGCATGCTGCATGCTCCATGGCCTGCGTAGTTGGCAGTTCATGAGCGAGGCTGTTGAGTGCTGGCATTGTGGTGTGCTTGCTTGCCTCATGTATGTTCTGGGCGTGCGGGGCTGGGAGCGTATGGCAGGGAGCTCCTTGCTGTGCACCGCCTGCCACATGTGATCTCTGGACTGCAGGGTGGATGCAACTCAACATCGGGCATTTTCTTTGAGCAGATGCTGCCTTGGACGATTGGACTTGGTGCTTGGATCTATTGGAATCAGTCTGTTGATCTGTTGAGCTGTAGTGCTTGTACTACTGGACTTTGTGCTTGGATCAATCAGTGGCTATTGCACATGCTCACCAGCACCAGCCGAGGCAGGTAGTGGTGAAGGCCATGTCCGTTCCGTGTCTGCACTTTATAGGCGTGAGCAAATGTGTAGGGTTACAAGGCACTGTGTTGCATGCACGCGATGTGTTTTTCCCAGAATGCGTGTGCTGAATCGCCAGAGTTTACGGGGTTTGTGCGTTTAAGAGCACCCCAAAAAAATTGGCCCACTAAAAAGGGTCTGTCCCACTAGATCCTTCAGGGTGGCCACCTGAGCCTGCTGCCCCCTCAGCCCTGATCCAGTCAGTGCGTTTGTTGGGACTCCTCAATGCGAGCGCCGCCCTCAAACTTAGCATTTGCGTGCGCGCCCACGTGCGCATGCACACACACACCCTCAGGCGCACGCGCACACGCACAATGGCATGCCCGGGTGTGTGCAATCCCGCAGCCTTTTGTTCCCAGAGGCGCCCATACAGCGCTGCCTGCTGGTGGACCCCAGCGCGCACCATCTGCAACAAAGCAGGGAGTGCGACTATGACAACTTCATCCTGCTGCATCCCGGAGGTGCGCGCCTGTGCGTGCCTGTGTACACGTGCGCGTGTGTCTGGCAGCCACACTGTCTGAGCATAAGTGTGCCTAGGCCTGCATGCGTGCTCCCATCTACGTGGGTAAGTGTGTGCATCCTTAGCCAATGAAGGAGGCAATTGTTTTCACTGCCTACGTAGTTTTCTTTCTTTTCTTTGTATGCATGTGTGCGTGTGTGCGCTCGCGTGTGTGTGCATCCAGGAGCGCGCACGTGTGTACAAGCAGGCGTGGATGCTTGGATAGTGCCTGGTGCTCAGGCAGCCAGCGCCGCATCTCTGATGCGCCTGAGGGGAACCTCGGAGGGCAGAGGCCTGGTCACTTGACAGGGCGCTCACGCGCACCTCCCAGCGCCGCACGCCTTCATGCTTGTGCATGCAGGCAGCATTGAGCATCTGGAGCAGCAGTTCAGCCTCTGTCTGCACGACCTGGCAGCCTTGGTGCTTGCAGGTGCGGCGGTGTCCTAGCAGGCGCGCATGGGGTGCGTGCAGGAGCTCAGGTGCACGCACAGATGCGCCTGTTTCAAAGCAGAGGTGCAGCTGTTGCGCTCAGGTACACACATGGTCCTTGCAGGTGCAGCTGCTCCCATGTGGGTGCAGCCCTGTTGTGTAGCAGCCCCATTTTCATATCATGGCCCCCGTGCAGAACTGTGTGCATGTATGCGTAAGCCCACGTGTCCCCTTGCAGAGCTGGAGCGCTGGGTGCGCGGCGCGTCTCCGCTGAGAATGCCCCTCTCAGTGTATCTCGTCTCCCCCATATGATTTCCTGTGTTCCCGGAAATGTGGGTCTGTGTGCGCGTGTGTCTGCGTGCAGAGCTGGAGCACTGGGTGCGCGGCACGTTTCCGCTGAGAATGCCCCTCTCAGTGTATCTCGTTCCCCGCATACAATTTCCTGTGTTCCTGCAAATGTGGGTTTGTGTGTGCGTGTGTCCGCGTGCAGAGCTGGAGCACTGGGTGCGCGGCGCGTTTCCGCTGAGAATGCCCCTCTCAGTGTATCTCGTTCCCTGCATACAATTTCCTGTGTTTCTGCAAATGTGGGTTTGTGTGCGCGTGTGTCCGCGTGCAGAGCTGGAGCACTGGGTGCGCGGCGCGTTTCCGCTGAGAATGCCCCTCTCAGTGTATCTCGTTCCCTGCATACAATTTCCTGTGTTTCTGC
>LKMJ01001331.1_pt1 | contig 21605 bp, 23 predicted proteins | sample 643391 | NCBI WGS metagenome assembly LKMJ01 (sample SAMN04112250, study PRJNA286221) | soda lake metagenome | biome: soda lake; feature: Kulunda Steppe; material: water; isolation source: sample PL-Br10 brine of Picturesque Lake | place: Russia: Kulunda steppe | collected 2010-07
CCGCGAGAGGCCAAAAGGGTTGGGGTGCAAGTCCCCCCGCTCCTTCAAAGGAGTAGGAAGGTGCCAAAGTGGCATCCACCACCGGAGTTGGTCGGACCCTTTTGGCCAGGTCTGTTAGACCGTTACAACAAGGCCCAGCTGGCAGACATTACCTCTCTCAACAGCTGTGGCACAGTGTTGCACCCCCAAATCTACAGCATAAGATGATCAAAATTAGTGGAGTTCCTCACTTGATGAAATCAAATGGATCATCTGCCCACCATGTCCACTACAAGCTCAAGCATAAAGAGGGGAAGGTATGACAAAAAAGCAGAAAAGATGTGTGCAAATCTGACTGTAGTCATGAGTCAAAGTCTATCAAACCAAGATCAAAAGGATAATCGGAAAAAGCAAACCAAGATCAAGAGGGTAATCGGAGAACATCAAAGGAAGCTCACCAGCAAAGGGGCAAGGCGCAAAAGCACACCTCCACTGTGTAAAAGATAAGAAGCATGCAGGCTAGGCGGGTTGCAAAGACTTACAGAAAGGTCCTTGCCAGTTATGGCACTGTACAGTGTGTCAACATATTTGAGGCACAAGTCACTGCCATAAGTCAAATCATGCTACTAGCCTAGTAGGATTAAAAAAGTGCAATATATTTAATGCACCTGTAAGGCAGCGTCAAAAGTGGCAGATGAGCAAAAAAAGCAAGTGCTGTCGACTGCCAAGTATTCAACTCTGGATGTGTAGAAGGTACCTAGGACGGTGTTGCATGCACAAGAATTTGCGAACGCAGTCAAGGCAGGACTCCTATCATACTGCAGCCCCGCTGCTTTAGGCAAAAGCTACACCAACAGCGTAATCAGCCTATAGATAACACACATCCAGAAAGCATATACAAGTCAATTGACAAGGACCCAAGCGTGCAGCAGCTGCATACATTGATTTAAAAGAAAAGAACATGAAAACAATTGCCAAATTCAAGAAAAACAGCTGCACCTTGCAAAAGAATGCCAATAACAGCCAAACACGCAAGAAAAAAAGGTTAGGAGCATGTGCCAAAATGTCACTGATGGCATAGCTCTACACCACTAAAATAAAATAGACTCTCTACCCACCATCTTCTATTCAAAGCATGCAATGTTCCAGTATCTAGACATACCTTATAAAAGGAGGCAAACCTTGCTAAGAGATACATTATGCACATCCAAGAATACCCACTACCATTATGCGAGCTCTATGCCGCCGGAGATCATGGTAGCTTCATGCTGCATTCTTCTAGCTGTGTCTGCCTCATCATGACCTCCATACAAACGCTGCATGTTTCCCAGCACATACTTCAGCAGCAAATCCACCTACAACGAGCATGGCAGAATTGGTTAGAAGTGTTGAGATGCTTGCTCTGACTACAGAATGGTGGATACACACCATGATAAAAAAGCCAAAAAGATAAAAGCATACCGTTGTGCTCCTAGGGATCTTGCGATTGATTAATTAATTCCTGCACTCTCTTGCAACTCGTCAGGAGTAAAATAAACTACTTCTTTTGGGAGCTTGCAAGGTATGATAGTTTAGTCACTGACTCGCCCAGGCCCCCCCATTTTCATTTTTTGGACCCCCACGCCCCAAACGGGCAAGTAATACTTTTTGATGTGGGTTGCACAAAACGGAAGCGTTCAGAGGGTTACGGGCAGCCTGGGGAGCTATGTACCTGCCAGGACCCCACTCTGGCTCTGAGAGTTGCTGAGCGTGAGAGGGTGCTCGCTGCTGTTATTGCAGCCAGACCCCCTCCTGCTCCACCCAGGCCTGTGTGTTGGCCAAGGCTGGAGAGGCCTGCTTCATCATTCATCAATGAGAAGCCTGTGGTGTGGGTACAGCTGCTGCCCTTGCGTCTGCCCAGGAGGTGGCAGCCGAGGCAGCAGCTCAGCAAGCAGGGGCAGCAGTGCGAACCGGAGAAGCTGGCATTAAAGATGTTGCAGCATTTTAGGAATTTGTGGACCCAGCGACAACCACAGATACTAGGAGGGGTGGAGGCTGAGGCTCCAAGGGTGGCAGGGGAAGGGGCTCTGGCTCTTGTGAGAATGCAGCTGATCAAGGAGCACATGGCACAAAGAGGGGCAGGGGCAGAGGCAGGGGCAGGGGGAGGAAGAGGGCACGAGAAGAGCTGGAGGAGCTGGAGTCAAGAGACATCTTCAGAATCCTCAGATGAAGAAATGGAAGAGGGAGGGTGAGCACTAAGTGCGCTAGACGAGCAGGGAGTGAATGCAGAAAACCTGAAGTTTGCAAACATGGGCTTACAATGAGAGGCCTCGCAACCCCTTAATACTCGCAAATTAATTAATGTAATTATTTTGGGACCTCGCAAAAATAAGGAGTTGCAAGATCAAAGGAGCACAATGGTACTATCCTTTTGGTTTCATCTTTATTTGCTTTTCTTTGGCCAATAACTAATATTCCTACCCCAAAAGGTCACTTTAACGTTGTGCGTGCATAAGTGTGAACAGCCATTTTGAGTACAGTGATTTAGCGGCTGCTGGTCCAGAGTGAAAGAAAATCACGCAATACAATTCACAGCAAGACAGAAGTCCTAAGAATAATCCTTCGTCCAAAAACAGAGCTTAGCCCTACACAATGTGCTTAAACACCACAAATACAAACTCACATCAACACCTTCAACATAGCGTTTGCACTCAATTTTCAACTTGCCTTGCAAGCACTCTTACACCCAAGACTCTTTCTTTTTTGTGTGTTGAGCTTTTCTGGTCCTGCTTTAGCCCTTCACAAGATGAAGAGCTCTGCTATCATAGCGGAGGTGTCCTCACTGCCTTGAATCACAACTGCAGGGGATATTGTCTAATGAGCGCTTAGGCTCAGCTGTATGTTTTCCTAACAGGCACAGATTAAAAATGGTTTTTTATTGGCAAAAGCTTACAGGGTGTGGAAGCATCACATCTGCTGCTCTCACACAAGTTTAGTTTTTAGCATGATGGCCAGGATGATGAGCTTTTCGGTCACACTCTCATACCTCTGCTCAAGACCTCAATCAAGACCTCACTGGAAGAGGTGGTTTGTCAGCATATTCCAGCGCTACTGTAGAGCTTCTTTGATCTTGCAACTCCCTAATCTTATGAGGTCCTAAAATAATTATATTTATTAATCGAATGTTAAGGGGATGCGAGGCCTTAGGGTTTAAACCAATATTTGCAAACTTCAGGGGGTTGTGTCTACATTCATTCCCTTGTCTAGCTTTTGTTAACTTCCCGTCTTCCATTCCCACATATGGAACAAGTGAAGAAAATTTTGTGTGTGACCGCGGCCTAATTAAAATCTTTATAATGTGCCTGAAGTAAAATAATTCTATCTTTTTTACCAGAAAATGTGCAGGCATAAGCAAAAGAATACCAAAAAATCATTCAGTTTTGGACCTAGGATACAGCCCTTGATACTGTCTTTAATGTGGGGAAGCGCACCTTCACTTCAAGTCCACGCGAAGGAAGCGACAGCAGGCCCGCAGATGGCCGCCTCCGTCTTTGTCCTACATTGAGCCAACGCACATTACCAATTGGGCCCTTAGGCCCTATTTGCTTTGGCATAGGCTGCAATTTAGATCAGGTGAGGCTTCTGGAACCTTTTGTCCCTTAAACTGGTCTTTGCTGGTGAAGTACGCAGAAAGCGCAGGGAAGCTACGTGACACACACAAGAATGATGAGGCTGTCCAGTCACTCACAGTTGGTGGTTACAAGAGTGGCTAAACTGTGACGCACCGCTTATGGCTATCAGCCTCTGGAATTCCTGCAACTTCAGGGAGTAAGCCAGGGCGTCGCTCGCAGCCTTGGTGCCCTCCCTCAAACTCGCACTCAGCGCGCCGAGCTCCTCACTGGCTGCAGCCACAGGAGCTGCGCCAGGCCTGCACTCAGTCAGGCCCCCTGATAGCCCATCTCGCACGCCAGGTGCATGCTGCTGGTCGAGGGCATCATTGTCCCAGGGTGCCTTTGGCGCTGGCTGGACGTGGGGTACACATGACGGCGTCCCAGCTGCACTGCCCCCAATCTTGGCTGATGCCACCGCTGCCCCAGTGGGAGAGGCGGCAGTGATGGATCCATGAATGTGGCCCATGCGGCCTGAGGCAGTCAGGCCCTGGATGATGCGCTCGGGGTCAATGCCCTGCAGTGAGAAAGGGTGGCGGGCGGGGGGACGCAGGTGTACCCGAATTTGTATGCGTGTGTGTGTGCGTGCGTATGCATGTGCGAGCAAATGTGTGTGTATGTGTGTGCATGTGTGAGCGCATTTGCGTGCGTATATAAGTATGTGCATGTGTGTGTGCATGTGTGTGCGTATGCACGGGTGCGTGTGTGTGTGCGCGCGTGCGAGGGAGAGCGCCACAGGTGCACTAGAAATAAAAGTGGTGGCGGACAAGAGGAGCGTGGTGGAGGTGCATGTAGAAGGTGAAGCAGCCGATAAGGTGTGAAGGATTGTATTTGTGCACTGGCAAGTATGCATGCATAGATTTTTGTCGTTGCCAGCTGTGCTGGGTCACAGAGAGTGGTGTCCACACTGACCTTCTGCATCCATACAGCTGAAAAGCAGGATAGAGGTCATGCATCAAAGCTTGACTAGCTGTGCATGCCTGAGGGTCCTTGGTGTGCTCACAAATGGGATTGGCTGCAAGACGGGTGTGCGTGCCCAATTGGGAGGCCCACCTGCTCTTGCACAAAGAAATGGTCCACTTCGGCTTCTGAAGGTAGCGCTAGATGTTCAGCTAGGCGACACACAGCCTGTGGACGCGATGTGGGCAAGACAGGAGAATGGGCGGTCGGCATCGTAGACTGTGTTTTCATTGACAGGACCTTTCATTCCACTCAGCACGCATGGCTGCCAGCGCTCATGCTGTAAAACAAGAGCCTGTTTTGTTGGAAAGGCACATGGTGTGCTCGAAGCCCTGGTTCCCTGATATATGCAAGGATTCCCTGAAAGCCCTCGTGCAACATGAAATCGCATAAGGAATGCAAGGGCTGCTTCAAAACATGCACGCACACCTACCTCCAGGACTGTGGTGTGCATGCATTCCCTCCCAGAGGACGCCCACTTACCTCCACAAAGTCCAGGTGAGTCAGCGCAACTGTCCTCTTACGCTTTCTGAGCTCGTCCAAAATGCTCATCTGGCTCCAGCTGAAGATGAGCTTGGCATCCCGCTTGTCAAGTCCTGCAGCATTACGCCACAAGGTGCAGGCATGAAGCTGAAACGGCCATGAGGATTGCTCCCACACCAGCTACAAACAAAATGTGCAGCTTTTACATCCCGATCAGGCACACATGCGAGCTTAGTACTGGCACACATGCAAGCTCAGTACCGGCACACATGCAAGCTCAGTACTGGCACACATGCAAGCTCATTACTGGCACACAGAGACAGGCAGGCAATAAATCTATAAATAATGTTTTCAGCAGTGCTAGTAACGCATGAGAAACTATGATGGAGCAGGTATTCTCACCTGCTTGGAGTGCCAGGAACTTGTTGGCTTCCAAAAAGCTACCCCCTGAGAGCAGTTCATTTATGGGCTTGCACAATTTGCATGTGTATCTTCATGCGCACAAACAGGCACACATTCAACTGCTTTTGCTGTGTAGGCCCACATCATGCACAGCAGAAGAGAATGGGCTACAGGAGAGGTACAAATACTATTGGTTGTTTTTCTCAGCAACCAGCTCGTCCTGAACACACCATTGCGTTTGTGGATACTGAACACATGCTGGATCTTGCTTAGAGCATGCCATGCTCCTAAGTCATCATAGGCAGTGTACAAGCGCATGAGCAAACTCACAGTGCTCAACACGGAAGTATCGAGTGCGGTCCTTGGCCTTGAAGAGTTTGAAAAGTGCTGACAAAAAAGCCCAACGCTCATCCAAGAGTTCAGCCACTGGCTTGCAGTACAGCCGCTTGTTCCTGGGCAGCAAGCGCGCACAGACACACACATTATGTGCACGAGCAATAATCAAGTTATGTGTTGAAACCAGACCTGTCTCTGTGATGAACTGTAGTGAAGGCACAGACCTGTCACAATTTTGTATTTCATCTAATGTCTAGTAGTCCTGCCTGTGTCTATTTTTTGCTTGTCTCTGGTCAAGGTCTATTCTCTTCTCTTCTTCGCTTAGCATCTTAAGGGAAACAATCCTCGACCCAACATTATGCATACAAGGTACGGGTGGCTTGTGGAAGGAGAATTAACGCGATAATGCTAGATAACAGTGCAAGTGAGCGTGGGGAGGCTGGTCCACTTGATGAGGACAAAGACATACTAGGCCAGACACAGCAGAGGACGCATGCAGAGGCATGTGGCAGCCTAGGTGCGCGTTTAAGGCCTACCCTATGTACGTGCTCACACGCACAAGCTCATGGCACATGCCTAGGGTAGAATTTTGGTCAGGGTTCCGGTCAGATTAGGGTTTAGGTGTAGCGTGGCGTTTTCCACGCTACAAGATGTGCACCTGAACTGGTTGGGGTCATGGAGCGCCTCATGGGGGACGTTTGGCAGCACGCAGGCTTCAATGATCATCACTACGGCATCACTCAGGTCATTGAAGTGCCTGCGTGGTGTGCGAGTACAGTGGCTGGACGCACTCGTGTTCTAATGCCCAGGCGCACATGATGCATGATGCATCAACTGCAAATGGTGGCTGCACACCAAAGGGTGTGAAACCCACCCCGCAAAGATGGATGCGGCAACAAGCATCAAGCAGTCTGGAAGCTGCAGCTTTTTGCCACAGGGTCCGAGCTTGTGATGCCCAACAGTGCTTGCGGCCACCATGCTGCACCTCTAGCATTACTGCAAGGTGAAGATGTACTCTGAAGGATGCTGCAGGGCCACACCGAGCCCCGACAGCGACCCATCCCCTCACATGGTAGACCTTGGATTGACTTCCATTGCCAAATGGCTGTCATTCTTTAACATGCGCCAAGTTGCACATTTGCACAAGCATGCGGGATGCACGTAAGCGTCAAGCGAGCGAAATCAAAATTGGCAACTTTCCTTGTGGTACTAGATGAAAAAGAGGCACAGCACTGCAAATTCCCGTTTGGGATACTTGGCAAAGGCTGACGTCTTTGCTTTTGGTGGGTCGCATGCAGTAACACTAACCTGGGCTCAATGAATTTGCCGTACGCAGCCCGCACGATTCCCTCATAGAACTCAAATCTGGAAGAAATGTATGCAAGAGCCAAGCGTTACAAAACACACAACGGATGAAAAGCGCTCATCACAACCAACGCCCCAGCTCTAAAATAGAGCCACCCAAGGACCACAGAGCCAAAAGGTCATCACCGTATTGCACAATTACACATGGAATCGAGGAGACATTTGAGCAAGGTGTTAAGTGCAATGGGAAATGGCGTGTTACACTTGATCAACGAGTATGCGGGATTTCTCTCCCTGAGGTAAGAAGGCAGTTAACAACAGGGTGAGGGGCAAGAGCAAGCAATAGACCAAGATGCGTGCAAGCAGGTGGACACATGCAAAGGAAACTCGCCAGTGAAGCACCAGGGCATAGTACGAGCACAAAGACATAAATGCAGAGCTTGCTGCAGTAGGAAAATTGTATGCAAACTTTACAAAAGCTATAGCTCCAAGAATCCCAAAGGACGGAGTGCAACACATTTGCATGGCACGCATCCTCATACGACTGGAAAGCCTGCATTCCACTGCAAGCAAACATTGAGTTGCCTCCTGTCTGCGCTATGCACAATGCATTCTCTAGCATTTCTTTGGCATCTCTTTAGCATGTTTTTGGCACCCACGAGCCATTCGAAGCACATTGTACGTCCTGTCACGCGCGCGCACCTCATCATGGCATCATCACTGATGGCCTCGTGTGCTTTGGAGTCAGTTCCTCCTTTGACAGCCACAAACATAGTCTGCGCAAGCACCAAAAAGAAAGACGTGCACGGGTTCAGGGTGGTCTTGGTCATTAACTTGGCATGGACAGGTCACACGTCTATGGTGACTGTGCGCCAATGAGGACGGCAAAGACTCGTGCCAATGGTGTGCAGCACCAAATACATTGACACATACGTATCTCGCACACAGACATGACAGCATACATGCATTCAAACAAATACCTTCGTGTATAATCATGTCTGATAAAGCCATGGAACTGCATTTGGCACTCACCGCAAGGTCTGCACGCGTGCAGCCTTTATGTGCATTGTCCATTATGCAGGCATCATTGCAAAACTGCAACCAGCTGCTGAGAGACATGCGCCCCTGATCTTCAGATGCTGCAAAATACAGAAAGCCAACAACCAAACAATGATTTTATCACTGCGTCTTTGGGATCTCCCTTACTCAGGTAGAGAGATTTTGGTCGGACAGATGCATTAATCAAACAAGCAGCCCAGCCTGCAGGCATGAAAAAGCGAGGCTGCATCCTAGCATCTGCCTCTTCTTCAGGTCTTCCTCCTAACCAACTGACCACGCCAACAGCCTTCTTAATTGCATCGGACACTTCTGGACGCTTGAAAATTAAGTTTGACAGAGAAACTTATAACTTACTGAATCGCGAGGCAACACAGCTGTAAAAGATGAAAATAGAACGAAGCTGGTCTTTGTAGGCCGACATCTGCTCGTAAACCTATAAGATGGGAGACAGTGCAGTTCAAACATCAGTGGCAGAATCAAAGCAAAAATTTTAACATATCTTTAATGTCAAAGGAAGCACTACTTCTCAGGAGCGACCGCTCAAAACTTGGCAACCACTTGCCAATATGATTTACTTACTGCCTGAATCTCATCTTCCAGGCTGTCTGCATTCTGTCGAACACTCTGCAAGTAGAAAGGGATGATCATGAAAAGAAGTGTACGAGACATTGTATGCACAGGCAAAATGCCCAAAATGAGGACTTCTGTGAACTTATGAATGACTCAGCATCACCCGAAACCAACGTTGTGCTTGTGCGTGCGTGCACATGCTTGCGTGTGTGCGTGTGTGTGGGTGCGGATGTGTATGTTGTTGTTGGACCAGTACAGGCACTCACATATTAAGGCGGTATCATCACCGATGTGGTACTATGCCAGCTATCAAAAACAAAAAAATAAATGTCATACGAATGAAAGGGTCCCTTCCATCCAGGTAACAAGGCAGGACGCAGCCCTCAGCAGCCTGCCATCATGCACAATTGAGAAAGACTGCAGCATACCTCATCAATCCGTTTGAGGAGCTTTTGGAACACAGGCTTCTCTGCCACTCTGCTGTAGTCCAAATCAAATTGATGCTGCTTGGCCTGCATGGTCAATGGGAGTTTCAAGGCATGTTTACAAAGCTAAGTGCAAGCTTACTGCGTATAGAATGATTTACGAGTGTATTGGCCTCTCCAAGGTTCGAGCAAAAATGATTTTGGTTATAAGGAGGAGCTGCATGCGTATCTAAACAAGACAGGGTATGGGAAGATGACCAGTGTAACTTCATCCCCAGGAAAGCACCCTAACCTCCCGAGTATTGTAAACCACCTCCCTGTGCTTTAAAGGAAACTATGAATCATTATCAAAGAATGTGTTTGTACTGGGACAGAGGCTGATACAGCATTGAATGTGTTGATTACAGCCGCTGGCCAGGTGGCAGCATCACTGAGCATCAATGCAGTGGCAGCAGGAGCAGCAGCAGCAGTAGCATCATCAGCAGCAGCACAGCCTTACCAACCCCAGAGGCAGAGGTAGCAGTGCCAAGTAGGGGGAAGCATTCAAGGGCACTGGCTAGACAGAATAGCCCAAGCCTCCTCCAAGCCCCGCGGAGGGATTAAATTGTTTACTTTCTAAACAATCACAGGCTACAAGTATGTGTTTTTGAAGCAGACTACTTTGCAATGTGCCAATCCAGACCGTTTCCATGCCCAACTGGTTTTGCTTAGTTTTCCAAGCACATTGGATTGCCGTACTTTCCTAACTTGGCCAATTTCAAGGGGGATACTTCAAGTCCATGGATACCAGTCAGCATCGTCGTGCACGCATCTCAATATGGTGTGTATGTGCATGTGCTAGTGTAAAAATCGCACTGTGATCCATGCATCTCAAGATGTGTGTGTGTGTGTGTGTGTGCATATGTGAGTGTGATAATCACACTGTGATCCATGCATTGTTGGCCTAAGGCTCCTGCCTGCAAACCTCAAGATGCGCATGGGCAATAATTCTTGGCAGCCCTGCTGCTTCTTTTATCCATCCAAGCCTGCCTGTCTGGTCTGCTGTGGTGCAATCCTGCATTCAGCGATTGGCATACCTAGCTCATCTGCAGGTTCGTGCATTTCAGCCTTGCCTTATCTGTGTCAATGACGTCATGGGCCTCACTCATTTGGCGCCGTGCATCAAAAATAGAGCCAGAGATTTGCCAAACTTCCTGTTGGCGCACTGGGCTGACCTGCAGGCAAGATTGTGTGACAAAAGAATTCTGTCTGCAACATGCAAACTAATGCTACACGCGGAGGTAAGGTCTGCTGGATACAGCCTGGTGCAGCCAACGAGAGGGGAAGTAAAAACAAAGGAGTAGGGCAGGGCTGCTCACACATGTACATGGACTACCTGCTTGGTCAGCAAAGAATGAGAATACTTGGTAACAGGGATAGCTATGATCAGTGGATAAAATGAAAACCAAGGAAGCCATTTTGTGCCTGACTAGGCTAACATTTTAACCTTGTTGAAACAGGAAAGAAATTGTGTGGCATGGGGCACGCACCTGCTGAGTTTATGACAGATCACTGTTGTTTCAGGCTCAATAAAACAATTAATCTGAAGACTGGGCGTGTGCTGCACTTCAATGCTCAAGAGCCTTACCTCCAAGGTTTTCCGCTGCACTTTCTCTTTTGTTTCCAAGGGAGGAAGGTAAAAGGGCCGCTGGATTTGAAGCAGCCTGATTGACTGAGCAAGACATAATACAGGAAGGTAAAGGAATAAATAATACAACTTAGAGCCAGAGGCTTGCGGGTGCCAAGGAACTCCTTTATGTATGAGTAGGCGCAGTGAGGTGCTTGAGCCAGGACGCGTTGTGAACCAAAACCTTGACTTGCAATGGTCCCGAAGATACTGTGCTTTGGTTAGCGTTCAGTAGCACGAATGTGTTGTGCTATTTTCTCAGGGCTACATTTCATCCGGTTAGCCGACTAAATCCGCACCTTCATAATGTCCCTGGCCTTGTAATCTGGAGATGTTACTTCAGCACAAGCCAGCTTCTTCCGGGCTTCCAGGGCTAAATGCCTGTACATCAACAAAGAAGCATTTAAGTGGAGAATCGAACAAAAGGTATTGGGCACACAGTGCATGCACTAACAATCAGCAAAAACAGTGTGTCCTTGTCAACCAATGTTATGCATCACCTCTAGGCTTGGGCATGCTCATCCTAACTTACGACCTGCTTTGTAAAATGTCTTACTGAGCAAAAAGGAAGCCAAACGCTGACCAAGGACTAATGCTCAAGGTCTTGACCACTTGCTAAAATGTATGTGCTGTTGATATTCTCGTTAAAGGCTGTTTCATACCTGAAAGCAAGCAGCTTCTTTATAGCTAGCCTCTGATTTCTAATGTAGAGGTATCAGGAACAGGACCCCTGTTGTGGGTTGCAGCTCACCTGATTTGTTCTTCAGACTGTCTTGCAAGGCCCTCCTCATATGCTACAGGATTCCTTGTAGACAAGGCATATTGCTGTGCTGCTAATCGTTTCCGTTGCCGCTCAATTAGCCCAAATGCCCCCCTGAATGACACAAGACGTTGCATGAGTGCTAGTTCTCTGAGAAATAAGCTTGCACGCTCTTGTCCCTGGCATGGAGCGCATTCATTCACAGCCTGATTCATTTAGATGTCCAATTAATCAAATACTCTCTACATATCTCCAGTACTTGGACATTTATGGCATCTGTTCTATGGGCACATCTGTTAAGAGTTAACTGCCAATCAAGCCAAGCATAACACAGCCTTATACAGCTCTGCCAAGATACTTCTCTCTGTTTATGGCATGCGTAAAAACTAAAGAGGAGTGGCCCGGTTTTCTTGCCGCTGCTTGACAGAGGCCTTGGTACACGATAGATCATACTCACGTGTAAAGATTGGCTTCTGGAGTAGCAGGCACCCTTGGGATGGCCACTCTACCTCCGATTGCAGTATTTGTGACAATTCCTGAGGGGTAACCACCATTGCATTGATCAGAGCTAAGAGCATTCCTGGAGAACTGTCCAGCATGGCCGTGCTGGAATTATCCATGCTTGCTACGGGAATATGAAAGCTTACAAAACGTGGCAATGACAGGAGCTGCTCATAATTGCTGGCTCCCCAAAAGCAATTTGAAGCCTGGTGAATTTGCCTTCCTGAGCTCTATGCTTGCATCAGATGTCTCTGACCAATTTGATCCATAACTCTGCAAGCGGATCTAATTCTATGGATACTTCTGCTGTACACTCACCCCAAATGCCCTTTCCATAAACTTGCTCTTGCTCAGTCAGCTCCTCCTCACTGTGCTCACTGGGAGAGCATTCACTGCTGTGGCCGCCCTGACCTGCCAAACAGCCAAACACACACAAATGCCAGGCGTCATTGTCCCTCTAGGTGAGCTCTCACTGCTGTGGCTGCTCTGGCTTGCCAAACAGTCAAACACACATGTACACACATTCAAGGTGCTGCTGCCACCACTGCAACATGCTTGCATGGATATGTGCGTGCTGTTTGCAAGCAAATAGGCTTTTGCCCCAATCCCAATTGGCAACATGTTCAGCACGCCTCACAGTGTCCTTACCTGACTCCTTGTGACGACCTTCCAGACCTTTAAGAATTTTTTTTGCAGTGCGCAGTCCTTTGCGCAGCTTAGCCTGCAGGCAAAAAGCAAGCAGTGCAAGGAGCATTTGCTTCATCCTCCGAACGCGAACCCCATGATGTGCACACCCCTGCAAATCCCATGCCCATGTTGCACGCATGCACGCCCATGCACATCCCAGGAGCATGCTGCTCCTGCAGACGTGCTTCCTGCACACGACAACTTTTGTGTGGCAAGCGCAGGCCTGACAGGTGTCCATCGCCCAATGCCAAATCCGCTGCAGACCGGTCAAGCGCATGCCCCGACCAGCCCTCTCCATCCCGCGCCAGCGGGCACAAACCTAATGCCCTGTGGGATAGCACGGAGGCCTGCTGGCAGGCGGTTGGTAAGTAAGTGTATGCAAGCACGGACACTCACGCGCACACATGCTGTGGTTGCTGGTCGGTTTGGCCTTGCATGCATGCCGTGCAATTGCAAGCGCAGCCTGGGTGCACTTTGACTTCAGTGCTGCACTCTTCCGCCTACAAGCGCCTCTGCTGCAACCTGGCGAACTTGCGTGAAATAGGCGAGCTCAAACGCGCGCAATGGCCCCGACGCAAGGGTCTGGACTCTGCGTTTGCATCTGTGGACCCACCTGCGTCACCGATACCCAGCCATCCACGGCTTGTTTGCACCGCCGCAAAATCAGCATCGTCGCAAAAGTGGTTTTCTTGCGCCTGCTATTTGCCCCCACCCAGTCACTGCACTGTAGGCCGGTGGAGATGCAGCCTGCCAGCATAGCCGCCAGCAGGCCTCGCCTCCCAACCGACTCCAACCAACTTTCAAGTCGGTGTCCGCCAGCCCATAAGCACTGCCCCGCAAGTTGACAGTACAATGTCCAGATCTGTGGTGCTCGGCAAACAGGGCAACCTGTCCACCTCTTGGTTTTGTGCCCAACGCTTCTCAACCCCAAAGCCCATGAACCTTTCTACTGACCTCCATGTCCATACCAAATGGCTCCTGCTGACTCTTGCGCTGGCCAGCAACGAGGCTCTCGTCTGCTTGCTGCATCCGCGTGCGCGCAGCCTGGACGAGGCTGAAGTCCTCAAAGTCTGCCTGCACCTGGGCCTGAATGCAAGGTCAAGGAATGGCATTTTGAGCCAGACGCATGTACAACTGCTTCCACTGACATGCGCTGTGTGGCTACGTGTGCAAAAAGCTCACAGCAGAATGCCCCCCTGCTGTGGTTTGCAGGCAGGGGAGCAGCCCGTGGTTGCAGGCCAGTGAACACACCCAGCCATATGGAAGCACTCAGCAGCATGACAGGGGCAGCACTTGGCAGCACTTGGCAGTGTGACAGGGGGCTGCACAAGCAACTGAAAGGCGCAGGCGGACTGGCTTCAAACAGGGCGTTGACCAGGCAATGCCAACAGATCTCACCTTGGGTTCGCTGGAGGGCCTGATGTTTGATGCTGACCACTTTGCAGGCCGCGCAAAGGCCTGAGGTGCGCTGAAGTGAGCCTCAGGACGGCAGGGATCATCAGGGTCCCACTGCAAACAAAACAGATACACGGATGACGCACGCAAGCTTGGCCCCCCTTCACACATGCACACACGTACTCACACGGACATGGCACACGTGCACGGGGCCACTGACGGAATGCAGCTTCATGCGCTTCTGTTGCTGCTCTTGCAGCAAAAGGGGACTGTGCGAGCCTGCACCCGCCTGTGCTCAGCTCAGCTTGATAGTAGCTGAAGCAGCTGCAGCACCCCCCAGAATCAGCTTGTGTATGTGCATGCAGCACATCCCCTGCGTGCCTCAGATAGGGCATGCTACACGTACCACATCTACAGGATGCGTTACATTCCTATGCAGTAAGTCTGCAGGCAGGCAGGCACAAGGTTCTGTACCTGCTCAGAAGGCTGCGCCTTCAAGTTGATGGGTGGCAACAAATGTCGTCTCTCATCAGCACCCTCACGTTTGCTGCAAGCCTTGCCTGTGTCTCCCATTGCCAGCGAACCTGTGAGCATGAAAAAAACATGACAAATGCCCTCAACGGTAGGCCCAGCTGTGCAACCTGTCTACTTGCAGGTTAAGTTGCCAGCAAAGGAGGGTGACACTGTACAAAATTGGTGCACCTGAGAGGATGCACATGGCTTCCTTAACAGGAGGGGCATTATCTGTGGCATGCGTGCACTTAAGCGTATGGAAGTGTGCATGCTTGTGTACGTATGCAAGTCTTAGGTGCATGCATGAATGAATGCGCAGAATACCTCCACCAGTCCTTCATTATTCCGGCAAGCAGCAGGATGGCCTTGATCCATCACCCTACATTTCACACAACCCCTTGACTTTTGCAACCTGATCTTTCGCGCAAGCTGGGCCAAAGTCCATGGCAGCGCATGACTTGCTCCAATGCCTAGAAGTTGGCACATTACCGCGATGCAGCAAGCAAGCCCCGCATGTAGGTCCTCATCCCAGACCAGCAGGATAAGTTAGCGTAGCAGAGCCTGAGCTGGAGGCAAACCAGCAGCATGCAGCCAAATCTGTGCCACCTAAACTGCAACCTGCATGAGTGTGCGCTCCCCATTTGGAGGGAGTCCATGTGGGGGCTCAGGTCCAGGTGGTGCCTGCGCCTGTGCAGGCAAAACTGTGGCCTAGGACACACCTTTCTGTGTGATTTCACGCTTCAAACTCCTCAAGGTATGGGCTTGCTGCTTATACGTGTCTGCAGCGCTGGCACAGGGCGTCCCGGCGCTGCCTGAGACAGCAACGCCGTCCTGCTGCACTACTTGCTCCTCCTCTTGTGCCTACATGAGAAAGAAGTGGCAAGGCAGCTAAGAGAGAGCAATGCGTCTGCTTTGGCGCTGGAAATCGCACTCATGATGCTCACAGCGCCAGTGCTGTGCACATGCAAGTGCCCGTCCTAAGAGTTGTATGCACCACTGGCGCGCGCGCTTTCTTACACACGGATGCACAATCACACCCGACTCCAGCAGCAGCTTACGTACTGCGCCCATAACATTGGTAAGTTTTGGGGGCTTAAGGTGCTGCGGAGCCATTATACGGCCGGTTACCTGACCCCCTTGGCATGCGGGCATCCGCTCGCAACCCTGGAGCAAAGCAATACACATCATGGATTTTGAACACTGACATTGCGCTCAACTGAGCACTTTGCCTGCACAGTGTAGGCTACACCAAAACAAGCCTGCCCTACCTTGAGCAGCAGGCGCAAGGCTTTTTCTATGGTTGCCAGGGCTTTGTCCACCAAGGCCTTGCCCTGCGACATCATGAGTGCAAGCACCATGACAGGTTTGCACAATGGGCATGAGCACCTCGTGCAGAGACTGAATACGTAAGCCCATTGTGATTTATGGACTATGGCATCCACCATCATTGGAACCCTATCAATCACTGGGCCTGGGCGTCTGGACAGTAAGTCCCCATTTGCGAGGCGAGCCACTGCAGGCATGCAAACACGTTCTGTGCACAGTGGGCGGCCAGCCAGAGACCACATGAGGCCAGCAAGACCTCCTGCATGCATACACACACAGGCAATGCTCAGAGTTTCCCGAACCCTGCTCAGGCCTGGAGGGCCCCTGCAATCCCCATGGTGCTGATCCCACGCTGAGGGGCCCCTGTGATTCTGACTGACGGTGTGGGGCCCCTGCAGTTCTGACGGTGTTAAAGACCCTGCGATTCCCACGGTGTCAAAGACAAGCAAGCAGCTCTTCTTTGTCCACCAAGGATGCCTGTGCCACAGCAGTCAGCACTTGCTGGGCGTTGCACCAACATGCGACTGGTCCAGTCAGCCTCACAAGCTGTTGCTGTCACATGCTGCGCGCTGGGCGCTGCACCTCATGCACACAGGGCCATAATCACAATGAGAAGGCAGGCGATAGGTACATATGTACAGTGCCACCCACGGGCTGGTGCCCCACATCAAACCCGTCTCTTAGGATAAACAACCTTTACCCTGTCAACATTACCAACACTCCAGTGGAGGTTTTGGCACTCACATGCAACCCAGCGGTGGAGTATTTGGGCTTCCGCCCAACCACCTTCTCCCGCTGCACCCCAGCCCTGCTCGCTGCACCACGAGCGCCATGCTCGCCGCCTGAGCAGTTTCCCCCCTCATCCTCATCACCCGCCGCCGCCGCTGCCGCCGCTGCCTCCTGCCGCCGCTGGTCCACCAGCTGCACCAGTCGCTTGGAGTTTGACTTGATAACCTCAGGCTCCACGACTGGCGTGGGCGGCGCGGCCTCCATCTCCAGAAACTCATCCCCTCCCCTCCCCTCCCCTCCCTCCTCGCCCGTGCCGCTTACGGCGCGGCTCCTGGCCTCCGGGACACTCCCGTTCCAGCTCGTGGCCCTGCTCGTGGCGCAGCTGTGGCTGCGGCTGGCTGCAGTGCTCGGCGCCCGGCTCCTGCTGTGCGCCCTGTGCAGGATGCTGCTCAGGGGCTGCTGCTGCCCTACCTGCGGGGGACCCGGCCGCAGCGGCGAGGCGTGGGGCAGGTGTGGGTTGGAATGGCGTGAGGTCGGTAGGGGGGACGCGGGGCTGTGTGAGGAGGGTGGGGGTTGGCCTGGGAGGGAGGGGGAGCGTGTGACGTTGTGAAAGCTGAGGATAGATGCATGCGCGTGGATGGAGGAGGCAGCAGATGGGGGCTTGCGGGGAGGCGGCGTCGCCTGCGCGCTGGGCTTTGGCTGCTCCACTTGGGACGGCTTCATCTGCCGGAGCGGGATGAGAGGCAGGGGCTCCGACAAGCTGTGACGGATGGGCGCACCCTCTCCGTGCGCCAGCGAGGCACTGCGCCGGCCACCAGCCCTGCGACTCCCTGGGGCTGCCCACTGCAGCATGGAGAAAGTACGTGGGGGGCTGGGTTAGGCCTCACATGCTCAGGCCTGGGCCTCACATGCTCAGCTTGGGCCTCACATGCTAAGGCTTGGGCCTCACATGCTCAGCCTTGGGCCTCACAAATGCACGCTCATGCTGTGGGTGGGGAATCGAGGTGGCATCTTTCTCTTGGGGGGAGATTGATGAGCGCACGTGGGTGTGTGTATGTGTGTATATGTGCGCGTTTGAGCATGTGTGTCTATATGCATATAGGGGTGAAGAGGGTGGGAGGGTGCGCATGCGAGCAAGCACGTGTGTGTGTGTGTCACTGGCTTGTGAGGTGCAAACTTATGTGTGCAAGTTTTCCTGTGCTTGGCACGCTTGATGTGCATGCACTCAAAGTGCGTGTGTGCAGGCTCTGGCACACAAACACCCATAGACTCCTGACTCCTGATCCGTCCTCAGGCGCGGACTCATTCAAGATGCAGCATCGCAAGCAGCATCCAGGCCAGGAAGGCGGTACCTAATTTTCTCTCAGGCATGTAGTGCATGGCTTGAGCCAAGGGTCTCCTACCATGGACAAATACCTGTGCTGCAAGCGATTGGAACTCCGTCTCTACAGCCCTCAGCCTCTCGTCTACGATGGTTGCCTCTACCCTTGCCACATCCAAGGGAATCACTGACATCAAGCGATGCTCTACACACTCCAAGGCCCCTAAACATGTATGGCTCCTTAGAGGACGCTTTGAGGGGAGCAATGGGTGAGCAGGTGCAGCAGGGTGCTGGCCTCCTCCTTGCGTTGACACAACCTTCTGGTCCAGTGGGATGGCAGGCGCAGGCGGGCTGTCCCCAGGCAATGGCCCATCAGCATCCTCAACCCGGACACGTAGCCGTGTAAAGGTCGCTGCTGGTTGCTGGGACATGCGCCTGAGTTGGCAGGCACCTCAGGCCTGTGCTACAAATAAACTGCATCCTGTGCTACAGAAAAACAGCATCCTGGAACAGTCCGGGATATGTTGCTGCTTATCCTCACGTAGCGGGGCACGACTGCATGTCTGAGTTAAGAATGGTATTGTTGAAGTACAATTGAGTACTGAAGTTTCTTTACCCACTGCAATGTGTTTCTTCTGCCAATTCGTGGGTTTTAATTCAGAAATAGAAATTCGATTGACCACGAATGAACTTAAAGCAAATGGTACATTTGCTAAAGTTTAGCATGAATTTAATAACAAGTTTAGCATGAATTTAATAACAAGTTTGGCATGAATTTTGGCATGAATTTAATAACAAGTTTGGCATGAATTTAATAACAAGTTTGGCATGAATTTAATAACAAGTTTAGCATGAATTTAATAACAAGTTTGCCATAAATTTAATAGCAATTTTAATTCATGGAAATAACCATTAACCACATTTTCAACATCCTGGTTAGGGTAATGGTCAACCTGCAAACAAATAACAATGGACCGCTTCCCAATACCGGACCCCGCCAAGAATCCTTAAGAATTCTTCAAATGGATGGTGTGCACCAGTGACAGTATTAGTGGCTGTGAGGATGGTGACGAAGCTGACATGTGCAACTCACAAGACGTCCTGGACTCAATGTAGGTGTTCTTCCACGCTGCTGCTGCCATGGGCATGTGTCCCAGTCGTCATATAAGGTATGCCTGTGTCTTGCATGCATTCATGCAGGCATGCACGCGTACGCGCACGCATGAGCATGTGCACGATACTGTCTGCATCTCACACGCATTTCACATGCATTTCAATTGTGCTCTTATCCTCGCTATACAACACTGCAGTGAGAGTGCACGCTCACTGGCCTGTGCAATGATGTTGCTATGTGCACAGGAGTGATTACTACAAGTACCCATGCAACTATAAATGGTTCTACTCATGCGTGAAGAGCGTGCAAGGTGACGATTTGTACCTGCGGTATTTCTGCATGGCATGGTGAGATGTAATTGTGCACGTGAGAGGGCATGTTTACTTGTGTGTGTGTGTGTGTGTGTGTGTGTGTGTGTGTGTGTGTGTGTGTGTGTGTGTGTGTGTGTGTGTGTGTGCACGCGTGTGCATGCGTGTGTGTGTTAATGCATGCGTGCGCAACTCCCCTACACATCTTCCTTCAAATATATGGGCATGGTACATATCAATCTGAATACTGCAGCTGATGCAGCGCTACGTCCATTCACAGCTTGTGGCATCATACAGGTAATATGGTAACATGACCTCACCAACAGTTTACGTGTCTACATGTGGCTCCTCGAAACATACGCAATCCCTGCCGGTATGTATGCAAGCCAGGTCTGGGCCACCCCTTCCTTACGACAGGGCAAAGAAATGGACAATCCTCTACAAAAATGGCTGAAGAGGGTGCTGAAGAGGATCATGATGGTCAGGGACCAACCCCTTCATGTTGCGTCATGCGCAAGTGTGGTCTAGAGCCTCTACAGTTCAACTGGTTCCGGGCGGCAATGCGGCTGTACAATGCTTTAACTCAAAGCAATAGCTCCACAGCGAGAAAGATTTTTCAAGCTGACATGCAACTGAGCTCACGGTGCGATGATTGCTGGTCATCCCACATCTTATCTGCCATGAATGGTCTGACACAATCCTACATGTTCAAAGAAAGGCTGCGGAAGTGTGAGCCCATTGATCTTGGTCGTTTTGTTGTGGACCTCAGGGAGAGGCTCTTGGATTATTGGACTCCTTATTCTGATATGCATCCACGAGAGCGCAACAGCAAACGCTCCACTTACCATGTACCGGCCTTGATACACACAAAGCCCATAAGACTGCCCTCAAACTACTTGCTGATTCCGTGCTCTATGTGCACAAACTGTTAACAGTAGTTTTTCTGTAAAATCCAGTTGCTCTCAAGGTCCTGGAGCAGGGGGATGCTTGTCACCCTTCAGATCCTCACTAATTCTTCCTTTTCCCTGGTGGAGGAGACTCACGGCTCTTTGGGCCAATGTGTCTCCTTTTCCTTAAAGAAAGAGAAGAAAAGAAAAACTACGCAAGCAGCAAAAAGCTCCTCACTGTCATGCCGAGAGACTGCTGCATCCAAATTAGACTCTCGGCATGGCCATAACAATACAGCTATAGCTGAACTGAGCAAGAGATCAAATACTCCTCCAACTAACTCAACCAACCTCCGGCTCACAATGCAGCATAAATCTGGCACTGCATAAATCTGGCGTGACATCACATCAATTAAGGAAAAGGGGCCACTTGGGAAGAAAAGCCCCTTCACCAGAAAAAAAGGGGGGTCAGTGAGGATCAGGAGGGTTGCAGGCAGACAAGCCAGCAGACCTCTCCTGATTAGTTTGAAGGTGGGGAGAATGCTCAACAGAACGTCTGGTCTGAACAAGCTTATGAGCATAGGTTAGGTTAGGTTAGGTTACATAGCTGTATCCGCCGAACGAGGGCAGCTTAGCCGGTTGTGGCCTCCAGTGAGGTTCGAACCCCGAACCCACAGGTTGCCAGGGTGGATAATCGACCCCCCATGTGAATCAAGGTCAAGACTTCGGAGGAACCAAAGTGTGAGGAACATAAATAACAACCCCTACACCTAAGTTAAGTTACAATGGGTTTAGACCTTCAGCCAGATGGGTTGACTGCTGGGCTTGCTGGACACTGCCAGCCCGACAAAAAATATCCATGGTCTCAGAGAGAAAATGGAATGATTTGTATGTCTGCTTCAAGAGAAACAATTGCACATCCTCAGCTCCAATGTTGTCAAAATAAAAAGCGCCTGTGTCTCCAATGTAAGTCCTACCAGCAAAGTCAGCAAATTGTTCTTCGAATCTCCTTCTTAAATAGCACATAGTCACGCCAGATAAGTGCTGCAGCCAGAAGTGTGCTGCACTGCCACTGCGTGTTCAGTCGGCTGGAGTTGGTTGGCTGTGTAACGGTCTGATAGACCTGGCCTTTAGGGTCCGACCAATTCCGGTGGTGGATGCCACTTTGGCACCTTCCTACTCCTTTGAAGGAGCGGGGGGACTTACACCCCAACCCTTATGGCCCCTCGCGG
>LKMJ01001332.1_pt1 | contig 21604 bp, 26 predicted proteins | sample 643391 | NCBI WGS metagenome assembly LKMJ01 (sample SAMN04112250, study PRJNA286221) | soda lake metagenome | biome: soda lake; feature: Kulunda Steppe; material: water; isolation source: sample PL-Br10 brine of Picturesque Lake | place: Russia: Kulunda steppe | collected 2010-07
ACACACACACACACACACACACACATGCACACACACACACACACACGAACACGTACACAAACTCACACACACACACATACTTATGCACACACAGACCTGTCCAGAAGGTACAGTGAGCCCGAGTGCCCGGCCAGCAGCAGCCTGCTCTCGTCTGCGGACCAGGCCAGGCATGTGAACAGCTCTGGCCCGACCTTTCCCCGCTTGTCAAGCACGACACTGCTGCTGAAGCGGTGCGTGCCAGGGGGCATGGCTGATGGGGATGCAGGCATGCTGGCAGGGGATGCAGGCCCCTCGCTGTGCGCCTTGATGCCCAGCAGTGGCATCACCCATGCTGACTGCTTGTTCACCGGGTCTATGATTGCCAGCAGCTCTCCCCTGGGGGACACCGTGGCTTGGGGCGCTGCAACACACGCGCATGTAGCACACAAGAGGTCGTCCAGGAGTGCAGCAGGGCGTGGATGACATGACTTGCGGAGTGGCATGATCGTTGATTCAGACAGGACGCCTGCGTCCTGGTTGAAGGCTTGGCTTACCTGCATGCTTTCCCCCATCAGCTGATATCAAAGCACCAGCATCACAGTGCTCGCCTAGCAGGGCCTTCTCGTAGAGCAAGCTGCCCATCTGTCTACTCGACAAGTATAGGTGCCTGGATCACTACTTCCATTTCAAATATCATACAAAAATGCATTGGAAAGTCAAAAAAAGCTGTTACTTGCGTGCATTTTAAAACTGAAATCCGATCTTCAATCAATGCAGCTAAATACAAGATCTACAAGTATGAGATATGGCCTCCAAATGATAAATTGGAGAGGTGAAAAGAGTGCGTTTTATCACCCGGCTGCATGCGAATGCGGTTTGATGAGGGCTATCCCGGATTAGGATTTATTTACTGGGTGGATTATAAGTGACTAATATCTACTAAGCGAGGGGTGAACAGCATATGATTCTGGGTATATATTTGCCGGTCAACTTTGACACCTCCCATCCTTTAGATTGTCGTTGTGGATTCTCTCAAAGTGTTTAAGACCCTGTACATACACATACACACACACACGCACGCATGCACTCGCGCACACATTCACACACGTGCACAAACACACAAGCACACACACACACTCACACACACACACACACACACACACACAAAAGCACGCATGAATGCACACTTGCACACTTGCACATACACTCACACTTGCGCACACATGCACACATGCGGGCATACACAGACCCTGGACATGGTTTAATATGAGGAGAGGGGATGTCAGAAGGGTCTTCGTTAATGAAAGCACCCTTGGTAGCACACTTTGTAGCAACCTTTCCAATCTGTGAATGTTTCCTGCTGCCTTATGTCTTTTGTTGAGTCAATTAATCAAATTTGCTAAATTACCCTCGTTGTAAACGCAACCAGGTTTTATTATCAGATAACTGGCTTGTTGGGATGGCTTCATTGAGGTTAATCGATTTTACAAAATGTAAACGTGCAGTGCATCAATGATTCAGGCTGGTACCGATCCTGGTGAGGTTGATCCTTTATCATGAAGTCACTGCCCTTCAGCAACAGCTACATTTCCTCAACATGTCCTTTCAAGGAAGAATGAAGAACATGTATGCTTACATACCAACCTCCTGTTCCTTCCGGAATTATGTATGCCAGCTGGCAGACAGCCTAATTCACCAACACTCAACTTTGATCTATAGCTAGAGGTCTGAAGGTATTAAATCGATCATTGTCATTGATTTTCCTTTCTCTAATTCTTTTTTATTCAAGTCTTATTTGCTAGTAGCCTAAGATCAGTGTTGTATGCACATAAGTGCCGCAAACAGACTTACAATCCTCTGTTTCAGACTGCAGATCAGCTGAAACATGTACTAAACATCATAGTTTGTCCTGGTATCATTGACACCATACACATCGATACAATTAATTTAATCGAGTATACGTAAACATAACATTTAAGATTACCCTAACAATCACTGTTGACCAACGCGTGAGTGTTGTTCTGCACCCATTCACTCAAACTTTGATTCAAAGCTTGTAAATTGATGTTCTGGGTTTACGATTTGTAATGCCTGTCTGGTTCAAACTTTGGGTTTGACCTAGAGATCTCCCTGTAGGGATTGCTAACCTCTGTATTTACTGAATCATTCTCCCCACCTCGTCCATTCTAATTCGTCAAAATCTGGTGGCAGGACTTTTGGAGCCTTGGCCTCTTGTAAGTGTAGTATACTTGCTGACAGCTTTTGCAAGTAAGCATGCGCTGTCATAGTACCTGCAGGTATCAGCTGGTGAATCCAGCTGTGCACGTCAACTTCCAGAGTGTCTCCCCGGGAGCCCAGCGACGTCCTCTGAATCTTTGTAATCCTAAGGTTCACTTGCCTTGTCAAGTGGTGCTCAAGGTATCAATGCCACATGCGCTCAATGCAAAGCACGTGACAGTTCCTCAGGCAACGGTACAAGATCCGGCCGCGATTGATCCAGGAGCCCCTCCTTGTTTAAAAGCCATATAGTTGGACCATATTTTAGAACACAGGGATAAGGGAGGTCTGGATGTTAGATATTGCGTTCTTGTTTGTTGAGGCGCCTGCACTGGCATCCTGCCAATTTGAGTGGCTGCTTTGCAAGCATCACCAATTAAAGGGTTCAACCTCGCACGCTCGCCAGACTTGGCGCTTTAGCTCATGGCGTGATCACAGTAATGGCCATGTTGCACGCTTGATGATGCACCCAGCTCTGGAGAAATATTCAAAGAGCGCACGGGGATTTGACCACTCCCCGTTATGTTCAGGTGCGTGCACGAGGCAACTGCTTGTTTCTTATCTTGAGCAGTGTATGCTAATCAAGCATAGTTATAATTTGCGCATGGCATAATCTAGAGCTTCTTGTGGTCAGCTGGGGCCTTGATCAATGCACAGCAGCAGGATCAGAGACCAGCAGGCTCAAATAAAAGTTGATCAAAGGGCCATAGGGTTCGAAGCAGGTGCCACAGGCCAGCAATCTCAATGCTTGCAAGTTTTCATTTTTATTTTCGAAGCTGAAGTACATGCCTGGCAATTGACTGATCGATGGCGCAAGGCATTCCTATCTAAAGCACACACCACTCACAGATCAGACGTATCAGGCACGAAATACAACTCGATCTCCACTATTTACTAGTTTAACAAAATATAAAGATAGCAAGATCGATCAACCCAGTCGCTTTGAAACCTGAAACGTCCCGATCCTAGCATGACGGCCATCGATACCCGTCTTTTTATTAAGATTTCAAAATGTTTTTATTCCTGTAATCTATTGGCTTGCAGCCAAAATTGAAAGCCTGCCTTCAAGGTCAAGGTCATCTAGCCTCAGGGCCTTCATCTTCCTTTAATCCTTATCTTTAGATAAATCATGACTCTAGAATATTTGTCCTTGGTCATGCTGCTGATGGCCTCTCTCAGCGCAGGCCAAACGCCAGCTGAAATAGAGCAGGTGCTGTCCGAGCCACGGCCTGTGGAGCTTAACCCTTCTGTCCCTCTATTAGGGTAATGAACTGCATGTCAATGATGCTCATGATGATATTGTTATTAATGGAAGCTTGCGCGCCTTGCACACCGCTATCCAACTCTGCTTGGCTCAGATCACCCTCTCTCAGCGCACCTGCGTGCGACGGCCGTGCCTTGCAGAACATTTGATTGGCTGCCGTATCAAAGCGTCCCACCATTCACATCAAGATGCACAGGTGGGCAGCATTGCTTGAACTTGCAAGCACTCAAGCGCTAGATAGCACCTTGATCTGCATGAACTGGATCAAGCGGTGCTTCACCGATTGTGCAAAGCGATTTGCGCACCACTCCTACCCTACACAGACATGGTGGACCGCGCAATGCTGAATGTTGGTGGCACGCGCTTGGCATGGTAAGGCCTCACTTGCCTTGCCCCTTGCTTTGTTGATTTGCCTGGAATTTCGGCGAGCAATCCCACATAGCAGGCGGCAATGTGAGCCAGATCAGGCACCAGAATTTTTGCTGAAGGCATGAGCAGCCTTCAAGAGCTTACCTGGCACACAAACCACACGCAAACAGGGTGCCCACCATCTACTGGACAAGCAGCAGGCCGGACAGGGCAGACGTGACTGGCTTCTGCTTTATGGATGGCGACACAGGGAATACGCGCTGCCTGCCTGCCACCCAGGTGGGGCATTCATCAAGGCCTGCCTGCCACCCAGGTGGGGCATGCATCAAGGCCTGCTTGCCAGCCAGGTGGGGCATGCATCAAGGCTTGCATATTGGCTCCGGCAAGCAAGTTTTTTGGTGTGTGTTGGCAGTGAATGTCTGTGACGGTGAGCTCAGCTTTTTTGCATGCATCTGGTCCAGTGTGCACGACGGATGAGCATATCCCTTGAATGCCTCTAGGATTGAAGGGTGAAACAAGAGCAGCAAGGCACACAGATAAAAATGCATGTGTATATGGATGGAAGGATAGAAGGATGGATGGATGGATGAAAGGATGGATGGATGGATGGATGGATGGATGGATGGATGGATGGATGGACGGATGGATGCATGGATGCATGGATGAAGGGAGGGAGGAAGGGAGGGAGGGAGGGATGCACGGATGGAAGGATGGACGTGTTTGCGCTGGGGGGTAGACATGTCAATTGGAAATACATATTTGCAAATGGCTATGAGCTGATCAAGTATGCTCTTCAGTGCAGAATGATTCTGCCGCCATATTGCTGGCTGAATTCTAAAGACTGACATTGAAACCCCTTGAGAAGCTGGACCTGGCCTAAGGCTCTCCTGCTGGTTATGTACAGCCTTCCTGGATTCAAGAGGTGCCATGCATGTTCACTTGTCTTCACTTTGCTGCCTTTGCAATCAAAGCACATCTTCAGACACCCGGCTTGAACAGCCCCCACTGTTGGCTCTATACCATCGGCAGGCGCTAATTGATGAATTCCGCAAGGGCCTGCAGCTATGCATGCAACTGGCGAGCGACATCGGCGTCAATGAGCACGCGGTGTGTGCATTTGTTTGTTTGTCTATGGGGTCCTGCCCTGGCACATGCAGCTGGTGAGCAACATTGGCGTTGGAGAGCACGCAGTGCGTGCATGTGTTTGTCTGGCAGATCCTGCCGAGGCCACTGCTCAGGGGACCAGTAAGCTGCATGCTGCTGCGGCTGCTGCTGCTGCTGCTTTGTGGATAATCAGGAGTGCCTCCAACTCACGCGCGCTCAGTGGATCTCTAAGCACAATTTGTTTGTTTACCATGGTGCCCAGAGTGTTTACCATGGTGCCCAGAGTGTTTGTTTACCATGGTGCCCAGTGTTTGTTTACCATGGTGCCCAGAGTGTTTGTTTACCATGGTGCCCAGAGTGTTTGTTTACCATGGTGCCCAGAGTGGGTCATTTGAGCATCCGCTCAGGGGTTCTCAAGCAAGTAATTGCTCGCAGGTGGTACCCCATCTGGATGAGTCATCTCGCCTCAGCTCTGCCTGGCGCAATGCGGTTGTGGTATCTCCACTGCAAAAGTGAGTTGCTATTCACAGCACCGAGCCACCATGGATTTGCAAGACTTCATATCCAACGTGCGATCATCTTTCTCTTCTTCCTTGCCTGCATCATCTTAAGAAGAATTGCCGCTGATTGTAAGTGCATTATATAGCAAGTTCCAAAGGTGCCACACCACATTAAAGGCTCGCATTGAAGGAGTGCTTCCAGGAAGATATTGCCCTCAGATCACCAAGAGAGCGTGCAGCCCTTCATGCCTCTGCGCATGCACAGGGTTGTGAAGGATTGAATTCAGCAATGCAGGGAAACTTGTGAAATTGTAAATACACCAGCTAGTTAACGAGTATGTACTGAATATATGTATGTACATGAAGTGCCTTCATATACGTGCCCCAAAGCCCCATTCGTGCAGGTACAAGGGCTTTACATATGAGGAGGCATTGCTCAACCCTATAGCAGATGCCCTGGGGTCCGTGGCAAAGCCATTCACAAAGATATATTTTGCCCTCCAGGTGAGATCATTTGTTTATTAGATGGCAATAATTACCACAGTCATTATAGCCACAGTTGCCATCGTAGCCATCGCAGCCATCATAGTTTGTCATCACAGTCATTCCTGACGAGGTTGTGGTTATCCATCGACTGCAGTAGAGGTGCTACAAGGATATAGGAGAGATGGCCTGTAATGCGAGGGTCAATGCTTCATCAGAGCTACTCAAAGATAATGTGGAGTACAATGCAGGATCAGAACTGCTTTATGAATACGCGCGGTGTGCAATTGTCTAAAGCCTCGATCAAAACCGATCATCAACCTGGAAGTATTGATCTGACAACGATGCCAAATCCCATTCTGGCTCTACCAGGTCCAGCAACACATATGCAGGCGGAGCATGCTTCCTGAAAGTGGATAAATCACATCCAAGCTCTACTCTTGCATATCTGCACAACAGTGTAACGTTCTTTTTCAGGCCACAGAGGGTTGACCATGCTGCTATACAGGACTCATGTATGGCTATCCTTCTTTCAAAAACATGGCACACTTATGAGATACTGGTGCATGGATTGTCCTTTAAACTCTTATGGTGTCATTCAATTTTGAGCATCACAGGGGGGACGAAACTGGCAGGAACACTCTGCTCTTGGACACAGCATGTCATCCAGAGCAGGCAGCTGACTGTACTCTTTCTTCCCTGTCTGTCCACAGGGCGAGATGTCTGCAACAGTCATGCGCTATCCCCAGGAATACTCGGAGCTTATAGGCCGCGTGCGCCAGAGGATAATCAGGGCAGCCGAGGCAGTAGGCGTGAATCTCCCAGAGGAGCAAGTGGGTATCAGTCATGGCTAGACTTCGTGCCTTCAGACGTGCTGAACTCTTAAGCAAACAGTGGAATGCTGTCCACTCTTTTCAGTAAGCTTACGCGCATGAGCAACTGCAGTGTGTGTGATGCATTGTGTGCTGTGCACAAGAAGGTGACCCTGTGTTTGTGCTGCAATGCGTGCACCACTGGCATTGGCTGCTACCAACCTGTGCCAGGTATTGGACCAATTTGACGTTGAACATGAGTGGATCTGCCAAAGCTACTGCTTTGAAGGGCCCTGAACTTGCTTGCATCTTTGGTTTCAAGAAGGTGTACACACACCAGCCCGTCGGGAGTATGCATTTTCGTTTTTGTACTGCTGCCATTGCGACAAAGTCCATGTGCTACAGCTCCTGACCAGCCTCAGGGCACTGCCAAAGAGGTGTGCTAGCTTGGGCTGGTTTGTTGCAGCAGATCAGGAGGACCACTGGCCCACACCACCCTTTGTTACAGGTCCAGATCGGGCTCAGCTGGAACTACAATGCAATCACGCCGGGCGAGGTCGACGCAGAGCTCACGCCAGAGGTGGTGGCAGCCCAGGGCGTGGTGGCCAACGGCAGGCGCCTCCTGCAGGAGCCACAAGACATCCGCGCCCCATCCGTGCGTGTGTCGATGTGAGTAACATCCTGCGTGAGTATCCACCTGCTGCTGCAGTGTGACTTGTGTGGGGGTGTTTGATGAAAGCTGCACTGGATGCATGCCTGCCCCCCGACACGCGCCATTAGGGGGGCAATCAGGGCAAATTTCTTCTTCACCTCCTTTCATACTTCCCTTCTTTCTTCCGTGTGATGGCGTGGTGTGCCGTTGCCATGGCTGAAGGCTGTAATTCCTTGGGGGCAAACTTCCTTGCCATGCGTTGGGTAAGTCTGCAGGCAGAGCTGTTGCCAAAGCGGTGGGGGCTCTTGCAGGTCTTTGTGCTATCTTTAGATAGATTATGAGATGCTGTTCTGTGTTGTGCTTATGTCTAGACAGGTTATGAGGAGCAGGTCTATGTGCATAATTCTAGACAGATTATGAGGAGCAGGTCCACGCAGTCTATGAGGTATAGACAGGTTACAAGATCTAGACAGGTAATGAGATGCAGGTCTATGTGCTTAGGTCTGGACGAAGTTATGAGGAGCAGATGTGCACCGTCAGCTGATCAGGTTCACCTTGAAGGATCACTTTGTCTGTTTCAAACCCATATCAGTTTATGAGGAGCAGCAGCACACGGTCAACTCAGCAGGGTCACTTTGCAGGCGTTTAGACTGCTTGTTGGTGATGCGCAGTCAACTCACCAGGATCACTTTACAGGCACGCAGACTGCCTGCTGACCCTTGCTGGAAGGTTGTCTGCTTATGCATGTGCCTGCATGTGCAAACCTTGCCTTAAGCCTGTACTTTGACTTTCCCAGCAATATCAGGGCAAGGACGGTGCACCCACTGTCTGACGTCAAGGACGGTGCACCCACTGTCTGACGTTAACTGGTCAGTTCCATCCCCAGCAAGTGATCAAGTGCATCAGCAAAGCATGATTTGAAAATCAAGCTCATTCCCAGATGAGCCAGAGATTTGTTGGGTCCGCCACTGTTTGCTTAGTTTGTTCTATCAGCAAAAAAACACCCCACTGAGGCACTGGAAAGGCAAGCAGCTCAGAAGCTGAGACAGAAGAGCCGCAGCTTGTGCGCAACACCCACAGGGCCAGTGTCTGCATGCACATGTCCATCTCCCTCTGCACTCTCCCCCTGCAATATCTCATCTGTTGGCTTTGGTGCTCTGACTCATGACTGACGCACCCACAGTGTGGATGCCTTGATGTCTGCACTCATGCCTCCCTTCTTGGCACCCCCCAGCCGAGAAAGACCACCTCGGGCGCCAATCTCTCCAGACCAAACACCCGGGGACGAATCGGACCCCCCCATCGACCCCCCCACGGGAGCTACTCTGGCGGAGGCCAGGAGGTGGGCCCATCCAGCTTCCCATTGCCTTGCCATGACTAACTTGCGGCTTGTGTGTGCATAAGGTGGGCCCATCCAGCTTCCCATTGCCTTGTCATGACTAACTTGCGGCTTTTGTGTGCATGAGGTGGGCCCATCCAGCTTCCCATTGCTTTGTCATGACTAACTTGCGGCTTGTGTGCATGAGGTGTTTGTTGTGCAGACCTCAACAATGAAGGTGATTTGGCATATGACAGCCTTCCCCTGCTCATGGCAGAGGCCTTGTGAAGGCAGGAAATTTGAGTTTGAGTGCATGCATCCTTCCAATTTGTGTGAGCGCGTGCTCAATTGTGATGCGGCCAGACATAACCGGCTTGAGCAGGCCCTTGTTCATAGCCTTTGTTGATTCCAATGCTTTGGCTCAACAACAGCACCTGTGAGAACAGGCTCGTGAGCTTGAATGGGCCTTCCCGTTCAGGCAATGGTTCCTCTCATTGTCTCCTGGGACCCGAGGCACAGGTACCTTCCCTGCCCAGGCAAAATCAGCCCCTGGCTTGACTTGTCAACTCCGCGCCATCCCCTCCCTTGCCTGGAGCCATTATGCACTGCAAGGCGCCTCAACTATGATCATTCCCTTGGGCTGTGCGCCCCCACAGCTTCATGAGTTGGAAAGCATGGTGACATCTGGCTTTAACACTGAAGAAAGCTGCAACCTAATTACTAGACTTGTGGCATGGTCGTGACACACAAACCTAGGCGCCTCTTCTCTGGAACCCTACCTTGGGCTGTACGCACACCAAAAGGCTCTTTTTGATTGAGGGAGGTCTGCACTGTCTAAATTGTCTAGCGACCAAGTGATACAGGCAAAACAAGCCATAAATACCCAGTCAACTACCAGATCCAATTGTGCATACAAATGCAGCATGTAACTGGTGCAGCACAAATTTGGCGTGACAGCTGAGTGGATTTTCCATTCTTAGCCAATGCCCTTCTCCTATCCACAATTTCAACATTGCCCCTCGCACGCACGTGTCAAGGTTCCTTTTCTCCACGCCTAATTAACCACAGGCTGTGTACATGCATGTGTATGTGTGTGTGCAAGCTTAGGTAACCCCTCTCTTGGTGCTGGTAGCTTTTGTGCATAACGTAGTCTCAGTATGCACCTTTTGGCTACAGTGCTGGTCTGGTGTGTGTTGTGTGTGTGAGTGTTGAGGACCAGCTCCTCCCCACACCTTGAACATGTGGACCCTTTTGCTGGTCAAGATGCCTCCTGCTAGCATCTCCTTCAGGCTTTGTGCAGCATTTGCGCACTCAACATTCATGCACAAGTCAAACCTCTCTTTGGCAGATGCGTGAGGTCAGCCAGCCAAGATACGTGGGGGCAGCCAGCAAGAATGTGAGGTCAGCCAGCCATAATCATCTCTGGCCACATGCAAAATGTTGGCTCTGCACCTTGCGCTTCATTCTCTTTTGGATTTATCATGCCGTGAACTCAATTGGTGTGACTGGCTGGCTCTCAAACCTGCAGGCGTGGGCTGCCCCCCATCCTGGCACCTCCAGTGGATCTGCGGGCCGTGCGGCGGCTGCTGAGCCGCTGTGAATTCATTGGCATCAGCGCGTGAGTCATTGCGTGCAGAGAAACGAGTATCTTTTTCAGTTAAGGAATTTTTTTGTGTTCAAGGCAGGAACTGTAACCTTGGCTAGTCCTTTGGGTAATGCATGCTTATCCTCACACTAGGCAGTGATATGGCCGGGGGTGGAATGCTCTGAAGCAGAGGCTAATGCAGTGTTTGAGCAAACTAGCAACAGGCTTTTACCCTTGGGGGGGGGGGAAATCTACTTGTGTGGCATGATGCCACATGCAGCATATTGATGGATTTGCCTGCCTTGATCGAACACAATTGTGAATGACAATCACCAGAGGATGACCCATGTGGACCAAATAGCCTCCAGTCGTATAAGCATTGGTTTCAAGTCAGGTGATGTCCCTTGATGTGTATTGACCGTCAAAATGGCCCTTAGCGGCCCTCAAGTCTAGAGTGCAGAGCTGCATTTCAGATGTGGATGGCCCCAGTCTAATACAGAAGCCATGCTGGACAGAATTTTGTAGCAGATACCTGCGTGGGATCCAGGCTTCTTAAGCGGCCCTCGCTGATATCACACTGTTGTAGCAGATACCTGCGTGGGATTCAGGCTTCTTTAGCGGCCCTCGTTGATATCACACTTCACCCCTTTGCCTTTGCACAGGTACGCGTCCATCAACGCTGACTTCTCAGAGAATGAGCTGCAGAACAGTGCCTTCACTTTCTTCAACGAGTTCAAGGAAAAAACAGGCATCGACCTGGCACAGTTGATGCAGGTATGGGCTTGTTGTTGTGTGCCGTACAATCCCCATTCCTAAACGTGCTTTCCTGCAGCTCTTGTGCCTTGCTCCTCTGCTGTCTTGTTCAGAAACAGCACGCCGTTGATTTGGCCTCATGTTGTACGGCTGTGTTTCAGGCATTCTTTACTTGTTAGGGGTCCACCAGAATCTCTCGCTTACAGTCGCAACCCCTCCTTTGATCTAACTTTCAGGCATTTCCACTCCTTTCTAGTTTGTAGTTCATATCACAGGCTTGCTAGAATTCAGCAAAGCTGCCTTTTTCCGTCTGAAACAGCAATCTTACCCTAGCATTGTGGGCCAGGGGGTAAGCCTGTGGTGTGACAGAGCCAGCTTGGCGCAAGGGAGGGGGTAAGCCTGTGGTGTGACAGAGCCTGGTGTGACAGGGAGGGGGTAAGCCTGGTGTGACAGAGCCAGCTTGGCGCAAGGGAGGGGGTAAGCCTGTGGTGTGACAGAGCCTGGTGTGACAGGGAGGGGGTAAGCCTGGTGTGACAGAGTCAGCTTGGCGCAAGGGAGGTCACCCCTGCTTTGAGTTGTGGACCAACACCTCAATACATGAACCAGGCTGCATGTCGACCTGAGCTGCCTTAGTGGCACATGCAAGGTCCCCTCACAGTAGAGCAAGTCAGCAAACTTTGCCAATCTGCTGCCGGCAGGTGTACCGCATCCCGCTGCACTACTCCGAGTATGGCCTGGGGGGCGGCATGAGCATGGACGGCTCGACGCCTGCAGAGACAGCAGCCCAGGCAGCCCTAAAGCCCTTCTTTGGGATGTACCCCAGCGTGTACGAGCCTGCCAAGGATCCATGGAGGAATAAGCAGGTGAGCCTGCCAAGGACCCATAGAGGACTAAGCAGATCTGCTGTGCACGTATGTCTGTCTGTGCTCACCATCGTCAACACATGCGCATGTGAAATGTACGTATCTGTAGGTATGGAGAATGGAACACCAAAACACTGAGGTGGACATTAAACTTTTAAGGCTTGCATGAAAGCAATAATTGCTTGATAAGGCTTGTACTTGTTTGCATGCAAGATGAAAAACGTTTTGCCTTGAGTAGTGGGGTGCAATCCTAGGCAATCCATTTCACATTCCAGTTAAGAGAGATGTGCAGGAGGATTCTTTATTGATGTAGGGAGTAATTTCACTGCCTTCTGCAGGTTCGTGTTTTAACTAAGCAAGGTTTGAATCTCAAGGGACTGCCATCATAGGATTTGAGTCTCCTTCTGCTTGCAATCTCCATGCAATGCACACGTGCACAGGTCCGAAGTTTCATGGAGAGCTTCTGGGCCAAAACCTTGTCATGGCTGTCTAAGGTGTGGCGAGAAAGGGGGAGGGGGGTGTCAAACACACTTTAGCATATGGTGATCAATGCAACAGATATGGCTTGGCATAGGTGCCCTGTTTAATACAGGCGCATAGCCAGTGTGAGTGTAAACTATTCCTGGCTCTCAGTGCTTGCTTGAGATCGCGGCTGCAACTGGTGTCAGGTTAGGTGACAACTTGGGTACGCTCTATCAGGGCTTAGTTGGAGCTTATCTATACATGGCCTTAACCAAGGAGCTGAGTTCACAAGTCAAAGCAACAGCAAATGGCCCAGAGCTCCACGACCTGGCAGCAGTGGTGCTTAGACTCAAAGAAGTAGTTTGATAAGGTGACTGTCAAGGCAAAAGTCTGAGTGACACCAGGTTATATGTTTAGAATCCCCCCTGAGAGCGGCAGGCCCCCTTTTCCCATAGTCTGCCTTAAAAAAGCGCTGGGATCCCATGACATACTCTTGACTCAAGAGTCTTGAGTACGATCCTCACCCTCAATGTATAATACTCATGTAGGGCGGGGTGCCTCCGCACCGCATTGCGGCCTGACCTGGTATCACACCTGCCTGACCTGATACTGACAATGCTTGTGCAGGGTGGGGGGCCCACGTACCCCATCACGGCTTGTTTCACATGGACGCTGGGATCTTATGACATCTTTGCTCTGTACCCAGAGTCCACTGCCCTTGACGGTAGCAGCTACTTCCAGCCCCAGGTGACCAAGGGGGTGGCTTGGTCGATGCATACCAGCTGAGGTGGCGTACGAGCTGAGGCCAGCCAGGCACACAATGGGGCAGTTGATCCAAGGGGTGCTAGGCTGTCCTGGTGCTGGCCATGTAAAATGTCCTGTGTGTCACACACAGAAGACCTTTTTGTTTGCTGGTCTGAGCCTAGTTGAGCTGCAATCTGCCGCACACACTTGACATTACGCAGCCCTGTGAGGACCCACCTGCCAACCCTTTACAGGCCGCCAGGGCAATTCATGTACCCATACTTCATGCTCTGCCATGTGAATCTTGCAATGAGTCAAAATATCTTGCTGATATTTTTGATGGGTGATGTGTACATGATGTGATGCGCCAAAACGACAACATTTTGCAAAGGCAAGGCGTGGGCCACGTTCCCCATCTTGCAGGTTGCCAAGGCGGTCAGACAGCACAACACAGCTGTGTCTAGGCGCAACAGGGAGCTGGATCTCCTGGGGGTGGCACTTGCGCAGCGCAGTCCTTGACAGCTTGGTGACAAAAGTGGCAGTGCATGATCACAGGCTGAGGCTCGAGCAAACATTTTGCTAAAGGGGCCTGTAGTAAGGGGGCTTCAGGACCTGCTGGAAATAATGTGCATGCGAGGACGGCGCTGTCAGATGATCATGACTTGGTCGACAAGTGTGGCAGAAAGTTAGAAAACATGTTGCGTGCACAACTGCAATTGTTGTAAGTCTGCCCTAATGGGGCAGCCTGGACATCATCAATTTGATGTGTTGTACATTGCAGTATGTTGCACTTGCAGCATGATTCAGTGCAGGAAAGGCAAAATCATATGGACATGGAATAGAAGCTTGCTGCGCACCTGTTGTTGCTAATGCAGTGGCTCAAAACATGTGGGGCACTGTCCTTTTGATTTTGACTTTTGATCATTTTTTGTTGAGTATCTATCAAAATTCCACCTTTTGAGATAACAGCAATGTGAGCGGCCACATCAAGCTGGCAAGGGCATTAAAGGCCATTCAGGTTACTGTATACCAAGTGGAAAGGCCGCTAACTGCCAGAGAGCAGGGCGCAAGACAAGTTTCTCAAGGAGCTTCTTGCCTACAGATTTGCATGTAGCAAGACAGGGGTGTGGACCATTTAAAATGTGTCTTTGAGCTGAATGCACACACAGCACGCTCTTCGACGCGCAACAAAGCTGATCAACACTGAAAGGAAATTGCAACCATTCTTAAAGAATGCACGTTGGAAAGGGGTTTGGGGGGGGTGTTCCCAAGGTAAGTTGCCCTCAGGATGATGAGCATTGGACAAGACCTCTCTGTTGCTTTTGGTCCTGTGGCTGATGAAATGCAATGATGAGGGATACCTGTTGAGTCAAACATGTCCGCTTTTTATGGTGGGTGCCACTTGGTGCTCGTACATGCTTCATTATGCATGGTATGCCACCCCTCCTACATCCATGCTAACAAGGTTATAAATTAAGCCTGCTGACATGAAATTTCCTTGATTCCCTTTAAAGATATTGGTTTAAAGACATTGGTGGACGCTTAATGGTGCCTAGCAAGGTCCTGATCCTTCAATACCTACGTATGTGCAGCTGGTTGAAGCTGTAGCAAGGCAAGCCTGCCTCATCACCAAGCAAGTCCCTTCAGAGGTCCCCATTGTTTACTTGCGATCGGCGCTCGCAATCTGTGACATTTGTACCTGACCCCAACAGACAACACTGCGCGCTCTGTCAGTACTTTAACCAAGCCGCAGCTGAATGCAGCCTCCAACTTAATCTCTGGGAGTGGGTGGCGCTATTGATAGCCCTTTCACTTTGCAGCCACTTCAGTCACTTGACCTTGATTTGCGATGGAGCTACCAGACTTGCAGGCACTTGACCTTGATTTACGATAAGCTGCCAGACTTGTCATAAAGCTTCATGCTCATTTGGTTCAACATGCATTTTAACTCGTAAGCACTAGGCACGCTCTTGAAGAAACTGCTCGTATTGAAAGTCAGGAATGGGGCACTGATTGTCTCCTTCCTGATACCTATTGACTTCTCATACTCCTGTAATGTTTACATGGTGCCTTGGCCTTAGGCGGCCCCTATTTCTAAACAGCATTGATGGGAGTGCCTTTTGCTGACTTTCAGTTTTGCTTTCTTTCTTTCCATGCCTGACAACTTACTTGATATGGAACATTGAGTAGAGTTGAGCTTTGCGTAGCTAACCCTTATCATTTCATGACTGTCAGATCTGTCTTGCATGCAAAGCATTATTTTGTTTTAAAGCCATTGTTTCTTGGGCATTATCCTGTATTTACTCCAATGCCTTTTCATGCCAGATAAGTGTTATTGATAAATAAATACCGATGTCCATTTGCAGGTAGTTAGGCGGTAATTATTGCTTGCTGTGACTGGATTTATCTCTCTCTTCTATATTTTGAAACCCTCCTTCTCTGGACTCTGAGGCACTCCCCGGAGGCGCTGGCCGCCCTGCCAGGGGCCTGGTGTCCCCATGCAACAGAGGCCTGGTGTCCCCATGCAACAGGAGCCTGGTGTCCCCATGCAACAGGATCCTGGTCGGATTTGAGTAAGGACAAGAGCAGAGAGGCCCCAGCACCCGTGGGATATGGATGGGTGGCAGCAGCATTGTACGCCTCAGCGCAGAACCAGCTTGTGTGTACAGCTATGAATTCAGGTCATTTGTAGCATGATTCAAGGCTGCTCTGGACAGGTAAGACAGCCCCTCCTCACAGCAAAACACAATGGTGCACCATAGCAGTGCACATGGCAGGCATGCTCTCCAGTCAAACCCTGTGAGCAAGCATCTATTTGCAGGGAGTTTTTTAGTCATAGATTGCAGGCCTGGTAGGCTTTACACATTTTGCACAATATATAAAACTGAGACAATCCTAGTCTCTCAAACGAATTGAGATAATTCTTATTCGAAATAAGGAGGGTATAGCCATGTAACCCTCACTTTAAAAACTAATTGCATGCCTCTGCATTGGCAAACGTGCAAATTGAGTGAATGCCCCCCTCCCCCCCTTCCTCTATCCATTGGCGGACGTCCACATTGGGCTAATGCCATTTAACCTCAAGGGGTAACACCAAATTGATTGCGTATACCACCACTTTCTGATGTTGTAAAGCTTTTAGTACTGTAACACCTGACTGGCTTGCATCGCTGATGTTGTGACTCAGCTACAATGAGAGGATGGCAAGTGCCTCATGAGGCATGTAATTTTGCAGCCACCATAGCTTAAGTCTGGAGGATTTGCTCTGAGTTGGATATCAAGAACAGGAAGCACGCCGTGCTCTGGATTTAGCCTGTCTTTCTGCATTTTCTGCAGATCTATACGGATGCCAGGAAAAAGAAAAGAAAAAGAAAGAAACCACGTACCGGTAAGCAGCAAAACAGCTGCTCACAATCAATTTATCAATTAAGGAAAAGGGGCCACTTGGGAAGTCCCTTTATCCGATAAGAGAAGGGCAGTCAGTGAGGATCAGCAGGGTTGCGTGCAGACAAGCCAGCAAATCTCTCCTGATCAATTTGAAAGTGAGGATAATGCTCCAGCTGGGTTTGGGCTACAAGTACTCTCATGTTTATGAGTTTAAGTGAAAACTTTTAACAAAAATGAAAGCCCACATCCGTCGCGTTTACTTTCTGAAGATGCTCTTTGGTGTTAAAAGAAGCACAGACACACAGTACCCTTTATGGGAGATAGTCCAGATGCCACTTTATTCACACAGATTTCACTGTGTTTTCAGCTGTGTTTTGAATAGCTTGCTGTCGACTAAAAATACCATTTCTAGGTAGTGCCTTATTGGGAAAGATCAATGAAGCTATTTATTGCTGGCGGGAAAAAAGGAAGCCAGACATTTAAACCCATACCTGCTCTATGTGACTTATCTGGAGCTGATTGTCACACCAGATCAGTGCTGCAGCCAGAAGTGTGCTGCACTGCGTGCTCAGTCGGATGGAGTTGGTTGGCGGAGTATTTGACCGGTTGGCAATACAGCTATCCCTGTATTTAGAGCACGTCTAGTTTAGCATCTGAAGGAAGGACGAACTCGCAGTAATACCTTGTTGAGTCTGGAAGCAACCTTGTAATAATGACCCTCATGGAGTAGTCCACCCCAGGTCCTTGGGTTTGCATGCAGCATACTCTCAGCCTGACATGATGTGCATTTCTCTGCCGCAACGAGCCGCTTCAAAATCAACATTGACCTTTGAACTTTGAACCGTTGATGCGCAAGCAAAGCATACGAGAATGGAGAGATCTGGACCAGATTCATCCGTATGATGCACATTTTTTCAGTAGAGTCACAAATCAGGATGCCACATTTGGGGATGAGAACGCGCAACCAAGCCAACCCTTCCATTTTACTAAGAACTTCTTGCGAGGAAGTACCTAAAAAAACATCCTTCGCCCTGAATTTGCGTGCCTGTACTACAAGTGCACATATACATACTTCTAGTAGGCTTGCCTGCCTTAAGAGTCTGGCTTTTTATGAGCTCTCTTAAACTGGCCTACGAGGCCCAAGTTTGGCTTGTCTCTTGAATTTTGCTTTCCACCATAACCCCTTGCTTGCAGACACAACCTTTCAAAGGAAAAAGGATAACTACATAGAAAAACCAACCAAAAAACCACCCCTAAAAAGCAATCCTTAAAAACAGCCCTTGTGTGAGCAGGCTAGCAGCCGCACTTGTTAACTGAATGCATTTTCTTCAACTTAAAAAATCTGAACCCCTTGTAAAACCCTTGTGTTGAGCTGCTCCGGCAACAATACGATAGAGTCTCATACGATCCGTATATCTGCATCAGGTTATCATCCTATCCCGAATGGGACTGACAAGACTTTGTGGTGTATTTGCGTAAGCGCTTGCGTGCAGTATGGAGGGAGTTTGATATTGCAGATCCTAGGACACACGCTCAAAAACTGGCTGCTTATCATGGATGCTTATCATGCATGGATGGCCTTACCTCTCAAACCAAGCAATGTATGGGGCCCCTCCCATTTGTTGCCTAGGTACCTGGAGCAGGAACTAAGTAGGCATGTGCTTCGGAACATTGCTCGTTTTTGTTTGCGTGCCCATTCCCTGAGAGTTGAAACCAGTTGTTGGCAAATCCACAATAGGCTCTGTGACAAATGTGACTTGCATGATGTCCAGGACAAAGAGCATGTCCTTTTTTTAATGCCCCTGCTTAGAATGTGCTATTTGAGAAGGAGATTCGGAGAACAATTTGCTCGTTGTACTGGTAGGACTTACATTGGAGACACAGGCGCTTTTTATTTTGACAACATTGGAGCTAAGGATGTAAAATTGTTTCTCTTGAAGCAGACATACAAATCATTCCTCTTTCTTTCTGAGACTATGGATATTTTTTGTCTGGCTGGCAGTGTCCATCAAGCCCAGCAGTCAACCCATCTGGCTGAAGGTCTTAACCCATTGTAACTTAACTATCCCAAACGGATGATCAAGTGTGCCAGATGATGTCTAATTTCTGCATTTAATGCAACTGGCACTGTGGGCATGATGAAGAGCATGCACTTTTCGACTGCCCGAGCGCAGACTTGGCAAAATTGCACAACAAGCACCATCACCTCTTCAGCACCCTCTTTCCTAGTAATACTACTAGTGGTAGATAGTATCTACTAGGAAAGACAACTACTAGCTTGTTGTGGCTCGAGCTCTAGCTTTCAGATACTATTTTTTCATGTTTGTGCCTCTTTAGCTTAACTCCAGGTTGCAGGCCTTCTAGGTTTCAGCTAAGCTGCCCTTGTTCAGCAGGTACAGCTATGCAACCTAATCTGTTGTTATGATCTGAGGTTGCTATTCTTTGCCTGTCAGAGCTCTTGTCTATGACCAGACACTGTCCTGCTTTGAATGCATTGGTACCCTGATCTGTAGGTACAGCGATACAACCCATCTAGACTTATCTGAGGGGCTTATGTGAGTGCCTGCTGTGTCCACGGCTCTCTCTTCACAGCATGCGGCCTGTTTATTCAATACTTAACAAGTTGTATGGGTCCAGCCTGGATCTAGCCTCGGGATATCTAGAGTCGGATGGTCAGGGACGTGAGCATCACAACGTAACCAACCTCACCAAGCGCATGCGCAGTCGCACTAAGTCCAAGGAACAAGTCTGCTGTTGGGTCTATGCCCAAAAAGCAGGCCAATACATAAAGGAGTCCTGTTGGGTCAAAATGAACTGCAAATCCAGCAAGGAGCCAAGTTCAAACAAGGGCACGCCATGACACCAGTCTGTGTTCCATACCCTGCTCCATTTTGCATGTGCTTTGACATTTTTGAGAGAGGTTTCAAATCTTCAAAACAAGCGCCTGGCACCAGGTGGCACACAGCACTGCTGTGGCTGAGCACTTGGAAGCTGGGCAACTCCGCCCCCCTTATTTCACTCATGTCACTCAGTGCATCCCTTTCCATCCTTGTCCTTGCAACACGCGCGCACGGGCCTCAAGAAAGCACTGAAACTGTAGTGAGGGGAACTAACAGAGGGGACATCGCATGGGGGCGGCACAGCCGCCCGCACCCTTCCATCTATATGGCTCAGCGCCAAGAAAGAACCAAACCAAAACAGACAACCAGCTACCATGGACGGCACCAAGCACATGCACAGGGGCGAGCGCAGCCCCAGCTCGTGTACCTCCATCTATGCTCAGGGAGTCTAGTCCCTTGCCACCCCGCCAGCCTCAGGCAAACGCATCACACACAGGAGACACTGCATAGTGGACTTCTGGTGGCAAGGGATCGTGGCACCAAATGGTGTGAGTGCATGATGGTCATGCACGCTCGGCATGGGTGGGAAGTGCCGCAGTTTGACGTGCCAATTGAGGCGCAGCCACGGCCCTCGGGCCCATAAGCCGCATGCGTGTAGAGGTGCATGCAAGACCTGCACTCAGTTCCGTGCGAGCCCGCCCGTGGCAGCTTTGCCCATGCTCCTGCAGCGCACAGGCCATCCTGCCTTTCTGACACAGTATGCCTGGCCCACGAAACCAAAGGAACACAGATGTGGCTTTGCCTGCAAGACTAGGAACTCACACGACTCTGCCAACGAGATTATTAAATCACAGAGTACCTGGACGGCGAGACTATTTTGACACAGCTGGCTAAGCCTGCAAGGCCACAAAAACAATTCCTGCTTGGCCTGGAGGCCAATTGAAGGTGCATATCTTTACCTCCCTGGGCACATGGTCGCAACCATTGCTCACACATCACAGCTCTGCCAACCCTCACCACCCTGCCCTTTCCCCGCACCCCTCACACCAGCTTGCGCGTGCGCAGCATGGCCCGGCGGCCAGCTTTTGCAGCAGGCGGGGGTGCAAACACGCCTTGTGCAGGGGGCTGGGTGAAGGGCGCCGCTGCTGCGGGGCTGCCGCCTTTGCGGGGGTCACTGACGCCTGTCATGGCGCGCGAGCGGAGGTCGATGGTGATGGCCTGGTTGACGCCCAGATTGAAGTGTGTGCCGTGTGAGGTCTCCTGGACGTGCAGTGTGTTGCCCTGCAGCAGCGCACGTTGTGGTGTGGGTGTACATGGTACAGAGGTAAGGGTGAGCACGTGGTGGTGGGATCAGCATGCAAAACGTGCACCCGCTCTCCGTCTCACATGCAAATGGTCATGCGCCCGTACGCATGTGCCTGTGCATATAAAAGCACTGCGCACAGCGAGCGGGATGACAGGTTTTGAACAGCTTTTGAAGCTGCCGGTGGGTGGAAGCGTGGGATGGAGTGTGGGGGGTGATCCTGGGGGAGGTGGTGGTTCCCATGATCCTTCCCATGATCCTTCCCATGATCCTTCATTTCCTCCGCCTCTCTTTCTCTTATGACTAGCACACATGGGCGCTTGCACCCTGCCCAGTACCGGCACCTTGCAGCTGCACCTCCCGTCCAAACAAATGGCTTTGCTCCTCCCTGCACCAGCCTCTCCGAGCCACAGGAGGGGATTCGGCAGTGCACGCTTGCTCGCTTACCCGCACGCCTCCCCCATCTCTGGCCATGCTCAGTCAGGACAGGTAGCTTGATTGCAGCCACGCTCAGCCACGCCACGCTCAGTCAGGACAGGCAGCTTGATTGCAGCCATGCTCAGCCAGGACAGGCAGCTTCATTGCGTTGCCTCAGGGTCATGTTCAGCCAGGGCAGGCAGCTTGCTTGTGGTACAATTGACAGGAGCAGAGGAACGCGGCTGCGTCCACCATGTGCTGCGTCCTCCACGTGCTGCCAACCCAGACGCGCAGCACACACCCCGCGCACCTTGCCGGCCAGGAACTGCAGCGTGGCGTTGGCCACGGTGAACTGCATCTTGCTGTTCAGCGCAAAGTCCTCGTACTTGAGCTCATTGGGCAGAAGCTGGTGGTGCAGGCGCGGCTGTGACACCGCTGCCAGGGGCGGCTGCTGCTGCAGCAGCACCCTGCACGTTGGGAGGGGTGGGGGTG
>LKMJ01001333.1_pt1 | contig 21598 bp, 31 predicted proteins | sample 643391 | NCBI WGS metagenome assembly LKMJ01 (sample SAMN04112250, study PRJNA286221) | soda lake metagenome | biome: soda lake; feature: Kulunda Steppe; material: water; isolation source: sample PL-Br10 brine of Picturesque Lake | place: Russia: Kulunda steppe | collected 2010-07
CGATGAGCAATAACTCTCTGTAGTGGACGATTCTTTCGGCTGTGCGTAGCAGATTGTCATGCAAGACTTGCGCGATCCATCTTGCACGCCAACCAGTAACAATGTCGCTAATCTGATTGTTGCTTCACCGGGTTATACTGACGGCTGTACATTCGTGAGTATCCTCGCCACCCCGGTGTGGCGAGGTCACGCAGTTTCTGACAGCCGTCAGTATTAGTCAAGAGCCAATAATCAATTTCAACACCGACAAGTATACCCAATCAAATACTCCCGATACTACTGTATGAGTCGGGCTGTCGGTCTTGGCGAGCGAGAACGGTACGATACGCCCCGCGTTGTCGGGATCATTCTTTTCGGGGTAGCGCTTGCTGCTTTCGGGACGACAGTTGCGATGTGGATGACGACCTCGGGCGGTGACCTCGAACTCGAAGAAACGACAATTGAGACCGAATCTGGGCTAGAACTGTCCGCGACCGTCTACGAACCGCCGGAGGCAACGCCGGATGAGCCGGCACCTGCGGTGACGTTAATTCATGGCTACACTGGCGAGCAGGGGACGATGGAGAGTTTCGCACAGGAGTTTGCTGATCGCGGATACGTCACAATCACGGTCGATCAACCCGGCCACGGCCACTCGGACCCGCCAGCCTTCGCGGATAACTGGGGTGGCTCTGCGACACTCGAATTTGCACACTCACTCGATATCGTCGACGAGGACCGAGTTGCGATGGTGGGCCACTCGATGGGTGGGTTCGCCTCACTCGCTGCCGCTGTTGATCACCCCGACGGCTACGAGTCGGTCGTTCTGGTTGGCTCGACGTGGGGTGACCCCGAGGGCGGTGAGTTCGATGACGTGCCGGTGGCAAACGAGACGTTCCCGCGTAATCTGGCTGTCCTCTTTGCACCCTACGATGAGTTTTCCCACTCGATGTACGGTGAGTCAGTTCCCGGTAACGTGCCCGAAGGTGAGAAACTGCGCAGTGTCTTCGGTGTCAATAGTTCAGTCGTCGCCGGTGAAACCTACGGCAGTATCGACAACGGGACCGCTCGAACCTTCGGCGCACCACCAACAGTTCATACGGGCATGCACCGCTCTCCCTCGACTATCGCCAAGAGCATCGAGTGGGTGAACAAGACAATGGGTGAACCGGCACACGATGTTGGGTCCCAGCGGTGGTACTGGGCGACCGGTGGTCACGTCCTCACGATGATCGGTGCGATACTGGTTGCAATCGGTGTCTCGACGCTCGTCTGGCGGCGACAATCCAACGGCACACCCGACATCGAACGGATTCAGCCTTCCCGAAAAGCGCTGGTTGGGCTGTCTGCGCTGCCCGCGCTTTTGATCTATCCACTCTACGGGCTGGGTGTTGTCGGAGTGCCAGTAACACGGATTACCCACCAGCAACTGACTCACGGGTATGTCCTGTGGGCGCTCGGGACGGCCGCTCTCGTGGCTGGGTTGGCATACTGGCGTACAGATGGGTTGTGGCCAGTCCGTGAGGAGTTGCTTCCTGACAGAGCAACCAGCGTGACTGCTGCGACCGCGGCGATGGCCGGCGGAGTTGCGATGTATCTGACCGTCTTCGCTGCGAATACCGTTCCTGGCGGTGACGCGCGGGTGTGGATGACTGGGTTGGGTGTGCTTTCCCCTCTCCGTTTTGTTTCCGCGCTTGTCTATCTGCTTCCGATTACGATCAGTACAGTGGTGCTTGCTGCTGGCTTGTATCGACTGTTCGGCGACAGCCCCCGCCTCGCTTCCCCGATTGGTCGCGGACTGGTACTTACCTGTGGTGGTCTGGTGCTGTTTCTCACGATCCAGTATATCCCGCTATTTCTGGGAATCGGATTGCCGGTTCCCGAACTCGGACCGCTCGCGATTGAGACACTGCGCGCGACTGGGCTGTTGATCAGTGCAACGATTATCGTCGTTGCCACAAATCGCCTCACAGACCAACCGCTGGTTGGTGGGATTCTCGCGGGTATCGTGCTCACGTGGATGATCGTAAGCAACAGTCCGATTCACGTCACTGTTTTTTGATCACTTGCCGAACCGGCGCTGGCGTTCCTGGAAGTCCCGGAGTGCGCGCAGATACTCTCGCTTTCTGAAATTCTGCCAGTTCACGTCGGTAAAATACAGTTCCGAATACACGGATTGCCAGATCATGAAATCCGACAGCCGCTCGGCTCCGGTTTTGACGATCAGATCCGGGTCGCTCGGAAAGACGAGTTGCTCTTCGATATCTTCCTCGGTAATATCTTCGGGGTCGAGTTCGCCCGCCGCGACCGACTCCGCGACGGCACGGACTGCCGTTGCAAATTCGGCTTTGCCGCCGAGCCCGATGCTCACCTGTACCGGTGTCGTTGCCCGCGTCTCGTCTTCGGGTGTGCGGACGGCGACCGGGTAGTGGATATCGACCGACTCGAACTCCCGTCGAATCGCCGGGATCACTGATTCGTCGGCAACGCTTACGTAGACAACGACTCTGGTTGCATCAAACTGGAACGCCCAGGAGAGAAACGATTCGAGCGTTCTGTAGGCACCATCAGCTAGCAGATCCCGTTCGGAGATGACGAGTGCAACAGTCTCTGGCAGTGACTGCTCGGCGAACCGAATACGGGTCGCAAGATACAGATCGTACACTCCCACGAACCTAGTTCGAAACAGTGCGTTAAATGCGGTCGGGTTTGACCACCAGTAGACAGCCGCTACAACTCGACACCACTCGGTATCAGACTGTGCTGGCGCAAGAGGTTCCCATCAGCATCGTAGACCAGCAGGGCATCCAAACTATAGACGATCGGTTCGCCATCCTCGCGGTTGATGCGAATCTGGTAGTTCGCGTCATCTTCAGTTTCTTCTCGCGCTGCTCGAATCAGATCGAGGATGTCTTCCCCAGTGGCGTTGAACTCAAGCAGATACTCTCCGGTAATCCGGTGTGTGAGACTGAAGACGCCTGTGGCATCCTCCGTTTCGGGCTCGGTCTGGAATCGATACGCAGCATCGATATCCCGCGAGGAGATAAGTTTGCCCTCCTCCTCTGTTGTGAGTTGTTCTGTGAGTGTTTCTTTCGGGCCGTCGTAGTTGATATCGAGCGTTGGGCTATCTGTATTCGCTGGGTCCAAGCCCTCGGTCAGGACTGTGAAGTGGTCACGCCTCATTCAATATGTGAACGTACGACACGGAATACAATTAACGTAACGCCGGTACCGGAGTCGAAAGAAACAAGTGTGTGAGGCGTGCACAATGAAAGTATAGTAATTTAGTCAGTTACTCTGGGAGAGCGACGTGATCGAGCATCCAGTCGAGATGCTCTTGCAGTCGTTTTTCGCCTGCCTCTGTGAGCAAATAGACATCGTGGATTCCTTCTGTTCGTGTCGTGACAAAGCCGGCCGATTTGAGCGCATCGAGTGCGCCATAGAACGATTTCGGTTCGATGCGTGTCTCGTAGTGTGATTCGAGGCGGGATTTTAGCGCCTGGGCTTGTCGGGGTTCGTCGGCCAGAAGGACACAGATATCGCGCCGGCGGCCACTCTGAAGGAACTTCGACATTAAGCGGGTGGACTGGCCCGTGCAGTATGGGTGTTTCGACAGAGATCACTCTGAAACCGACACGTTTGGGTAGCCCGACGCCAACCAGCGGGTATGGGAGATGACACCGACACGGCGACCGCTGGTGGGGTGACAGCAACGTACGACGAGACTGATACCGAGCGTCTGCTCGTATTCAGGACAGACGGACGCGAGGCGGTCATCGCCCAGAATATCGAGGGGTATGCGATGCTCAAGGTCCGCGATGGACGCGGCGGGGACGAACTCGAACGGTACTACGGATTCGATATGGCACTCGACCACGCCGGCGAACTGCTCGGTGTGACACCGCATGACTTGCCTGTCCCCGAGGCGGCGGCCGATATGGGAATGTGATTAGACTTCGCGTTCGAAGACCATCCCGATAGTCGTCCCGTCGCGTTGGAGTGTCTCCGAGAGTCGCCACCCCTGCTTGGCGTACTCGTTGATTACCGATTCGATATTCCCCATTTTCCGCCCGCGGGCCTCCGTTGCGTGTGTCGTGTAGACGTACCGCTGTTCTGCCATACCGGCTATTTGTCCCCGGGCGGGAAAAAGACCACTGCAGTGTCTCTCACAGGAAAGAAAAAACGAGGTACGGAAGCAAGAAGATGGCAACCGTCAACACAGCCAGGATCAGTGCATAGCCGACAAACGCTCCGATGCCGGCGAAAAACGCAGGATGAGTGAGTTCGTTTGGGAGTTCCATACGCCTCTCTCGGGAAGGAGTTTACTTAATTCTGTTTGTATCGCGTCTGCGCGTGCAGACTGCACATCCGCCGAAAGATTAATCAGAAATGCACTAACCATTGAGCATGGCCAAAATCGAACTGTACGACCGAGAATCCTGTCCGTACTCACAGAAAGTCAGAAACAAACTCGACGAACTGGGCATCGATTACGACGAAACACTCGTTCCCGAAGCACACAAAGACCGAACCGAACTCGAAAACCGGACGGGTCAGACGGGGGTCCCAGTCCTGTTTGATCCCAATATGGGCGAGGAGTTTCTCGCAGATAGTGGCGAGATCATCAGCTATTTGGACGATGAATACGGCAACTAGTCAAGTGACTCGGCGAACGATTTCAGTTCTTCACGCTGTGTCTCGTTCGATTCTGCAATCTGCGTGATTTCATCGGAGATACGAGTTGCCTTCCGTGAGGCCTCGTCGATCATCATCGCGAGCATTTCGGTGCTCTCGGATTGTTCTTCGGTTGCTGTCTGCACTTCATCTAGGGCGGTCGAAACGTCGGTGACGAGCTGTTCGATTTCACCGAAGGTTTCCAGTGCGAGTTCGCTCGCTTTGAGACCGTCTTCGGTCTCGTCTTCGAGTTCGTCGAGTTCCTCTGCTGCCTCCTCGGTTCCCGATTGAATCCCACCGACGAGTTCTTCGATTTCGGTCACCTGATCTTTGCTTTCTTCTGCGAGTGCTTTGACTTCGTCGGCAACGACCGCGAACCCTTCACTACCTCCGCCAGCGCGCGCGGCCTCAATCGAGGCGTTCAGTGCCAGCATATTCGTCTGGTCTGCAATATCGTTGATGACGTCGACAATCTCGTCGATTTTGTCGGTCTGTTCCTGCAGGGAATCGACCTGCGTACGGACCTCGGCAGCGTTTTCGTTGATTCGGTCCATCCGACTTGTCATCTCCTCTGCGCGCTGACAGCCTTCCTGTGCCAGCGACTGGGCGTCGTCGCTTTGCTCGTTTACTTCGTCCGTTGTCGACGCGATCTTTTCCGTTGCCGAGTTGATTTCCTGCACTTCCCCGACGAGATTGTCCGTGTTCTCGGCCAGTTGTTCGATGAGCGTCTCAATTTCGAACGTGCTGGATTCGATCTCCTCGGCGCGGTCGAGTATCGCGTCGACACTTCGGCTGGATGTCGCTCTTGCTGACTGTCTTGTCGCCTTTGTTGACTTTGTTTCACTACGATCTGTCTGGTGTTTGCGGGCTGTCAGTGCTGCACTGTCCTGTGTAACGACTCGGGCGAGTGCCCCTGTCGCGCCGTCGTGTGGCTCCGTGTCCGTTTGGCTCTCCTCTACCAGAAGTACAGACTGGACCGTCGCAATACCGGTAATCAGATCCTCGATTGCCGTATTCGTTTCAGTCGCGAGAGTGAGTAAATCGGCGTACGCCGCCTCTCCATTCGGGAGTGTGTTCGTAAAATACTCGACACAGCAACGATGCAGCCCCTCACTCTCTGTCGAGAGTACGTTCTCGACGTACGTTGCTGTCTCCTCCCGTGACGCCGGCAAAAGCGTCTCGGACACCAGCCGAAGTTCACCCTGCGATGCCGAGAACTGTACCAACTCGTCAGAATCGATTTCATTTCCGGGTTTGCTCATCGCTCCTTATTGATACTTCTCGTGGATCGCTCATAACCATTTTCCACGGGTGTTTATAAAAACGTCTGATCAGTCCCGGCGACTCGTTGCCTCCCGTCCGAGTTCTTCTTCTACTTTTTTAACTTTCTTTTCTGCTGGCTGTTCGACGGTTCGCTTGTCGTCGATTTTCAGGAAGGTGCCGACGCGGTCGCTGTCGACCGCTTCGTGGGCAGCCTGTGCTGCCACAAACAGTGTTTCGGCGCTGTCTGCTTCTAATACTGTCCCCATCGGTGTCATCTCGTATTCGACGTCGTGGGATTCGAGTGCCTCGACTGCTTTTGCGATCTCTGGTGCCATACTCGTTTCAGCGGCCGGCGAAACGCTCAGGATGGCTGTTGCTGTCATGCTTTCCTCTACGGCCGAATCGATTGTAAAAGAATGTGTCCACTCCCACCTGTTATGCTACCCGACACGAATCAACAATTAGTCATCAGCAGCCGCAAATCCGGAACTGCTCGTTGTCGAGGGACCCGTTTTTGGCGTGGCACGCGAACCCGTTGCATCGCCCAATGATTCGAAATTCTTTGCGAGGTCGTCCATGATAACCGATAGCTCCTCTGTGACTTCTCCCATCTCCTCGAAGGAGTCGCTCAGGTCGGTCGCTGCGTCTGCAATTGTTGGTTCGTCGGTAGTGGTTGTGTTCTGTGTCATTGTTATACTATCCAATGTGTACAAGCAAGGAGTAATCATCACCTAACTCGTTAGAATGTTTGGCAAAGTCGAGTACTAACTAGTTTGGTATACTTTTTGTTTTCGCTGACACATGGTGGCACCACTCACTCCAACTGAGCCGAATATATTCGGATGCGTTGCAAAAACCTCTGCACTTTGGAAAGATAATCTTTCTTATTGTGTACTTCTTTTTCGAATACTGAAACAAATTTTCCGTACAGGTAGATTTATACGTGTGGCGAGCCAACTCGAAAGCGTATGAGCAGCCAAAAGACGGTCCTTCGGAAGTTTGGTACTGTAGAAGAAAACGCCCTTCGACTGGACGTAGAGAAATCAGAGCAGGTCATCGATGCACTGAATACTGATCTCGCAGCGACGTACGTCCTCTACCACCAGCTCAAAAAACACCACTGGAACGTCTCGGGTGCGGAGTTCCGTGATCTGCATCTGTTTCTCGGCGAGGCCGCCGGCAGAGCAGAAGAGGCAGCAGATATAATCGCCGAGCGAGCACAGGCACTCGGTGGCACGCCCGTTGCAGGTCCACGTGCGCTCGAAGACCATGCCCCAGTCGAGTCCGAAGACGAGGATATCTACGATATCCGCACCTCGCTCGCAAACGATCTCGAAATGTACGGTGACATCATCGAGAGTCTCCGCGACCACATCGAACTGGTTGGGAACCTCGGCGACCACGCAACGACAGAGATTCTCCGAGAGATTCTCGTCGAAGTCGAAGAAGACGCTCACCATATCGAACACTACCTCGAAGAAGATACGCTGGTCACCGAAAACGCGACAAAGTAGGACTGTCCAAAATTTATTGAATCAGATCGACGGTATAATCAGTCGAGATCCAACCGTCGCTATTTCCGTTTTCTACGAAGACGGCACGGTCTGGGGAACTTCTGTGGACCGTCACTCGCTTTTCATCTGCCTGCATGGGCACGTCAGTTGTGGCAGGTCGTTGCTCGTCGGTGGCTTTCATCAGCTGAAGTTAGGCGGCCCTAAATCTAAAAGGGTTTTGGTGTGCCTAAACTCTGGGGATCGGGAGAAAGATTTATTTTACTGATGGTGACGCCGGAGTATTAGTATCGTGAGACACTACTCTTCGCCATGAGCGACCGGGGAGAGCCGGATATAACGCGGTTGATACGTGATCTCGTCCGAGAGTTACAGCGATTGCAACGCGAACTCGAACCGAACCGGCGGCGACGCATGCCGACGGGTCACGAGCTGTCGCGGTTTACGAGCGAGGTTGCCATTCCGGGTATTATTCTTATCTTGGAGACGAACATCCGGGCATTACAGCTTCTTCGGCGGACGATCAGGTTGGCGGAGGGCCGTGACCCGCGAGGGGCGAACGAGACCGCTTCGCCAGCGGTTCGCAGACGCGCCGAAGAACTCGGACAGACAGCACTCGTTCGACTCGACAGCACACTCGCCGAGGTGCAGTCTTCACTTGAGGAGCAATCAGCAAGTGACGAGGCAGAACAACTGCTGACAGAAGCCCGTGAGCTACAGGCCAAGATTCAACAGCGACTCGAACCCGACGGGAGTGACACGACCGAAACCGGTGTCGATCCCACAGAAAGCGACCCGGTTGGTATCGATGTCGATGCAGAACTCGAGTCGCTGAAAGACAATCTCGAAGATGACGATGGGTCGGACGAGGCTGATGGCAGTGACGACGGCGATGACGGAGTGGACCAGTGATGGGCTGTAGCTGGTGAGTTTTTATCGTCTCGGTGCAAATGCGCGGGCATGACCCTCGACCCCGTCCACGTGGACGGCATCGCGACGCTTGCACGCCGTGTCACCGACTCGGTCGATGACACTGACCAGACTGCTCTTGCAGAACGCGCCTGGAAGGAGTTTCTCGATCCACTGTACGATGCAGATGGGAACGTGGTGTTGGAACCGCTCGGTGCCCACCGGAAACGAAAAGCACAGATCGCCGACGTGGCACTCGAAGACGAACCCTTTCCCACCCAGCACGGGCTAGACGCCGGGACGATCAATCCGACGACGTTCAAAAACGGGCTAGTTATCGATGTCTCGCAGGCGGCGATGGCGAGTGTTCCCTCCGATGTGGAGTTGCATCGCGGGCGAACCATCGTCATGACCGCACATACGAACGACGAGACAGCAGATTTTCAGGAAACCGGTTGGCATGGTGGCGATTACGGCTACGCTCGTCAGCGTATCTTGCGGGCACCACGTGTCGACCGCCACGAACAGGTCGTCGTCCACGCGCTTGCACTCTATCTCGCTGAAAGCGAACACGCGCTGGAACAAGGCGATGTCGTCGAGGATCTGCTCGTGTTGGATGGGCCGATCTATCCGACCGGACTCCTGAAATGGGTCGAACGCGATCCGGAACTCGAACGGCTCATCATCGAACGCGAGGAGTTCACCGACGTGATCGGCAATTATCTACAGCTCGTCGAGGAGTTCGTCGCCCGCGACGTGCCACTTGCCGGCTTCGTGAAAAACAGCGCCTCGAAAGCCATCACGCGGGAACTGCGCCGGAAAACCGGTGCGCCCTGGATCAACGATCAGGCCTTTTTCCGTCGTGTACTCGAACGACTCGACGACAACAGCGACCCGAAAACGGATACGCTCACCTTTACTGGCTGGTATCGCTCGCGAGTCGGCACCGACGGCGTCCTCGCGGATGGACGGATCGAACTCGACCGCGAGCGGAAACTCGACGACGAGGCATACGAGGTGACGTTTTTTGTCGTCTACGACCCACGCGACGACCTCATCTACCGGGTCGAAGCTCCCTACGCCTTTACCCGCGATGAGGCATGTCGGCGGAAGCTAACGAGCCAGTTTCTCGGTGAGGTTGCACGCGAGCGCGGGCCACCACTCGCTGTCGGAAAGGCTGACGAACTCGCACGGATCGACCGCGAGGGCAAGGAGACGATCCGTCGCCGGATCGAACACGTCTTCGAGACGGGGCAACAGACTGATTACAACCAGAAACGCTGGGGTGTTGCTGATGGTATGGGGTTTTGACGGGTTCACGATGTGATGAGCAGCCAGTAACGCATACAGAGATAGACGATTATGAATCCAAACGTCACCGCAATCAACCACTCGCCAGCCATCGCCGCCGTCGACAACGCGATGACGTTGAGTGCGAGTCCGGCGATGTAGACAAAACGCAATCGACTGTCGGTGAGCGGTGACTGCTCTGAAGAGTTTGCCTGATCACTCATCTAAAAATCTGTGTCAGTGTTTGGTGGGGTCAGCAAAAACCTCACTCATTTCCCTTCGGTGTCTCCCCTCGGTTAGGGCAGCGAATTTCTCTTCTGTTCGTTTTCATCGAGGACTTCGATTTCGACAGTTTCGGGGTCGACGTCGAGGCGTGCAAACTGCGTGCGGAGATGCTCTTTGGCTGCTGTAAGTGCCTGCCCGCGTGTCTCGAACCCGCGGGGCATCGGCGACTCGAAGGCAATCTGCAGTTCCCGCCCCTCGATGATCTGCGTACTTCCGCCGCTTTCGACCTCGTAGAACTCGTCACAGATCCAGACATAAGGCGCGTCGGTGTCGGGCGAGCCACTGAACTGCGGTGGGTCCTCGCCTTGCTCGTAGATGGTGCCGGTCAGGGCGCTGTCGCCTGCCCAGCCACGGACCAGTAGCATATACCCTTCTTACGCAGTCTGCAAAGAAAAGCCGTCCGGCCGCCTCGTCTGTTTTCCGGCCACCTAGTCTGCGCCGTGGCGCGGAACGTGTCCACACTGGTTGCAGACCATCGCTTCGTTGCTCTCTAAGGAGTTTGCACACTCCGGACAGACGAAATCGACGGGTAGGGTCGTATTGTTCTGTTCGTGTCCACTGTATGGGATTGGTGTCATTGTTCAACCCAATGTTACGACAATCCTTAAATCTGTCTACGACAATCGTCGAAACAATATGCACCTTCTAGGTTTCCGACTAGGCTGGTCTTATCGCCACAGTCGAGGGGGAAACGGGTTAGTGGATGCGGGTGTTTCTGGGAAGTAATGACTGATCTCGGGGATTTCACGAGCGACCTTACTGATTCTGCGGACTCGACGACAGACGAACAGACGACACAGACCTCGACGGATGGCCAAGACGAGAACACACCATCGACAACCGAGGAGTTCGAAAGCTACGATGCAAGCCCCGCCGGAGTCGATCAGGGCATCGGCGTCCTGTCTGCCTCCTCGGGGCTGCAGATCAGCGAAGACGACGAGGACACTCGCCTGCGGGCGTACGTCACGGCAAACAACCGCAGCGACATCCGGATCGGTTCGTATCTGTTGGCTTCCTATCCGGACGGCGAACGGCTTTTTTGCCGTATCAGCGCCCTCGAATACACACAGGAATACCGGGCCGACGACGCGACGGAGATCCACGCCCGCCGTGCGATGCGCTCGGAGGGTATCGACGAGGAGGACTTCAAACTCATGGCGACGCTCGACCCAGTGGCGGTGCTCTACGAGGAAGACGGCACACTCAAACGGCGGATGACCGACCGCGTCCCCAAACCGGAGACGGTCATCAGGCAGGCAGACGACAAGGCAGATATCAAAACCGGCCTCAAAATGCCCGAAGAAGGGGTCTTTTTGGGACACCTCGCAGTCGGCGGCCAGAAAGTCCGGACGGCCGCCCAGCCACCGACAATCGATTACCGACTGAAAGACGACTACACCGACGGTGATCCGCTCGTCTTCCGACATACGCTGATCGCTGGCGGCACTGGCTCCGGGAAGACACACGCCGCAAAGAACATCCTCCGGCAGTATCTCGACGAAAACCGGGCCTACCCCGTCGAAAGCGGCAGTGACAGGACCGTCTCACCCGCACTCGTCCAGTTCGACCCACAAGACGAGTACGCACAGATGCACGACGACGGCGAGTACGACCAGGGGTTTGCTCGTGACCTCGATGCCGAGGGAGTTGCCCACGGCGGCCACGACGACACCATTGCTTTCGTTCCGAAAGTTGGCTCGGCAACCTACTCCGTGAGCCACCACCGCGCAGAACAAATCGAGTTCACCATTCCCTTCAAAATGGTCCACGAGAACCCGTGGCTGATCGCGGGCAGTGGCCTCAACGACAACCAGTACGCTGCACTCGTCAACATCCTGCTGCCCCGTTTCAAACGACAGTACGGCGAAGGTGGCACATATGATCAGTTCTGTTCATTTCTGGATGATCCCGCGCTCCGGGAGGAACTGGACGAAAGCGGCAAAGTCCACGAAGCAACTTTCGATGCTGTCAAGCGCCGCGCACGCGGATTCGGGCCGGTCTTCGATGGCGACGCCCAGCCAATCACCGAGCGTATCAACGAGTTCATCCGTCCAGGTGGGTTGACTGTCGTCCCGACCTATCACATCACCGAGAGCCGCTATGCAGAGACGGTCGTGCTGGCGCTTGCGTCGCTTCTGGTCGACGAGAAACTCTCGAACGATCCGACCTACGACCGGATCAAGGATACGCCACTGATCGTCGGTATGGACGAGGCACACAACTTCCTGACCGACGCCGATACTGTACAGGCCCAGAAGGTCATCGGCAAGTTCACCGACGCCGCAAAGCAGGGCCGAAAAGAACGCCTCGGACTCTTTCTCATTACGCAGGACCCACAGGACATCGCAGATCCCGTCTTCAAACAGATCAACACGACCATCGTTCTCAACCTCGGCGACGAGGATGCCATCTCGGCCGTGAATATCCCCTCGAATCTCGAATCCAAGGTGCCCTACATGGAGAAAGGGCAGATGGTTGTCTACTCTCCCGACAACTCCGAGCCAGTCGAGTTGATCGGTCTCTCGAAGTGTCTGACACGCCACGGACGCGACTCTTAACCTACAGAGTCGCAGCAATCACTAGCGTCGGTAGATCTTTGGATTGACCGACTGTACCACCACGCATGAGTGACAGCGAGCGAACGGGTGGTGAGCTGTTCGTCGACGCACTCGAACAGTACGGTGTGACACACGTGTTTGGCAATCCCGGCACGACGGAGTTGCCGGTGGTTCATGCGATTGCCGACAGCGATATCGAGTACGTGCTCGGCTTGCACGAGGATATTGCGACCGGGATGGCGGCGGGCTATGCGAGCACACGGCGCTATCACGCACACCACGAGGACGAACCGGTCGGTGAGGGGGATGTCATGCCACTCGGAGTGGCGAATCTCCACCTCTCTGCGGGGCTTGCACACGGGCTGGGTAACATCTACGCCGCGGCGGTCGCGGGCGCACCGGTGTTGATCACTGCCGGCAACCACAGCCTCGATTTCCGCCACGAAGAGCCGATTCTCTCGGGCGACCTCGTCGGGATGGTCGATCAGTTCACAAAGTGGGCCGACGAGGTGCGCGCTGTCGAGGCGTTACCGACAATGTTGCGTCGGGCTGTCCGGACTGCACTCACCCCGCCGACCGGGCCGGTCTTTCTTTCACTCCCGCTGGATGTCATGCTCGAACCGACTGATGCAAAACCCGAACGGCTGGGGCCGATCCCCGACGCCGGCCGTGGCGACCCCGGACAGATTGCTCGCGCTGCCGACCTGCTCGTGGAGGCTGACGACGTTGCGCTGGTCGTCGGTGATGGCGTTGCTCGTTCCGGCCGGGACGCCGTTTCCGATGCCGTCTCGCTCGCCGAGGCGGCGGGTGCACGCGTCCACGGCGAAATCCTTGCTTGTGAGATCGATTTCCCGACGGGACACGATCAGTGGATCTCGTATATTCCGCCGGATGAAGATCTCGCGCGCAACCTGATGAGCGCAGACGCGCTCTGTCTGGTCGGCTGTTCGACGAACACGACGCTGACTCGCCACGAAAAACCACTCGCCCCCGAAGGAACGAAATGCATCCATATCAGCGACGATGCCTGGCAGATCGGCAAGAATCAACCTGCAGATGCCGCTGTCATTGGTGACCCCGGGCGGGTAATGCGCGAACTGGCCGAGATACTTGAGGACGACCTTTCGGAACCGGCCAGACAGGACCGACAGGAGGCCGTCGCTGCAAAGAAGCAGTTTGTGGGTGCGAAGATCAAACAGATGGGCGAAAGCGACGCGCCCGACGACCCACGCGCATCGAAAGCCGAACTCGTCGATGCGATGGAAGACGTTGCCGGTGATGCTTATATCGTCGACGAAGGCGTGACGGCAAAATACGCGATGTTGACCCGCTGGTCGTTCGAGGCCGAACAGTACATCTCGAATAAGGGTGGCGGACTGGGCTATGGACTGCCCGCGTCTGTCGGTGCTGCTGTTGCCGAAGGTTTGCGCGAGACACCACGGGATGTCATCGGGTTTGTCGGTGATGGCTCGTATCTCTACTATCCACACTCGCTGTATACGGCTGCTCGCTACGACCTAGATCTCACGGTCGTGATTCCCGACAACCGCAACTATCGCATTCTCAAAGACAACACACTCGACGTGATGGGCGGCGAGGAAGACGACTACGAGTGGATCGGAATGGACTTCGAGCCGCCAGTCGATATTCCAGCGAACGTCGAAAGCCACGGTGCACGCGGTCACCTTATCGAGGACCCCGAGGAAATCGGTCCAGCGGTGAGCGAAGCCTTAGAGCGATCCGGGCCGGATGTGCTCGATGTACTGGTCCACGATTGACCGACTCTTTTTTCGAATCTGCGCTCATCAAGCACAGCCGCGTCCGATATATACGGCTGGCGGCCGGATGACAAATCGACATGGCAAAAGCTGCAATCATCGTTCTTGCGGGAACAGAATCCGCCGAGGGAACTGGACGGGTCGTCAACGCACTCGAAGCCACAAAGGAGTTCGTCGAAAATGACGATGACGAAGTCGAGTTGATCTTCGACGGTGCTGGCACGCAGTGGGTCGGGGAACTCGAAGACGAAGACCACGCCTATCACGACCTCTATCAGGCTGTTCGGGGGGAAGTTGCTGTCTGTGATTACTGTGTCGGCGCTTACGATGTCGAAGAAAGCATAGACAGCGCGGGTGTCGAACGTCTCGGCGAGTACGAAGGACACCCGAGCATCCGCTCGCTCGTCGACGACGACTACGAGATCATCACCTTCTAACCGGAATTTCAGGCTACTTTTCATCCGGAAAGATCTTCCCGGGATTGAGTATCCCCTTTGGGTCGAGCGCGTCTTTGATCGCGCGCATCGCCGCGACCGTCTCCGCCCCATGTTCTGCGAGCAGGTACTTTCGTTTTCCCTGCCCAATGCCGTGCTCGCCGGTTGCGGTCCCACCAACCTCGATCGCGCGCTCGACGACTGCCGAATACAGTTTCTCGCCGGCTTCGATTTGCTGTTCATCCTCCGGATCGACAAGCGCCGTGTAATGGATATTCCCGTCGCCTGCGTGACCAAAGCAGGGCGTGAGCAAGTCGTACTCTTCGCCAAGCGATTTGATGTATCCGAGTATCGCTCCATACTCGCTTATCGGAACGGTCACATCCCCCGGATGAATCGGCCGACGCTTCGGATCGTAGGATCTGACGGCGAATGCGAGATCCTTGCGGGTCTGCCAGAGTACCTCCATCTCCTCGTCGTCGTCAATCTCGAACTCGATTGGGTCGTGTTCGGTGAGAATCGACCGGCAAAACTCTATCTCCTCGTCGATGCCGTGATTGGCATGAAACTCAAGAAAGACCATCGGCGAATCCGGCAGGTCCGCACCAGTGTAAGCGTTTGACATCATCGCTGCCACGTCGTCTATTAACTCGATTTTGGCGACGTCGACACCCGATTGCCTGATGTCGGTGACGGCAGCGGCCGCCCGCGACAGATCGGGAAACAGGACACGTCCGCCTTTGATCTGGTCAGGTCGCCCCGCAAGTTCGAGCGTTGCACGCGTGACGACACCGAGCGTTCCCTCGCTGCCAACGATAAGATCGCGGAGGTTGTATCCCGAGGAACTTTTGATCGCCTTCGACCCGGCGGTGATGCTCGAGCCATCTGCAAGGACGACTTCGAGTTCGAGAACCCAGTCGGCAACCTCGCCGTATTTGACCGTCTGCATTCCGCTTGCCGAGTTTGCGATCATCCCGCCAATCGTTGAAATATCTCCCGAGGAGGGAAGCGGCGGAAAAAAAAGGCCATGATCGCCGGCAACCTCCTCGATTGACGGGCCCATCACACCCGGCTGAACGTCCAACTGGAAATCCGCCGGGCGAACATCGAGTACCTCGTTCATTCGCGTGAGATCCATGCTGATCCCGCCGTGTGCTGGCACCGGATTCCCCTCAAGACTGGTCCCCGCCGCATACGGCGTTACCGGAATCTCCCGCGCTGTCGCCCCGGCGAGGACCGCTGACACCTCCGCCGTCGTTGTCGGATAGACGACTGCGTCCGGCTCTTGACCCTCCGGCGTCCCCCAGTCGGTCGCATGCGCTTCGAGTGTGTCTGGTGCCGTCGACACACGTTCCTCGCCGAGCGCGTCGACAAGAAATTCGGTATCAATTCCCATGTTTCCCTATAACAGTGTGCCAGATACAAAACATTCCGGAGAGTGTCGGGGAAGCGTCGGAGTTACAGACTCCGAGAGAAACGCAAAATAGCCTGAACCTCCACCCAACCAGTGATTGATTCGATCACCTAAGTAGGAAGATTCTTCCGCATTGGATTCCCAACACAGGACATGGACGAATACACCGTCACCGGACGCTGGAAAGCCCGGGATGGATGGCAGTCCTTCGAGAAGGAACTCGAAGCGGAAAATGAAGACGTGGCGACCGAGCGCGTCTATGCAGAGTTTGGCTCGCGCCACGGACTACAACGGACACAGGTTGATATCGAGGAGGTGTCAGCATGAGCCTCGGTGGTGGCGGCGGCCAGATGCAGCAGGTCGCACAGCAAATCGAGGAACTCGAACAGCACAAACAGGCTCTCCAGGCCGAAATCGAGGGCCTACAGGAACAAAAGCGTGAAATCGACGAAGCAATCGAAGCAATCGAGACACTCGAAAGTGGTTCGACTGTGCAGGTTCCACTGGGTGGTGGCGCATACGTTCGTGCTGAAGTCCAGGATATCGACGAAGTGATCGTCGATCTCGGTGCTGATTACTCAGCAGAGCGCGACCAAGAGGGTGCCGCAAGTTCGCTCAAATCCAAAAAGGGGACACTCGATGATCAAATCGAGGACATCCAGTCTGATATCGCCGAAATCGAAACCCAGACGCAGGAACTAGAGCAAAAGGCAGAACAGATGCAAGCCCAGCAGCTCCAGCAGCTGCAACAGCAACAACAGCAACAAGAAGAGTAAGAATCGCCGATGTTCGATGGATTAAAAGACAAGCTAAGTAGCTTCACCAAAGACGTCGAGGAGGAAGCGGACCTCGAAGAGGGCGAAGCCGCCGAAGAGGAGTCGGCCGAGCAAGAGGATGGTGAAGCGACCGAAAGCGAACCAGAGGCCAAAGCAGCGCCCGCAGAGGAAAGCACCGAACCGGAGGCTGCACAGCCGGATGTCGAACAGACCGAGTCGGAGTCACCGGACGCTGATGCTGACAGCACAGCCACTGATGCAGTCACTACCGAGTCAGTTGAAGAAGAACCCGAGCCTGAGGTGCCAGTAGATGAGGCCGACGACGAGGTTGCGGATGACGAGACTGCAGGCGAGGAAAGCGATGCTGGTGAAAGCGAGGGCTCGGGCCGAGGGCTGACCGAACGAGCGAAAATCTTCGCAAGCGGGAAGACGCTCATCGAGGAAGACGAACTCAAACAGCACCTCGACGAACTCGAAGTTGCGCTGCTCGATAGCAACGTCGAGTTAGAGGTAACAATCGAGATTTTAAATGGCATCGAGGAGAATCTCACCGGCGCAACTCGTGGCCGTCTCGAAAGCACCGGGAGTGTCGTCGAGGATGCACTTCGCGAAGCACTCTACGACGTGATCAACATCGGACAGTTCGATTTCGACGAACGGGTTGCTGAAGCTGACAAACCCTTTGTGATCATCTTTACCGGCGTCAACGGTGTCGGCAAGACGACGACGATTGCGAAGCTCTCGAAGTATCTCGAAGATCAGGGCATCTCCTCGGTGCTCGCAAACGGCGACACCTACCGTGCCGGTGCAAACGAGCAACTGCAGGAACACGCTGACAAACTGGGCCGGAAACTCATCACTCACGAACAAGGCTCAGATCCAGCAGCGGTTATCTACGACGCTGTCGAGTATGCCAACGCAAATGACGTCGATGTCGTTCTTGGCGACACGGCAGGTCGGCTACACACGAGTGATGACCTGATGGACCAGCTTGCCAAAATCGACCGCGTCATTGAGCCGGATATGACGGTTTTTGTCGACGAAGCAGTCGCAGGTCAGGATGCAGTCAACCGCGCAGACGAGTTCAACAACGCGGCAGAAATCGACGCCTCGACCCTGACGAAAGCTGATGCCGATCAGGATGGTGGTGCAGCAATCTCGATTGCACACGTCACGGGCAAGCCAATCTTGTTCCTCGGGACCGGCCAGGGGTATGACGATCTCGAACGGTTCGATCCGGAACGGATCGTAAACGAGCTTCTTGGTCCTGAGTAACTGGCCTTCCCGCTTGTTTTGTGACGCTTGCCCACCGGCATGGTCTCGAAATAGAATAGTACAAGCTACGTGCGTACCAAGACAACAACGCAAAAAATCGACTTTAGTCAGCAGTTGCAGGGGTTGCTTCGGTTTTTTCTTCGGTCATTTCTTCGGTGAGGCAGGTCGCGAGCGCAGAGACTGCCTCTTTGTGCTCTGTTTTTGATTTGTGAATCGATGTTGGCTTGACGCCGAGTGTCTGGTATGTTTCGTTATCGACGCTGTTTCCGGTGTCTTTCTCGTAGTGATTCTGGACTTGTGCAAGCAGACCGTGAAGATGAATAAGCTCCTGCTTTTTCATGGACACGCAAACCTTACAACCGCAGGATTATAGTATTGTTCTGTGTGCCGTTAACACACGTCTTGGGTGAACAGTTCCGATGAGTGGAAACTGAGACCATTCTTGACGGTGCTGTTTTCGCGATATCACGTCGTGTGCCCGTCAAGTATAAATAGAATATAGTCAAAGCCTCCAATGTTCCGATGCCAAAAATCGAGATAACAATCCCCGAGCATCTCGAGATGCAAATCGCCCAGCTGGTGGAGCAGGGTGAATTTCTCAACCGAGAGGAAGCCATCGAAGATCTGCTCTCCACAGGGTTGAAAGCGTATAAAACGAGTGGCCCAACTGACAACGAAGACAGTCCTGGACCGGGATACGAGGATGACGGAATGATGGGACATGACGACGACTACGTCTTCTGAAACTCTCGCGTCCCGGCGCGACCCAGTAACGTCGTTCAATCATAACCGTCCCTTTTTGTTGGGTTAACTCCTGTATCTACAGAAAAATAGGTCGAGGCACTTCATAACGAGTTGAACGTTTTTTCTGATGGTGGTTATTACGGTTATTTTCACTACAGCAGCAAAAAGAGGGTCACAAGCGTATCACTCCCCGGCTTCGTAGGATTCGACCAGTTCCAGCAGATCCACTACTAGATCACCGCCAACAAATTGGACCCGGCCGAGTTCTTCCTCGTGGTTGATTATCTGGGCATCCTCCAGTTTTGGGATGTGTGTGTGGCGAAGTGCGAGTCGCGTGCGTTGGTGGTGATTATAGACGGCTTGCGGACTGTTTTCGTCTCGAATCTTGTCTGCGACGCGGTCGACGAGCACATCGTAATCGAGTGTCTCCTCGGGGGCATTGTTCAAAGAATCGAGGACCGCGTGTCGGTGTTCGTTTCCGACTGCCAACAGAACCATATCTGAAGAAATTGATTCCTCTCGCGTTCGAGAACGCGATGACCTGTCTGTATGCTGTCGGTCACTCAGTCCGCGTTCTGGCTGTCTTTCCATACATACATGATTGTCCTTCAACTGCTTGGGTCTGATCCATGGTCCACAAAGGGATGAGCGAGTAGCTTATGTTTTCGGCTCGGGGGTGAGTAATGTCTGCCTGACGAACGCCCCAATGGCACGACGGAGCCGCTCTGTAACTGCCTGATCGGAGATTCCAAGTTCATCTGCGAGTTCTTTCGTTGTACATCCCCGTGGAATGTCGTAGTATCCCATCTGGACAGCAAGCATGAGTGCTTCTCGTTGTGGCTCGCTCAGACCATACCAGGGACTACCCTCGGGATCTGTCGGATTGTACACCCGGCTGAGTTCGATTGGGATCTGCATCTCCTCACAGCAGGCTTGACACCGAGACAAGTCCTCACGGCTGGGGAATCGTATCTCGAAATCCCACCCTTTCGAGGTTCCTGCTGCACCGAGTATCTGGCCATCGTTGTTCAAGATACATTCAAAGAGTTCATCCTGGCTCGCATCCCAATCGAGTCGAAATAAGATTCGGTCTTCGAACACATCCACCTCCGCAATACTGGTTACAGTCGGATAATCTTCGACGCTATCGAGAAACCCGTTTTCAATTGGTCCATAGATCCAAAAAAGGGGGACAGTCGCATCACCACTCGGAACGAGCGTTTCGAGTTCGATGGCAGACGCCCCGCTAAGACTAAGAATCCGACCGAGTTCGAAATCATCGGGCGATATTCGAATCCCTGTGATCACGCTCATACTCGCTTATGGGACTAGGTTATCTCGGACCATACAAAAGAGGAAGACATGGTGTACCATGGACTGTTATACGCCTCTGGTATGAACTGTCCGGCATGGCAACCGAGATTGAATTTACAGTCCCAGCAGATGAGTTTCCGCTGGGCAGTATCTTCGAGAATATGCCGGATGTAACAGTCGAGTTGGAGCGACTGGTCCCACAGGAGACGCTTACGATTCCATACTTTTGGGTGCGTGGCGCAGAGACTGACGATATCGAAGCCGAGTTCGAACCACACGCAGGCGTGACAGACATTCGCCTGGTCGATAGCGTCGACGACGAGTATCTCATGCGCGCAGAGTGGAGAGGAGAGTACGACGGGGTGATGGCTGCGCTGTCGGAGACGCACCTGACCCTTCTCTCGGCGGTCGGAACAGCCGATGGATGGCGCTTCGAAGTCCGAGCGGACACGCAAGACGCAATCGCTGGGTTTCGGTCCTACCACGAGACGCATTCTCTTCCAGTTAATATCGTTATGGTCCACGCCTTGCTCCCGATCCAGGATGACAGCTACGGACTGACCAATGCTCAGCGAGAGGCGCTGACTTTGGCCCACGACCGTGGCTATTTCGATACGCCACGTGAATCCACACTCGAAGAGATCGCAGACGAACTCGATATCACCTACCAATCACTCGCCTCTCGACTCCGGCGTGGCCATCGGCGTCTCATTCGAGCGACGATTATGAATTCTGAGTGATTTTTTGATGGACTATTTAAATCCACTGTATTATCAGTGTCTCTGTTGAACTGGATTAGGCGGCTAGAGAATGTATGGGCGTGCAGGTTGGTCGGAGAGATGTGGCAGTGGTTGAGTATATACCGGAGTTTAGTGAGTCAGATGCGTTGGATAGCAGCGGTGTAATCACGAGCAAAACGGTGACAGCGGAGACAGGACGATGACTGAGTCATCGCCGACATCAGAGGAAGAATTGAGCGCACAGCTACAGGTACTCCTTTTTCGGGCCTACGAGAATGGCATCGATGTTGAAGGTGCATTCGAGTGTCGGAATGGGGCCAGCCATCCCGATTGGGACGCCGTCGTCACGGAAGTCGAAAAGAACGGTTGATACTGACGGACTGTGAGATTTTTGCTCCCAGTAACAGGCATACGGCGAGCGAAGCGAGCCGTTTCATCGACCCGAACGGAGTGAGGGTCAGCCTTTTTTCTCCGCGTTTTTTTGCGCCGAGAGGTGCGCGCAGCGCACCCGAGGGCGGAAAAAGAGGTATGGACTCGCCGGGACTGAGCAAACCCGAGAGTGGTCTGCATAACGTTTGAATACCCAGTTGATTCAGTGTGGGCGCAGACTGTACAAAACCGATAGACTTGGACGTTGCTGGTTCGACGTCACGA
>LKMJ01001335.1_pt1 | contig 21595 bp, 20 predicted proteins | sample 643391 | NCBI WGS metagenome assembly LKMJ01 (sample SAMN04112250, study PRJNA286221) | soda lake metagenome | biome: soda lake; feature: Kulunda Steppe; material: water; isolation source: sample PL-Br10 brine of Picturesque Lake | place: Russia: Kulunda steppe | collected 2010-07
AATCATGCCAGTAATGAGTGTGGGTGACCCATCCAAGTAGATAGCTGCCAAAATGGGGGTGCAGGGGTGCAGGGAGGATGGTGTACTTGAGGCACCTGGCCCTTACTTGTAGCCCAGGTGCACCAAAGATAGCGCTATATTGGAGCCTACGACGCCATAAAACGCGCCTAAATGAATATTTTCCTTTCTGAATTTGTAAGAGGGGTGCATACATCATATTCCATCCGACATTCGAGTTTGATGACAAAATTCGGGCTGGCGGGGGGAGATCCGGCGTATATAGCGCCTGGAATATGGCGCAATATAGCGCTATATCGCTATATAGCGCTATATATTTTTCCATATAGCGCTATACGCCGACCCCTACACACATATCTATGCAGCTGCGGCGCTAGCTGGTGATGATTCTCCAGGCCAGATAATGCACAAGAATGAAGTTTAATGTATGTTTAACGAGGCTTACTTTTTAAGGTGCCAGACATGGTGAAGAATGTTAGGCAAATACTGAATGAGATGGATGATCATCACTGTCGTTTCCTAGGCCTTGGGCATGTTAATTTGAGCAGCACTTGCATGCAAAAGAGAATGTCTTGCATGGGTGAGGACAGGCTCTTATATACTGACGCACACACTGCATAAACCACGCTTTGCCAACTTTGTATTGGTCCCATTTAAGGCCCTTGGATGGAGGCATTGTATATTGTATGGCCATAGAGGTCAGTTGGAGGTCTATTCTCAGAAATATCTTGAAGCTCTGGCCAAGATGCTGTCTTTGCCAGGTCAATTCAACGCCCTATGCGTAAAAATGAATATGAATCAAACATGGATTTTATCATTGAGGACACCCCATACCGGCGTTGTTTATATCCCTGTTAACTTTGATTGGTTAAGTAAAGCTAGGAAACAGGAGTGTGTTGTTCGCATAAGTAGGCCAGGAAAAGGGGTGGTCATGGGGGCGTAGTGCAGACGGCTTGAATGAGTTCAAGCAAAACATTTTCCAGCTTGACCGCAAAGACTCACAAGTGAAAGTGACTGCACAAGTGTTTCCTTTCAGTATAGCATTGTGTGTGCGTGTACGTGACCGCGGCCTTTTACCCACATGCTTTGGCTTGTTGGATCTGGTAACAGACTATGAGTGCCAATCGCGCACCACTATCCCTATACACCTTTGTCCCTCCTATCTTTACCCTCCCACCGATTAAACCCACATTCTTACATCCACAATTTCAAACATATACACGCACGTGCAGGTTAACTGCAACTGACACACACACAAACACACACACACACACCTGTGGCCAGACTCCAGCACCAGGTCATGACACGCATACACACTCACACGAACACGCGCAGCACACACACACACACACAATGTGACCAGGCTTGTGGCTCCAGCAATAGGTCATGATACATACGCATCCACACACACACACACAAACATACACACACCTGTGCTCAGGTTTCTGGCTCCAGCACCAGGTCATGAGCATCTTGTACCCCCCAGGGATCACCAGGGGCAGCGGAGGGCGCTGCTGCTCGCTCACCACATAGTGGCCCAGCAGCGCGGCCGGCACGCCTGCAGTTAGAGTGAGCATGCGCGTTGGTGTCTTTGCGTGTATGTGTGTGTGCGTCATCTTGTGTGTGTATGTCAGTTTCAGTGTGTGCGTCAGCGCGCGCGCGTGTATGTGTGTGTGTCAGTGTTGGTGTACGTGTGCGTGCATGTTTGTGTGTGGCTGACTATGAACGTTGACACGGAGATGCCAGGGTGAAGCCCGGCTGGCCCAGGCAGGCCTTGCAAGCGCAGGGCCCAGATGTGGTCGTGCCTGCTTCCCAGACAAAACTTAGCTACCCACTCTTAGAGGCAGCTTTGCTCTAGGTTGACCCTTTGGAAGTGTGCTCAACTTTGCTGTTTCATGCAATTGGTACAATTTCACGCAAATCCCTTCCCAGATCCCAAGTTCAGCAACTTGACTCATGTGCAGATCATGCACAGGCATAGGCACACACGCAGGTGTGCGCAGCCGCCTACCATGCACCTTGGTGTGGCTGCCTGCTTGCATTGAGATTAGACATGGAGATGCCAAACACGCACATGCAGGTTAAGAATAAACAGACATGCCACTATAACTCCTCCTCTGCACCCTGTCACTAAGACGGCTGCCCACCTGCTTGCAGCTCCCTCCAGGTGATGCTAGTGGTGCACGCACCCACACACACGTCCACAAACATGCAAGTTGCACCATTCCCGCACATTTGTAGGGCTGGTCCCCGGTGTAGAGCTCCCACAATATGATGCTAACGGGGCACACACCCACACACACGTCCACAAATACGCAAGTTGCACCATTCCCGCACCTTTGTACGGCTGGTCCCCGGTGTAGAGCTCCCACAGTATGATGCTAACGGGGCACACACCCACACACACGTGCACAAATACGCAAGTTGCACCATCCCCGCACCTTTGTACGGCTGGTCCCCGGTGTAGAGCTCCCACAGTGTGATGCTGACGGTACACACACCCACACACACGTCCACAAATACGCAAGTTGCTCCACTTGCACCATTCCCTCACCTTTGTAGGGCTGGCCTCCGGTGTAGAGCTCCCACAGTGTGATGCCGAAAGCGTACATGTCAGCAGCCTTGGACACCCGGCCCTCCATCATGGTCTCAGGGGCCATGTGACTGATGGCAGGCAGCGCAAGGAGGGCAGCACAAGGTTGGCAATGTGCTGAGTGTGTGCATGTGTGCTCTGTCGATGGTGATTTCACTCAGACAGCACACCTTAAAGACATATGAAGCCCTTTCACGAACCCTGCAGACAAATGACAAAACGTCAAGATAAATGACAAGCCTTCAAGACAAATGACAAGCCTTTAAGACAAATGAAGGTGGTCATCCAAGTTCTTACACGAGCCCCTTAGGGCTCGTTAGGGGTTTGATAGCCCTGAGGACGTATTGCAGCATGAGTTGGTATACAATGGATGCAATTACGATTGTTGAATCAATTTTAGCCTGCGTGCCAGGCTATTGGCGTTTCCTAGGGAACCATCACTCATCGCTGCACAACAACGGGCAGAGGGAGGGAGACCATGCCCAATCCAGCCCAACCCTGGTGGTATGGAATGCTCGTCTGCCTGCCCAGGGCTCGCTTGGCTTGCCTGGGTGCCCAAGAAACATGGCACACTGCTGCTCAGAAGCCAGGCTTTACTTGACATCACCATTTCACCAACAACTGCCGTACCAACCATCAGGCTCAGGCTTGGGCTAGACTGGACTGGGGATTGGCCAATCAATTTTTGGGGCTCGTCCCCCGGCCAGCCCATTCAAAGACCCTTATTGTTGGCGTTCCTTACACCGCTGCAGTGCTGAGGAACACCACCACAGCGCCCAAGACATCCCGAGAGGCCCCAGCACTTATGTGGCAGTGCCGTGGTACACCACCACAACGCCCAAGACATCCCGAGAGGCCCCAGCACTTATGTGGCAGTGCCGTGGTACACCACCACAGTGCCCAAGACATCCTGAGAGGCCCAACACTCACGTGGCAGTGCCATGGTACACGTCTGACATGTGGGTATCCAAGTGCTCCATACGTACGGCCAGCCCTGCATACGCGCGAGTGTGTATGCACGGCCTTGTGGAGCATGCAAGCGTGCGCACATGCTTGTTTGGGTGCATTTGCGTGCGTGCGTGTGCGTGGGCGCGTGTGTGTCATGATGTCCCTTAAGCTGCAAGAATTGGCAGCGGGCCCCTCCAACTCACTTCCCATACACATTTTGCACTGAGCATGTTCACGTGCCAGCGCACTGCGCTACGCAGCCATAGCCTGCGCCTCGTACGCGGCCGGGAATTGGCAATAGTAGCACAAGCTAGCTAGGAGTAGACTTGCTAGTCCAATCTGTGGACCCTTGCAGGAATGAGTTCGCAGTGGGATCACTTTGAAAGGATGCTGCATTGCAGCAGTCCTGGGGTCTGGGGCTAGCATCCTTTGCCCCGCCTTTGGTGTACACTTTGTGCACACCTTGCTTGGGCTGTTGGGAACACTGAGGAGCACCCACGAGCAAATGGGATTGCACCCACGAGCCAATGGGAGAGTGAGCACCCACGAGCACATGGCGGAGCACTGGAGAGCACCCACGAGCGAATGGGAGAGTGAGCACCCACGAGCACATGGGAGAGTGAGCACCCACGAGACCATGGCGGAGCACCAGAGAGCACCCACAAGCGAGCGCCCAAAGCTGCACGCCACGCTCCTGGTAGCTCCTGGGAGCACTCATGCACTCGCTGGCAACATTCAGCCCTCAGGCCTGCCATGTATCCATGCCCTCCTCTTTTCAGGATCCCAGACTGCATCACATGCCCCCCTAGCCATGGATTGCATGGATCGCATGCCCTATAATCCGCCATGGGCAGCATGAACTGCTCAGACAGCATACCCCGCCATGGACGGCATGACAACTCCCCCACCCTGCTACCTCTCAGGCATGCAGCTCTGAATCCCCCCATCGAGACAAAAGGTGTCCCGTAACGCGCTCACCAAAGTCAATGATTTTGCAGCTGACGCCCCTGCCCTCTGTGCCTGAGCTGGCCAGCATGACATTGCGCGCCTTCAGGTCCATGTGCAGCACGTTGTTGCAGTGCAGGTGCAGCATCGCGCGCGCGATGTCGATCGCGCAGTCCAGGATGGCAGGGTAGTTAAGGCCAGTGTCGCCCATGAATACCTCCTGGTCTAACGCATCACGAAGGCACCCCTGGTCGCAGTACTCCTGCACCAGCTGGACCTGCGCGCAGGAGTGGGGCGCAGTCAAGTGCGCGTGTCACATGTGTGCGCATGTGTGCGTGAGCGCGCTTGTGTGTGTGTACGTACGTGTGTGTGTGCGCACATGTGTGTGGGGCACAACCCAGCTGGCGCCCATGGCTGTTATTTTCCTGCACCCACTGGTCCTGCGCAAAGCTATGCCGGCAGCACCCTGCAAGTGCATGCAACAGTAGCACTATGCAAGAGCGGACAATTGAGCTGGCAATACCATGCAAGTGCGCGCACACAGCCATGCATTGCATACGTTTATCACTCATTTGCTCCCTGTCACATTTCACCTCTCAGCACCAAATAGGGCCACGCACAGCGTGAGTGTGCCATAGTGTAATATGATGATCCCCGTGCATTCACAAATAGGTCGTAAAAAGTTTTTAATTTACTACTTAGTCATTTTGTTTCAGTTTGTTTGGGATCAGGAAACCAACTCTTTAATTTTGTTAAGGGTATGTTATGGTCGTCTCCACCATTGGGTCAACCCTTCCTTAGGCAAAGGTTGCCGGATAGGGTCCTCAAGGCATAACTTTGCAGCCACCGTTTCCTGACCTGAGCACACCTTTGGACAGCTTGATTTTTTTTCTTGTTCATATGCCCTTGGAGCAAAAATTGGTGCGGTGGGTGGAAAGGAATGTCGGAAAAAGGAACGTGATGCTCCAACAGTGCACATCAATTCCCGCACAGCCCCAAACTCCGAGATAGACACGCTTGCAGGTATGTAAATTGCCCCGCATCTCCTGTGTGGATTTGGGCGTGGTGAGCTCTGCCGCAGAGCTGTGCGCTCAGGAGAGGCAGATGTAATGCAACATTTTGGCCCACCGCTTCCCACCCACACCTTCGATTGGCCTCAATTCTGGTTCATTAGATACCTCTTTCCCCCCCGCAAACCTCAGGCTTGGTCCGGCTTGAAAGCATGCAGAGGTTGCAGAGTATCACATCTCCTGTGTTGGCACCAAATCCGGTTGCGACAGGGTCACCCACGGAACACACCTTCCCGACCCCCTCCCCCAAATCCGACTTCGCAGCATCAAATCATCATGCAAGAGCGGCTAGAGTTCTGGAAAGCGGCAGGATTGGAGCAACTTTAAGGATGTACCATTTTCCTGCCAAAAGGGTGCAAAATGGTGCCAGAATAGCCAATGGCGCGCACGCCGCGCCCCCACCTCGCATTTTCTCACAGCCTGACTGCTTACGAGTTATGTACATGTTGTGCATGGTTGGGTCTGGAAATGGGGCCAGCAAGGGCGGAAGAGCTAATTGGTCATATTTAGGGGGGTCCAGTGGTGGGGAAACCGTCTTTTACCTAAAACTAATTTTCATGTTTGTTCTAAGGTTGAACTTCTTTAAAGTCACAGCTTTGGGGAAGGGTCTGCAGTAGCAGCTGGTGCAGCTGGCAAATGACACCAACCTTGATGTTTTGAAGCAGGAGCTTCAATGCAAGTGGAAGAAGGCAACGCTTGTTCTTGCTTCCAGGGGGGCGCCCCACAGGGCGCTTGACTGGCGGCCCCAGCCTCTCCCGCTCAGCTGCAGCCGCTGCCTCCTCCTCCCTCTCCATCGCAGTGCTTGCATGGTCAGCCTGTAGCCTCTGGGCCAAAGTAATGGGCCTGAGGAACCTAGCTTATGGATTGGCGCTGAGCTTGGGGGCCGATCTTGAAAGAGGGGCCCTGCCCCCCCTGATGATTAATTTTCTAGTATGGTTTGGTTCGTCAGCCTTTTCAAACTTTTATCAATTCGTTTCAAGTTAATAGTAAAGAAACTGATCGTGAATGTATGGTAGTACAGTTTCCTAGCACACATCATTTCTTCAGGGCTCATTACTCCTTCAGGAGACCGATATGCCTGCCATCCCACCACTGAGTGAAGCAGATGGACACGAAGGACTGCCTGCTGCTGTGCTCATACCATTGTGGAACGTGCACACAGTGCCAAGTGCATGCATACGTGTAGGTCTCTGTGTGCATTGTACGCAACCCAGGCGCCAAACATACTTCACAAAGCAAGCGGGCTTGCTAAGTACGTGGGACAAGGCACCCCTTTCAAGCTCAGAGCTCAATACGTGACAAGAAGAGCTGGGTACCGTACTGCTCCTGGCAATCTTGCAACTTATTAATTAATTCCACCCCCCTCTCGCAACCCGCTAGGAGTAAAATAATTTACTTTTTTTGAGAGCTCGCAAGGTATGCTAGTTTAGCCACTGCCCTGCCCGGCCCCCCCCTATGGACCCGCACGCCCCAAACGGGCAAAGGACACATTTCGATGTGGGTTGCAAAAAACGGAAGCGCTCAGAGGGCGACGGGCAGCCCAGGGAGCTGCATATCCGCCAAAAGCCCACCCTGGCCCAGAGAGTTGCTGAACGTGAGAGGGTGCTAGCCGCTGCTATTGCTGGCAAGCCCCCTCCTCCTCCACCTAGGCCTGTGGGCAGGCCAAGACTGGAGAGGCCAGCATGCTGAAATGCTGCTGATGCTGGAGCACAAAGCACAGAGAGGGGCAGGGACAGAAGCAGGGGCAGGGGCAGGGGCAAGGGGAGGAAGAGGGCTCGGGAGGAGTTGGAGGAAATTGACTCTTAAACCTCAGGGTCCTCAGATGGAGAAATGGAGGACGGGGAGTGAGCTCTTACTGGTCTAGACAAGACAGACCCAACAACCTGAAATTCGTAAATTCTGGCTTAAAATCTGGAGCCTCGCAACCTTGTAATACTCGCATAAATTATTGTAATTATTTTGGGTTCTCGTAAGATTAAGGATTCGCAAGATCAAGCGAGTAGTACGGTATGACAAACGCAACCAACCTTTTCTCGTCATTTGCCCACCTCAAAGCTGTGGATGGAGGAGCGCTGCTCATTGTCTAGCCTGTCTTTGAAGCGGGGGCTGAGGCATTCTTCTCCCTGGCCCTGGTTGGACGGGAAAGGGCATCGGGGCTCACAATCTTGCACCGCTGCATTCTGGAAGGGCCTGCAGGGGTGGTAAGGACGGAGAGGTGCACTGTAAATTTGCATGAGTGCACGTGGCTCCGCCCCAGGAGTGCACATGGTTTTTAAAAGAGTTTTAAACCCTGAGGTATTATTTCAACCCTTTTTATCTCTCTGAACTTTGCACATTCTGGGGACCCCCTCTTGGCACAGGCCTCTGGGCCAGGGCCAGCTAGAAGAGGCCAGATAGAAGAGCTCATTAAAAGTTTATGAGGCGCTTATAAAAAGCTATTTGGGGTCATGGCCAGAAGGTGAAGGTGTGTGACCTGTTGAAAATAGGGGCAGGTTTGTTCAAGGCTGAGGGACAGGCCTACACCCACAGGCCTTGTGTGAAGGCCCCCTAATAGAGGCCTGCAGGTAGAGGTATGTGGGCAGAGGCCTATTGATAAAGGAATGTGGCTAAAGATCCATTGGTTAGAGGTCTGCTGGTGAACACCGATTGGTAGAGCCAGGCTTAAGGGTCACCTCATTATCTGCTGGCAGAGGCCAGGGTTGAGGCTTGCCTCATCTGCTGGTACAGGCCAGTAAGCTGTGCGGTTCTGGGTGCAATTTGCCTTTCTGCAGCAAACACAGCTTACACAATCCTCCGATGAAATGCCTTTGCTAAAACAGATAGCATGAGTAATGCCCATGACACACTCACAGGCGTGCACCCCCCAACCCCCCTTCCCTTATTTCCCCAAGAGATTTTGTCAGCAGCTCTAAGACAAGCTGTCAACTCGCCATTGAACATGAAGAATGACTCATCAAATCATAGCTCCCACGATGAATTATTCAGGTAGCACACCATTCCTGTACATGCAGGCTTGCTCACCTGCAATCTTGGGGGGCTATGCCAAAAATGTCCTCAACTTCAGGACATGAAACCCCAGGCTGATCAGTCTCCTGAATGGGCTTAATGCTGTACGTGTAGGTTTGCACGATGTTGGGGTGCGTGAGGGAGGAGCTGATGGCCGCCTCCCACACCACCATCTTCTCCCGCTTCTCCGCGCCGCTCATGTTGGCTGGCAACTGTGATAACAAGATTGAGAGGAAGCAACTAAGCCAGTGTGTGCTCTGCAGCAAAAATCCGCTCCCAAATCTACAAAGAGTACAGCTGATCCTTTGCATGTGGTGATACCCTGAGATTCAAGTATGCTTTCTTGTTCAGCATCCTTGACAATATCAGCTATGCAAACACGGTCAGAACTTGTGAGTTGCACTCAGGCAACGAAGACGTAGGAAGAGCTCTTCTCTCAGATTTTCTTTCACCTGACCCCTTGTCCTAGCAAAACAGCCTTTGCCTAGCAGGTAAGATGGAGCTGCACAGATTCTTACTAGTGATTTAAGCTATATTCATTCCTCATAAGATCTCACGTGAGCAAACGCTACCTTAATACCACAGACCACATGCCAGATCAGATGAGAAAAATTGGATCCGACTTGAGCAGCACTCACTAAGACGATCTTCACAGCAACTTCCAAGCCTCTCCACAAGCCTCTGTGGACTTTGCCATACTGCATGGACACACAAGCATGCAAGTGTGCGGGGCATGAGTATGCAAAAAAGCAGACATACTCGCAAATTTCATTCGGTTTCTTGTCTGGACTGATGCATATTCATGCTAAACTTGTGATGCGCCTTGTTTCATCAGCAAAGTAAATCTAATACACACCAGTTTGCGACAATGCAACAAGATTCGGCTAATCTAAGACTGCCTTCATATTGCGCAATTCAAATCCTGTACTCGACCTTCACCTTGCAGATTTTCATGACCTGAAAAAAGGAGCTATGCAGGTGCAAGATGAAAAGAACCAGACAAACTTTACATAGCATAATATCTGTACTTGCCCCCTCTTATTAACTTTTAAGGAGCATCAGAAATGTCCTTCCTCTTTGCACCTGAACTGATGATAATTCAATGCATTGCCCAATTACACAGCATGCTTTGCAAATAACCAAGATCCTTATTTCACTCTCAACCTTTGAAGGCTTTCAAGAATCGCAATCAAATGGCGTCGTGTTTGTGCCCTGTAACCATTCATGTCATTCACGTTGAAATGTAGGTGAATGTGATCATGTTGGAAGCATTTACTTGGACCTACCACACCCTCCCCAAGCAGCTCGAAAATTTGAACATCGTCCTGAATGGAATTTATGTTGTAATTTGACATCGTGTCCCGGGCTTCTTTGATGCGATCTGCGGTGACGTTGCAGCCAAGCAAAGCCACTGTCTCAACATGGCAGTCAGAAAAAGCAGCATTTTGCAAAATTGAGACAGCTTGCTCCTTCACGTTTGTGGGACAAGCAAAGGACCTAGGCCTGATTTTGGTTGCCAATAGATAACCTCATGTTAGAGGGGGGCATTGGTTATACTCTTGCTCATGGTGAGATAAAGAAGTCTACTATAAAAATAGAAGAGCAGGAAACGGGAAGAAAAAGCAGCCCAAAAAGAGGAAACATGAGAGGAGGTAGCCGAGAAAGTGGGCAGCAGAAAATTGTTTATAGTCTGGTGGCTCTCAAGTTCACGTGCGCCACTGCGCAGAGGCACCTTCAGTGCATATGCTTTATACCCCGTGCACAGTCCTCTATTGCATTCACTTACGTGGTGCATGTCCTTCCACACATGAGTAATGAATATGGATGCACACCACTCATTAACACAATCATTAAGAGCAAACATAAATGGGGCCAGGGTGAATTTTCATGCCAGGCGCTAGGCTCCATTTGCACCAACCAAAATGGCACAGCGCACTCATCACAAGCAACTGGAAGGATAAGTAGGGTCCAGCTTAGGTTACATGCCAGACCCTGGGCACCAGATTTAAGCACCACGTGTGCAAACCAGAGGGATGGGCAATCATTATCATTTCACCTAAAACAAAAACACCATAAATGAATAAATTGACAACTTGTGCTCAGATTTAGCCGCAACATGCACAGCAAAGCCAGAGCTTGATCCTCAATGCAAGCGGCTAGGCCTGTCTACAATGTAGCCCAGTACTAAGAGTGGTTGAGCATGCCAGGACTTACCCAGAGTCATGCGCCTGTTGCTGTTCTTGCTGAACGCCCGCTCAAAGCACGTCACAAGCTTAAGCTGCAACCACCACAGCACAAAGCAAACACCGGCAAGGTGAGGCCTGGCAAGCGCACATGTGTTTGTAGGTGTGCGTGCGCGCGTGTGTGTGTGTGCGTGTGTGAGCACACAAATCCTTGCTCACAAGAGCACTCATTGATATGCTTGATATGCGTGTGCACATGCATGCCCACCTATGCACAGGTATCCTTTCAGACAGCAGTTTTGCTGCTATCCTAAGCAATGCACACAGAATTGCCATAGAGATTCATGCTAAGGCAATCTTGGCTGTTGTGCACAAAGTTGGGCCATTCCTAGGCTGAGAAGATGCTGTCCCACGGTGTGCACCATTTCAACAGTGGCAGTGTCTTAATAGTGTGCCTGCCTGCAGCACACGCACACAGAGCGGGGTTGCATGTTGTTGAATAAGAACGATACACACAGCCATCCCAAACAACCATGCAAGCGCCTGCCGCCTCGCACCCCCCTTTGACTATTCCTCAGCCTCGAGCATCATTTTTGCCATTCATTTCTCTGATAGTGGCCTTTGCTTGCCTCTCAGCTTTTACTTGTCGCTACCAGGGCCACCAAGGGACACACACACACATTGTTCATACATGTGCTTGTACCATACCCATTACCTGCACCGCCTGCCGCGAGCCAAACAGGGACACACACACACACATTGTTTGTACATGTGCTTGCTCTGTACAACGTCTGCACCATATGTAGCAAGCCAAACAGGGACACACACACACACACCGTTCGTACATATGCTTTGTAAAATCCCTGCACTACACGTAGCGAGCCAAACAGAGACACCATGGTGTGCAGCAGGGCCCCATCTGTCGGCTAGCACAGGGACACCATGATGTGCAGCAGGGCCCCATCTGTCGGCTTGCATGGAGACACCATGGTGTGCAGCAGGGCCCCATCTATTAGCAGTGCAGCTTACCCTGACTGCAGAGAGTGCGGGTCAAACAGAAAACGCTCTCAATCCTCATTGGTCAGTGGGACTGCAGACAACTCGACACTGCCAAGCCCAAAATGGGCTTGCTGGAAGCACTCAAAAAGAGAACACCATCCGCTTGCATTCTTCATGCGTTCTACAAGAGTTCTACATGCGCACCTTTGTCTGTCCAGAAGGGATTCTGCCCCACATGCAATCGAAAAGTAATTCTGCTCTTCATGCGCTTTAGTAGAGAATCTGCTCTACAGGCGCACCTGTCTGTCCAGCAGGGATTCTGTTTGCTGCTTCTCCACCTCGAGGACATGCTTGGCTTCCGCAAGGTGCTGATTTGCCAACTGCAACTTGCCAGCAGCTTTCTGCAGGAGAGGGGTGCCGAATGCAGACACAAGGGACCTGTGGATGCGAGGCTAGACTTACAAGGCTAGGCAAATCTTTTGACACTGTGGCATTTCTTAAATTTTAGCGCCAGATAATTTTACAGCCATGCTGATATAACATGTTCCTATTCACCTTCGCACAACCTTCCTGAGTGGCTGGAATGGTGACTTGCAAGCCTTGGTTAATATGATACAAAATAAAACACAAAGCAATTGCAAACTTCCATGGGCAATACGCACTGACTTGAGTGGCCAATCAAAGTGAGGAATGCACGCATCATCCACAGATCTCGAGAAAGTCCTCGGAGACAAAAGGAACATTGCACAAGTCTTAAGATTCATAATAAAAAGCAACAAGCTCATCCAAGGTCATACCTGAGAATTGGAAACCACCAAGGGTTGGCAAGGAGCCGATAGACTTACCCGTTGCACTCCAAGGAGTATTGTTGCTTCTTTCTTTATTGTGAGCAGCACAAGCAGCAGTCCTGTGAGTAGCAGACGAGATACACATGCATCAAGTGGACGAGAGCATGGCAAGCATTTAAGGATGCCACGTGCCTTTTACGTGTCTTTTTTTGTGTTGTGCAGATTTATTGTGATTTCTGCTCAACGTAAGAAGTTGAAAATAATTTATTTTGCAAACACGCGATCCAATGGTTTCAGGTCCTGAAAGGGGAAGAAAGTTGCCAGCATGTTTGCAATTTCCTGGAAATCGTAGGATAAGAAGGCATGGCAAGAGGTGAAGGGAGCAGTTTGGAGCTGCATGATGACCTAAAGGTGCCTCATCCACCGGCCATCCATCCACAGGCCATCTGTGGCAAATGCCCAGATGTTGTCTACCCTATCACAAGCCTGTCAGGCTTAGCAAGGTTTCGCCGAACCCTGCCTGAACCTCCAACTCAAAAAAGAGCCGTCCACCTAGGATTGCAAGTTGCATCTGCCTGAGCCCGCAACCATCCACCTTCCTTGCCTTGTAAGTCGAGGCAGTGTGAGTTTAGATTGCCTCCCAAGAATCATGAGGCTGAACAGGCAAATGTAAGCTCAAACTGCCTCCCAAAATAAGGATGAGGGCTGACAGACAAGTGGGCTCCTACATAGGAGATGTGCACAGAAGGCGCCAAAGGCCATCAACGCGAGGCCAGGAGGCCTAGCAAGAAGGAAGTCTTGCAAAGTTCTTGCTGTCTGTGATTGGAATCAATCAGCATGCTCCAGAGCCATAGCCCATCTTGCGCAGCTGTAGGAAGTGTCAGGTCTTATAAGTAATTTCTAATCAGCGATTTGCCAGGCTGGGTTGTCATGCGGCAACTAGCATTTTCAGCTAACTTTCAAAGCCTTAATGCTCACACATCTCATGAACCCAATCACAAAAATATTGTACATTGCTTGAAGCATACACATGCTGCAGACGTGTGCATGCAGTTACTCACCCGCTCACACCCATTCGATCCGTTCATTGTTTTAGTAGGCTAAGAATAGACCAAAATAGTTTGTTATCCACAAAAAGCAAATAGACGGTAGTACAAATCATGCAAGGGGTGCTGTGACCTCCTGCCCAAGCAACAACAACTCCCCAAACCCTCTGATGGTGTTCATGAATTTGACAATAAAACCTGATTCAGTAAGAAACCCAACAAACTTGTGTTTTTCTTGTTATTGTTGCTGGAATGTTAACTGTCAGCATGTTCCGCTTCCCAAGCTTGCCAGTCAAGCCTCAGGGATAAGCACATTACACCTCCCCCGAAAACTTGCACACACTCACACCAATGCTCCTCAGCTCCAGCCTCAATTCTTCTGTGCTTCCTTTCACACCTTAGCAGAGCTGCGTACCTTATTTTACCAGCCCAGCGAACTGCACAGATTCTGAAACGTGCAGCATTGCACCAACAAATTGCAATTGGCTGCATTTTTTGTGCGCATAAGGTGATGGCAGGTGAGAAAACGTGTAAAAAGGCGTGTGAAAAACAGACCTGGGAAGAGGAATGCCGCCACAACGACCAAAGCAATAAGTCCTTTTTGCATGTCTTCAGCCCTCTTGATTTGAAAGTTGAAAACCTCCAGCCGCCACTCCAGCCCAGGGATGTCCACGGCAACTTCTGCAGAGCTCTGAACAAGGAATAATACAGCAAGGGACACTCTGTAGAAGGGGGAAGGTCTATGACAACCCAACCGTGCACAGAATGCACTGCCTCCCTCAGGACCTCTGGATTAGTGTGGGCACCAGGACATCACATGCACTCAAGACCAGTCTGGCAGGGAAGAGCTTGATTTGTGCGCACCAATTCCTGGCCTCTGGTGCATTTTTGACTCCAGACCTCTGACACATTCCCCTTATGCCAAGGCCTGGGTTGCTGACCCCATGGGCTTCTGCTGAGCTACCCTTGCAAGGCGAATACAGCTAGGAATTTCTTGAAATGCTTTCAAATCATTGCAAAGCAACATGCTGTGTGCAGCAGCTGATGCTGCTATAATAACTTGTCCCAAAATACATTCAAGGCAATTACTGGAGGACCATAAAGCAGCACTGCAATTCGCAGACAGCATGCAATCTGCAGGCTGCAATTGCAGAAATCAGGCAAGCTGCATCACTGCGTTTCTTTCCAAAGTCAAGCAGGCTTTTAAGGCTGATCTTTTGTGCATGGAGTTAGCAGCCAACAGCTCAAAATTTGAGAAGACTACCAGCCAAGGAGGAAGCAGGCATCCTGCAAACATTAAGCCTAAGCCATACTGCTACCAAGCATGGCTTCAGCCCACAAACCAGGCCCACTCATGAAGCGGCTGGCCTGTAGAACCCACCCTGTCAGCAAAGGAGAGATGCTGAATCACCACGCTCTGCTCCCTCTCATTTGTCTCCAGGTTAAGGGCATTGTTGACCAGCCTGCTTGCGTGGTTTGGCAATCATAACAAAAACCATTTCAGCAAGGGGGCCATGCTTTACACCGCCTCTTGTTCCCTCTCATTTGCCTTGGGTTTGATGCTGTCCTTGGTTGCATGATCAGACCATGCTGAGACAAGCATACGCGCCTGCTCCTCGGTGCTTGTGTGACCATTTGCTTTTAACAGAAACCACATGGTCTGCTCTTTGTTCTCCATGCGCTTCTTTTGCCTTGGTGGCACAGAGAAATAAGCTGTGGTAGGACTCTTATGCACAGCTTCAACAAAGCTGCACATGCACTTGCAACAGAGGCCATCAACAGAGCTTGGTGTGCAGGGGGTTGCCCAAGGCATCACAAGGAGTAACACTGCCCTGGTGCCGCCAGGACATGTGCACTACCATCTTGAGCACGTCACCAACATTTTGAGCACGTCACCACCATACTGAGCACAATTTGCTCGAACCATCTTAAATCCAGCACCACTTTCTTGCGCACGGTTTCACCATTTAGCGCACAGATTGCACCAATCAAGGCCTGACACCACCATCAAAAGCATGACTCGCACATCTAGAGCTCACTAGAGCCCTGACCTGAAGGCGAAGCCGGAAGACTCCATAAGAGCAAAGCGGCTTCTGCTCCCCCTGAAGAATTGGTCCTCAAAAATGAATGCCGTCACAAACCCTGGATTTCAGACAAGCATACAGGCCAGGAGCACATCAGAAGAGTTAGCTCTGAAAAGAAATGGCCCAGACAGGTAGTGCATATGCCCAAAGCCCGCCAGCAAAAGCACTCCAGTAAGGATGTCTCAAGGGGATAGGCTTTTAAAGATAGCATAGCCAGCCTGTGCGTGTTATTGAGACATTTCAGAACCGCATGAAGACAACAATGAGGGCCTTCATCAAGCCAGTCACCTTTTCATGAAATAGGCTTGTGCCTGGCTCATCACTTAAGCCTGGCCACATTCGTCCTCTCTGGCAAGCCCCGCACACACCACCCTGCCTAGCTCATATTCTTAATACAGACATTATTCAGGAGTAAGTCGGTCAGGGAATCAGCACAGGCTTGGAAGGTGCCAGCTGTTGGCGTGAGCTTGCAGTGGACATACAAACTTTAATTTTGCCTTAGGCATCTCCACCCCACGGATGGGTACAGGGCAGTGTTGGACACATGATGACGGTGATCAACAGCCCATCCCAGGAGGCTCTCTGTGGCTATAAGCTGCTTGTGGTTGCTTTACTCACCCCAAAACCTGCAAGTGAATGAGCCACAGGGGAGAGAGGTGTTATTTGCCAACTAGACTACCGACCTTTTGTAGCAGCCAAAGAAGGACAGTACTTCTTTTTTTGCTAGGGACATATCACTGTGATACAGTCATGATAGGACGGCAAGATTCATAATGCACGCAGTCGTCTGAAATACATGACACTTCTGTCTGCTAAACAGCTTGCATGCAGAATGGTGCACCTTTCAGTGGCAGGGAAACCAGAATGTTCATGAAGTGTATGCCTTGCCTATGTCCATTTCCTTTTTGACATATTAGAGATAACCTCCAGTGTACTCACTTCTCCCTGGTGATAGAGTTATAGCACATATCTGGAGGGCAGTCAGTTGGCGATGTCATATTGTGTGGGTTGTTCCAAGCCTCGTCATGCGCGACATCAGGTATGTGCACTGGGAGCCTGCAACAACAACTGATGCGCCTCAGCTATCCCGACATGCTATGCACACAAACTGAAACATGTTCAGTTGCGTAGGAAGGCAACTGCTTAACCATTGACATGATCGAGTCTGCGCTGATAGCCCCAAAACGAATTGCTGCATGCAGCATAGTTTCTTATGCAGGAGCTTTACCATACAAATTTAGACACGTTATGTAACCGGCCAAGTATGTGGCTGAGGGGTTCTTTGGTCCTCAGTATGGCTCCCTAAGTGGATCCCAGTAAGCTTCCTAGAGACCCAAGCACAGTCCACGGCAAGCCCTTGGCAGGCAGCCAAGATGGTCATCAGTGCATACCAGGAAACACACCTTGCTACGATGACGACAGGAGTGCTAGGGAAAATTGCGACTGGCCCAGAGAAAGTGACACTCCTCTTCTGAATGGCTTCACTAATGCAGAAGTCTCTAAAGCGCGGATTGAAAGCGTCCAAACCAAGAGCTGTGCAGCAGGGAAAGCGTGATTGCTCCAAAGTTAACACTCAAGACTTGTACCTCAAGCATCCATGTCGTGTGCAATGTTCTTTGCCTTGAAGAAAGCAGGCATCTGGGTACACGCGACTGATGGGCCTATGGACTGACACACGCATAGGACAACACGCACTGTCTCAAGGACCACACGCACAGAACCAGGACAATGCGCACTGGACCACATGCACAGGACCACACCCACTGCCTCAGCAGAGAGCAGCTCTAGGGACTGACAAGCTAAGGAAACATTCCACAGAAGAAAACTGCAAGGCCTCGTTTAGAGCAGCATTGTATACTCGCCAGGCTTGCTTACTAGAGTGGCGCACAGCACTTGTGACATGTGGCAAGCAGGCACTTAAAAGAGCATGGGGCCGCCATAGCATAATTGGCGGCCCCACCAAAATATAAGGCGATCTGGATGGCGCAAGGCTGCCAGACATTGCAACAAAGCTCCTCCTGCATCCCGTTTTGCATTAGCACATCGCTTGCAAAAACGCCTCTGACTCAGAAGGAGCAAACACAAGGAGCCACAGAAAGGTCGTAGGATGTAGGCAAGGTGAGCCGCATTGGGTCACCAAGTCTCAAGATGCCACCAAGGTCTTGGGATGTAAGCTAGGCAAGTCACAATAGGAAATAACTTCAAGATCTTGGCCATGCCTTGCAGGGCCCCGCTTCTACCTACCAAACTCCGTCGTCTTGTTAAGGGGAAAGATTGCAGACACAACACCAAACCTGCAAGACAGGCAGTGCATGTACCACGGCACTCGACCATTTTGCAACCCTTGCCCAAACAATATTTTGACTCTTTCAGCTTCAAAGCCAGGCATGCAGTTGTAGGTGCAAAACAATGTGATGTGAGGTGCTTTATGATAAATGGGGTTGGCAAGTCAGGCAGGTAGCATGGTGCACACTAGAAAACCTACACACCTCTGTAAGGAGGTCATGCTGCACGTACCTGATGTGTCTGATACCCACATAAACCACTATCGTGTACATACTGTTGTCATATGCAAGTTTCAATGAAATAGAAAGCTGATCAAATTATGTTGAATGAAAAAACTCACGGTGAGTACTGGATGCCCCCAAGCCCTCCATCACACAGGGCTGAGACCTGCGAGGCAACACAGGGGTCAACCCTTCTTATTCTTAGGCCAGAGACCTGCAAGGCAACACAGGGGTCACCCCTTCTTCTTTTCTTTTTATTCTTAGGCTAGCAACCTGTGAGGCAACACAGGGATCAACCCTTCTTATTCTCATTCTTCGGCCAGCGACCTGCAAGGCAACACAGAGGTCACCCCTTCTTATTCTCATTCTTAGGCCAGAGACCCTTGTTCTTAGGCCAGCGACCTGCAAGGAGACACAGGGGTCCACCCTTCTGATTCTGGGCTTCATAGTCAAAAGAGCGCAGCTGCAGTCTCTCATCCTGCGACAGGTATCATGTCCCTCCGTTGCCAAGTTGGCCATTACCACTGCCCCCATCAGGGAGCCTACCTTGCGTTTACCTAGCAGTGTGCAGCAAACACTGAATAAGTGTGAAGCGTATGGTACAAGCGGTCCAGCGCCACAACATAACCTGGTGCTGCCAAGACTTCATACAGACAGTACATTTGGCTCATGGGCAGGTCGCTTTTGCATTCATGAAGACAAGGCCCTCCAATGTAACAGGTTGTGTACAACAGCTATTGGCTGTTGGGGAGCATCTATTTTGATTTGTTTCTATGGTCGTCACACCGCTTCATCCAAGAGCCTGCCTGCTTAATAGAAAAGGACTTGAGGCCAGGTATTTGTACTACATCCATCCTCCGTGTCTTTTGCCTGTTACCCCACATGTACAACTGATCCCCTTCTTCCTCACAATCCCTGCGCCTGCCTAAGCGTCTGACGCCCATCCCGTGCATTTCTAGCAGTACGCGCCCCTTGCTTCTCGCAGCTGTGCATCTCTAGGGGGTAAAGGCCCTGTGATTCTCATAGCCATGCAACTCAGTCGCATGATCTCCATGCATATCGCAGCCCGCCCTGTGCATCTTGCGGCTGTATGAGCCCCTCCCTGCTGACCTTGGCTCATCGTCAGCACGTGCATGCGGACAGTGAGTGAGAGGGGGCATGAACGGGCTAGACAGTTAGCGAGCCTTTTAAAGGTAGTTTTTCAGGATTACAGCCCACCTGGTGATGCACTTCTTGCGCAACCACAGGGAAATCTTTTGACAAAGTGTTCCAGTCTGGGTCGGTCCTCACAAACGTCACCTGCAAGCAAATAAAGCATCTCTCGGCATGACGTGCTTAGCAAAGACATGGAAATCACTGATTTGTTGTCTACGTCAGTAAACTGCACTCCCTCGCAAAACAAAACTCTCACAGGTAGATGGGTTCCCTTCCCTTGAATGCCTACAAGAATCTCAGTGTTGGCAAAGCAAATAAAAGCACTGCAAGCTGCTTTCTTGTTTTCTGCAGAACGGGCTCTGAATTGACATCGCTTTTCTTGCGCTCACCAATGTGCGGAGTGCGCCTGTGAGGACAGACAACTGCAGCCCAAGGGCGTCTGCTGTAGCCCTGGAAGCAGGAGGAGAAGGAAGACAACACTTCTGGTTGCAGTTAAGCAAGTGAGCCTACCCTATCAAGAGCTTATTCGAATTGAACTCTACTATTTTCAGGCATTTCAGATGAACATTACACACAGAGCCCCGTCCCAATCCAGAAACATGCTGTGTGTTGAACCCAAAGAAAGTGCACAAGATGGCCATTTGCAAGAGTCTTGTGCAGGATAGCACACATCCAGAGTGCTAGCAGCCAGTGAGTCGGCGCAGAAGAATTTTGGCGTGGCGAGCCCTTAATAATACTTGCTCCAAGCCTCTGCTTAGGACTAGGCCAGAAAGCTCAATGTGGACAACAGCAAAGAGGCTAGTGCGCAAAGCAACTCAAACCAGCAATTGAGCAATAGTCTCCATCTGACCCTGCACCCTCCTTCCCATACCTGGCAGCCCGCTCCATCAAATACTTTTGTGATTTTATCTCGTTATTAGTAGCGTAGATGGCTCCAAACAGCCCAAGTGCAATGATGAGGACAAACAGCACACCCGGAAGGAGAAGGAGTCTGTGGACAGTGCCGCAGTGTGCACAAAGCTGACAGCAGTTGCATCGTGCACTAAGCTGACGGCATTGTGCCAATGTACGGCAGAATTACGCAGTCTTCCAGGAACATGAAATTATGCACAGCAGCGTATGAGACCTAAGTTCCGTCATCCATGTGTTTATGATGCAGCAACGCACATCCATTAATTGTGCATCCTTACAACAGCAAGCGCAGCGAGCTCATGAAAAACCAGGGCCAGATGCCGAGTCCTAAGACTTGCAAATGCTTGCTACGCTGCCCCGCTCCCTCTAGCACTTGCAAGCACGCAGTCAAATTTCTCCATGGGTCCTTTGACAGAGCCTGTGATGCACCTTACCTTCTGTCGTGCTTGATAATATGACATAAGCCCTGCATAGCAACAGGGAAACAAGGGATAGTGTTTAACCAACCAATTGCTTGTTTCTAGTGTCCACATCAAAGTTGCCCTTTTCAAATCACAGCGCTCCCGCTTGCACCTAATGTTGGCACTGAGGCATGTGACAATTCATACTGGTATGTAATATTTCACGTATCATCAACATCTCACCATCAACTTCTGTAGGCCTGCCTGCCTGCCCCTTTGCTTGCATGGACCGTGGCCCTCCATGTCCCTCAGAACGCCAGACTTCTACATTAAATATATGGCCTAAAACTGCCATACATCGTGATTGAACCAGTTGCAGGTTGCCGAAATGGTCCACCCTGTAAACTTGCTCAAAACATAATGATCAAGCCATATAAAAAATCATGTCTTTTGTGAAAAAATACATAGTGCAGGTTCTCCTTCCATAGGGTTCTGTACGTAATTCACTTCCGTGTTTCCGATAATAAGTATCCCATCTTTGATGTGAGCAATGACAGAGACAGACCCTTTCGAAAAGATCAAGGTTATCACCTTCCTGCGCACAACGGAGGCTCTGTTGCTGAGACCTGATTGCCATGATAGCAAGAGGTCATTATTGAATGAAGCCCGATCAGCACTTCAGGTAGCATGCGCACTGACGTACAGGCGACAATAAGTGCATGCCCCCCCCCTTGATGTGCACATGCGTATGTACACATGTATTCGCGCGCGCGCACATGCTCAAGCACGCAAACAGGCGCGCACACGAAAATTCACATGCGCATGCATGCATGCACGTATGCACATGCGCATGCCACGTTCACACATGCGCGCACGCACACACACACACACACACACACACACACACACACACACACACACACACACACAACGCACACAC
>LKMJ01001336.1_pt1 | contig 21594 bp, 18 predicted proteins | sample 643391 | NCBI WGS metagenome assembly LKMJ01 (sample SAMN04112250, study PRJNA286221) | soda lake metagenome | biome: soda lake; feature: Kulunda Steppe; material: water; isolation source: sample PL-Br10 brine of Picturesque Lake | place: Russia: Kulunda steppe | collected 2010-07
CCCGAAAGTCCTGCCATATACCCACGTTTGTAGGCACGTGCTGACATGTCTCGTTTCTGTTTCTTCATGCTATTCCACCTCATGTGTTTAAAGACAGTCATGAGCGTGCGCACGTATCCACTGATCTTGTGATGCACCCTGTGAGCCTTCCGGGAAGTCGGCAGCGTGAAACCGGTTCCTTCCCATTGCCCAAGGGGCGTCAGTGAACAGATCGATCTTCATTTAGACGCGTCAGTCTCAGTAAAGCCGAAAATCCATCGCTTGTATACCAATAAATTTACATACTCCCATGCCTTTTCATTATATATGGGTATAACTCCTTTAGTGGTCTGTTTTTAAGAAACTTTTTCGGAGTCTGAGCGGTGTCTTTGAAATCGTTCTTGTGCCCCGGGTCGATTGGGGGCATAGTCCGCGCCATGACTGACTACGAACTCTTTGCAACCTGCCCGAAGGGCCTGGAATACCTGCTGGCGGATGAGATCCGAGACATGGGCCTGAGCGTGATCAGACTGGCTACGGCCGGCGTTTGGCTGAAGGCCGATCTGGCCGGTGCCATGCGCTTTTGCCTGTGGTCACGCCTGGCCAACCGGCTGGTGCTGTATCTGGCCGATTACCGCGTGAGCTCGGGCCAGGATCTGGCACCGGGCGCGGCCGAGGTGCCCTGGGAAGATCATCTTTTCCCGGGGGGCAGTTTCCGGGTGTTTTTTCAGGGTGTCAGCGACGAGATCCGCAATACGCTCTTTGGTGCCCAGTGCATCAAGGACGGCATCATGGACCGTATGGCGCGACTGGGGCTGACCCGCCCACAGGTGTCCGAGGACCCGGACCTGCACATCCATGCGCGACTGCACAAAGGGCGCGTGTCGCTGGGGATCAATCTGGCCGGTGAGAGCCTGCATCGGCGCGGTTATCGGACCGAGGCCGGTGAGGCGCCGCTGAAGGAAAACCTGGCGGCGGCACTGTTGCATCGAGCGGGCTGGCCGGAGCTGGCCGCTGGAGGCGCGGATCTGGTCGACCCGCTGTGTGGTTCGGGGACCATACTGATTGAAGGCGCGCTCATGGCGACGGATACCGCGCCCGGGCTGACCCGCACCTTCGCCTTTGAACGTTGGCCCCATCACGATCCGCTGCTCTGGCAGGGCCTGCTTGATGAAGCGATCGAGCGCCGAAACGTGGGGCGGCGGGCGAGTCGCAGCCGCTTCCGCGGCTTTGATCAGGACCGCCAGGTGATTGCCACGGCCTGGCGCAACATCGAACGTGCGGAACTCGCGGATCGGGTCCATGTGGAGCGGGTCGAGCTGGAAGCCCTGGCGCTGCCGGAGACGGCCACGCCGGGCCTTGTGCTGACCAATCCGCCCTATGGGGAGCGTCTGAGCGAGCGTAAGCGGCTGGCCTCGCTTTACCGCACCCTGGGTGAGCAGGTCCGGGGCTGTGCTCAGGGTTGGCGATTGGGGGTTTTTACGGCGGTTCCGGAAATGGGACATCAGATCGGGCTTCAGAGCCACCGCCAGTACCGCCTCTTCAACGGCACTCTGCCAGCCCAGTTGCTGCTGTTTGAGGTCACGCCCGAGCGCAGCCGTACGCCACGCACCGATCCGGCGGAAGAGGATCAAGACACACTGCCTCCGGCGCGCATTGCCAATCAGGAACGGGCCGACATGCTCGCCAACCGCCTGCGCAAGAACCGCAAGGCGCTGAAGAACTGGCTGCGTAAGAACGACATTGAATGTTACCGGCTCTATGACGCGGACATGCCGGAATACTCCCTGGCGGTGGACTGCTACGGCGACTGGCTGCACGTGCAGGAATACGCCCCACCTTCCTCTCTGCCGGTAAAGGCGGCCCGAGAGCGTCTGGGCGAGGCCATGGCGATCCTGCCGGAGGCCGTGGGCGTTGCGCCGGAGCAGGTTGTTGTCAAACAACGGCGGCGTCAGAAGGGTGCTGACCAGTATGAAAAGCAGGCGCAGACCGAGCATTTCATGACGGTCCACGAGGGCGGCAGTGGTTTCCGGGTCAATCTGCACGATTATCTGGATACCGGGCTCTTTCTGGATCACCGTCCGGTGCGGCTGTGGATACGGGACAACGCCTCCGGGAAACGCTTTCTCAACCTGTTCTGTTACACCGGTGCTGTGACTGTGCAGGCGGCGGCCGGTGGCGCGGTAAGCAGCCTGAGTCTGGATATGTCCAATACCTATCTGGACTGGGCCCGCCAGAACTGGCGGCTCAATGGGATGAGCGAAAGGCGCCACCGTCTGGAGCGGGTGGACTGTCTGCAGTGGCTGGCTGAGCCGGCCTCAGAGACCTTTGATCTGGTCTTTCTGGATCCGCCCACATTTTCCAACTCTTCCCGAATGGAGGAGGTTCTGGATGTGCAGCGCGATCACGAGTCGATGATTGATGGGGCCATGAAGCGTCTTGCGCCTGGGGGCGTGCTGATCTTCTCCACCAACTTCCGTCGCTTCCGACTGGATGAGGCGGTCATTCAGCGCTATTCGGTGACGGACGCGACGGCCTGGTCCATCGACAGGGATTACGCCCGCAACCAGCGCATCCATCAATGCTGGTTCATCCGTCACCCGCAGCAGTGACAGGCGTCAGAAGTCGAAGCGCAGGCCTGTGTTGTACTGCCAGAGCTGGATTTCCGTGGTGGTGTCGGAATGCAGGCGTCCTGCTTCCAGGAAGATGTGGGAGTTTCCGATGAAGTCGAAGTCGATACCGAACAGGAAGCTGTCCCCGAAATTGCCGTTGAAGTAGTCGTCAGAGATGTCGTCGAATTCTCCTTCGCCGACTTCACCACGGGCTTCAGCTTCCACCCAGCTGACACCGAACTGGGCATAGACTCGGGAGAACATGCTCCAGGGGTAGAGGACGCCAATGTAGGCACTGGCGTAGTGGTCAATCTCGACCTGGAGATCAGACGTCACGTGGTCCCTTTCCATACCCCAGCCGCCACGCAGCTCCATCTTGATGTGGTCGGTCATGAAACGGCCAAACTTCAAGCCGCCGGCCATGGTATTGGCGGTTTCGTTGAACTGTCCGACGGAGCGGTGATGGAAGTTGGTTGCGGTCAGGCCCAGGTACCAGGCGTCTGCCTTACCTTCCGGTTCCGGCATTTCCGGTTGTTGTTGCTGTTGGGGCATCTGCTCCTGGGCAGATGCCGTCAGGCTGAGCAGCATCAGCGCGCACGACAGGATAAGGGTAAGCGGCGCTCGTCTCATAAAGGGAAGATTCCTTGCTCAGGCTGATCCGCATCGGTCCCGGCCGAGTCCGGGCCGGACAGGCTTCGATTGTGCCGGGGCAGGGGGGTGCTGTCATCGAAGCCTGTCACAAAACCGGGGCCGGCTGCGGGATCAATCTCTCTGAATCAGACCCTCTTCACGGGCCAGCAGCAGCTGGGCGTAGACGGCGTTCTCGGCAACCCTGGGATCGAGCGTCTCCCGGGCCATGAGTTCGCGATACCGATCGGCCATGTGATCGAAGCCAAGATGACGCAGCAGACTGATCATCGGGGCCACCTCGAAACTGGCCTGCTGTCCGAGCGTGTCACACAGGTAGTCCAGCAGTTCCTCGTCCGGGTCCAGGCCATCCACGTAGACGGTGGTTTCCGCCAGGTCCTCGTTCATCTCCCGCAGCGCATCCAGCGGGGAGACACCCTGCTGCAGGAAGAACTCATCATCCAGAACCCGCTCGTCCTCGTCATCGCTCAGCCACTCATCATCCGGCATCAGCACCACATACTTGATGCGGCCATCCGTGAGGGTCCAGGCCACTGCCGTGGGGAAAAGTCGTGGGCCATTATCGTCGAATTCAAACTTCAGAAACTGGGGCAGGCGCATGCTGGGCTCGCAATGGTCGGGAAAACAACGTCTGCATGATAAACTTCTGAGCGGTTTTCTTCACCCACCGGAAAAGAACGCAGCCATGGAACAGAGTGCATTCAATCAGCAGCTGATGGGGTTTCTGGAACGCTCGCCAACGCCCTATCATGCCGTTGCTTATATGGTAAAAGACCTTGAGCAGGCCGGTTTCCGCAGGCTGGATGAATCACAGCCCTGGCGGCTGGAGAGCCAACAGGGGTATTACGTCATCCGGAATGACTCGGCGCTGGTGGCATTCCGGACCGGTCGACATTGCCCTTCTGAGGCCGGCTGGCGGATGATGGGCGCGCACACCGACAGCCCCTGCCTGCGCGTCAAGCCTCAGCCTGAAATCCGCGAGCAAGGCTGCCTTCAGCTGGGAGTGGAGGTCTACGGCGGCGCTCTGCTTAATCCCTGGTTTGACCGGGATCTGTCCCTGGCTGGCCGCGTGACCGTGGAGACTGGTGAAGGGGGCAGGCGCGATGCGCTGGTGGACTTTCGGCGTCCCATCGCGGTGATTCCCAGTCTGGCCATCCACCTGGACCGGGAGGCCAACAGCAATCGCAGCATTAACGCCCAGACGGATCTGCCGCCGGTGGCGATGCTCACCGCAGAACGTCCGGAGCAGACGCTTCATGACTTGCTCAGGGAGCAGTTGCACAATGAACAGCCGCAACTGGATGTGCGCCAGGTGTTGGACTTTGAGCTCAGTTTCTATGACGCCCAGCCGCCATCTCTTGTGGGGCTTCATGAGGATTTTCTGAGCTCTGCGCGTCTGGATAACCTGCTCAGCTGCTGGTTGGGGCTGCGTGCGCTGCTCGACAGTGACGATGATCAGCCCGTGGTGACAGTATTCAACGACCACGAAGAGGTGGGCAGTATGACCGCAGAGGGCGCTCAGGGGCCCTTCCTGGCATCCGTACTGGCTCGTTGGCTGAGCGGCGAGGCCTATCATCGGGCCATGGCTGCCTCCATGATGATGTCAGTGGACAACGCCCACGCCATTCATCCCAGCTACGCTGACCGGCATGACGCCCGGCATGGTCCTGTGATGAATCAGGGGCCAGTCATCAAGATCAATAACAACCAGCGGTATGCCTCCAACAGCCGCACGGGAGCGCTTTTTCGGCAGCTCAGTGAGCAACTGGGCGTACCCTGCCAGAGTTTTGTTGTGCGGTCCGATATGGGCTGTGGCAGCACCATCGGCCCGTTGACTGCGGGTAACCTGGGTGTGAAAACACTCGATGTAGGCGTACCGCAGTGGGCCATGCATTCCATTCGGGAGACGGCCGGCACAAAGGATGCCCAGCATCTGTATCAGGTTCTGAAGCGCTACTTCGAACTGCCAGCGATCTGGCAGGAAAGGCCATAACGGAATATTGGGGCAGAGACTGCTCAATGAGGCAGAGCGCAGCGGGTGCTGTGTGGCAGGCCATCCATTCGACTGCGACGGTCAGATATTACGGGTAAAGGCCAGTTCCGGTATGGCGCTTTCCCAGCAAGAGGGATGCACGGTAAAGTCATTCCTCGCAGCGGCGGATCGAGCTACGTACGACGTCAAACAGGCGGGTCGGGATGGCATTGGCATCCTGCAGGGTCCGCTTTTCCAGCAACCCCAAGAGTAATCTGAAAGAGGAAACATCTATCCATGAAGCCGAAACTCCCGATGATTCTAAGCTTTCTGGCAGTCCTCGGAATGAGCGCTGTACATGCGTCTGACGATCATGAGCACCATGACGAGGCGCATCATGAGGGTGTCATGGTTGAGCAGGCCTGGGCACGGGCCACTCCGCCCGGCACAGAGAATGGCGCTGTCTATCTGGAGATCCATAACCACGGTGATGAAGACGATCGGTTGCTCGGTGCGGCTATGGACGTCAGCGATCGGGTAGAGATCCACCTCACCAGTGAGAGCGACGGTGTCTATCGGATGGCTGAGGTTGAGGATGGCGTGGATGTGCCTGCTGGTGAGCGAGTGAGCTTCGAGCCCAAGAGTTACCACATCATGTTGCTGGACCTGGATGCCGCCCTGGCCGAAGGCGATGAGCATGAGCTGACGCTGGAATTTGAGCAAGCCGGGAGCGAAACGGTGACGGTGCAGGTGCGTGGCGCGGATGGTGAAGAGCACAGCGACGATCATGAGCATCACCACTGATCCCAGGTCTGCCAGTGGCGTTATCCCTTGGACGGCAACGCCACTGGCTAAGCGTCAGAAACGGTAGAGCGCCCCAGCGCTCAGAGCCCAGGGGTTGTTTCCCGAAGCATCAATATCATCATTGGTTGCAGAAAGGCTCAGGCCCTCACGCCAGGGAACGCGATTGGCATTGCCACTGTTGTGTATCCGGGAGAGTGTGCTGTAGAGCAGGAGGTTATCCTCAACAGCCCAGTCCAGACCCACGGAATAGAGATCCGCGTCGTCCCCGGTGTCCGAGTCCAGTGCATAGTACTGGCCCTTGAGTGTGACTGCCCCATTGAGAGGATGACTGGCTCCCAGCCCGTAGACGTCATCGTTGGGATTGGTGGTGCTTTGAAAGAAACCGTTCAGAGTGATGCCTGGCCATTGATGGGAAACCGCCACTCGGGTCGCCTCACGCTCGGTCAGTGCGTTGTCGTCGAAATTGACTCTTTCGTGGGCAATGGCGACATGGAAATCACCCCGGTAATAGGCCAATGAGCCACTGAGGGCATCATTGCGATTGCCATCGGCGGAAGTCTGGGTCTGGGTATCGGTGGAGTAGGCCAGGTTGACCACCAGCGGATGGCGTGTAGGTGAGGTATAGCCAATGGCGTTGTTGAAGCGGGAATCAAAATTGACGGATACATCGGAACCATCGATGGTGCCGACCACGGTCCGGCTGCGAGCCAGATTCCGAGCGTCCCCGACCTGATCACGGAACAACTCAACGCTGTTCATCAGGCGCTTGAGCGGTGTATCAAACTTGCCGATTCGTATCATCCCCCAGTCACCGCGGAAGCCGCCATAGGCATTGCGGCTGCTGAAGGTGAAGTCATCATTGGCCTGGTCAATATCAACAGTGCCCTCAAACTGCGCTATGACCTCCAGCTGGTCACGCAGGGGCTGGCTCGCTTCAACGCCCACACGGCTGCTGTTGCTCGATACGGAGAAGGCTCGGTATTCATTGTCGTCGTCCAGATGGTTCAGAGCAAAGTGCGCGCGTCCATAGAAACTGGCCTCGCCAGCCACAACGCAGGTGCTGAGAAGAGTGCTTCCCAGAAGAAAGCAGCGGATTGTCGCGTGGGGCATCGGGGCTCCTGTGTATTGAATCCGTAGCTGACAGGGATACAGAAAGCATGATACACAGCGTAGTCCCAGACAGCAGAAAGCCGCCCCCTCGGGAGCGGCTTTTGATTATGTCTGGCTCCCCGAGCTGGGCTCGAACCAGCGACAACCTGATTAACAGTCAGGTGCTCTACCAACTGAGCTATCGGGGATAGGCGGAGCGAATATTACCGGCCCGATGGGCTGGGGTCAATTCCCTCGTCAGGAGGAATTCTCCATTTCCCCGGATTCAGCAATGCGCTCCAGTGCACGGGCCCGCCGGCGTTCGGCTTCGGAGTCAAAGTGGTCCTCCCGGAGGTCAGAAATGGCTTCATCGCGGTCTTCGCGACTGAGCCCCTCGTTGTTTTCCAGCGCTTCTCGTTCCTGCTGATATTGTTCCATGCGTTGATCCCACTCAGCTCGCTCCTCGTCCACTTCAGCCAGCTGTTCGGCCGCCTCATGTCCGACGGCTTCCTGTCGAGCAGCCTGAATCTCCTGTTCCGATGCGCCATCCGCACGCATTTCCTGCACCTGGTGATTGAGCTCGGTCACCTGGCGGGAGCGCTCGCGAACCTCCTGCGTTGATTCGGGGAGGTCCGATTCCAGCTCACGGAGCAGTTGCTCACGGGTGGTTTCATCCAGGGTATCGTCGTTCATCAGACGCCGCTCGGCCAGTCGGGTCTCAGTGCGGGCTTCTTCCCGGCCATAGAAAGCCTCGGCCAGTTCCCGGCCCAGGTGGGTGCGGCGCAGACTCTGTACTTCGCGGAAAGTGTCGACGGTGTGCTGGGACTCTTCTCCCATCTGTTCCATGAGGTCGTCTTTTTCCTCGTGGTACGCGAGGTAGGTGTCGAGTGTGTCCATCACCTGCTGCTGCACCTCAGCGGGGATACCTTGCTGTTCCATGGCGGCCGTCATGTGCGCCCGCATGGCTTCTTCGTCCTCTGGGCCACTGGTCTGGCCCATAAAAAACTCCAGAAACTGACGCAGCTGCTGGTTCTGAATAAGGTTGCCCTGTTGGTCAATGTGGACACCGCCGCGAACATCAATGTCGCTGACGGTATGGGCCATGGGCAGTTCCGGTAATTCCTCGGCGGTACTGTCACGGCTGGCGTCATCAACAGGCTCGTTGTTCTGTGACAACTCAGCCCCGGATTCCTCCTGGGAGCTGGTGCTGGATATTGCCTGGGCATCTTCCGGTGTTGGAGACTCCCCCATAACCAGAAACGCAGTCACGCCCATGGCGATCACTGCCATCGAGCCGATTTTAAGATAGCGGGGTAATTGGGTGGAGGACATGCCTTAACTCCCTGTCTGATTGGAACGCCGGGCCCTGATGGGCCCGGCATACAAGCCGTTCAATCAGAGTCCGGCATTTTTCAGGCGGTTGGCGTGCTGTACGTACAGCTCCACCGGGTCCACTTCGTTACCGTCCGTGAGACCGAGCACCTGATTCACCTGATCGAGGTGGTTGTGGTCATATTGGACGCTGATGACTTCACCGAGCTTCATGCTGCAGGTCGGGACCAGGCCGTCATTGGCTTCGTCAATGAATTTGCTGGTCAGGGACAGGAAGTTATCACTCGGATCGGCCAGGTTGGTGCGAACCCCGTCACCACCCCAGGAGTAGTAGCGCACGCCATTGACCTGTGCGGCGCCGTCATTACCACAATAGTGTGAGGGCAGGCCGTCAGGGAAGTTCTGGTTGAAGGCGACGCTGCCGTCGGTGCTCAGGGCGTGGAGAGCAGCATCCGTATCCTGGGGCAGACCACCACCGGCGGTGCTGTCGAGGATGTCGAAGAAAATATCACCGACGCTGCCCAGTTCGCCCTTGCTGGCAAAGTCCGCCACCGGGGTGCCCCAGTTGACGCCGCCCACGCTGGAAACAGACGCCACCAGATGAGGTGCTACGCCAGCCACATAGCGTGCCGTAGGCCCGCCGTGACTGTGACCGACGATGTTGACCTGATTGGCGTCACTTGTGGCCAGGAAATCCTGGATCTGCGACAGCAGCTGTTCACCACGTACTTCGGTTGAGTTGGCTGCAGAGACCTGGGGAACAAAGACCTCCGCCCCTTCGTCTGTCAGTTCGTCCGGAATACCGTGAAAGTACTCGACCAGACCGAAGATGTCATCAAACCCGGCCAGACCATGGACCAGTACAATGGGATTTTCCGTTTCTGCGTAAGTGCTGTTGTCGTCACTCTGGAACCAGCCGAACCAGCCGGCTGTTGCCGGTTGCGCCAGAGCCAGGCCAAGGGTGGCGGCGCCGACAACGCCAACGATGGTTTTTTTGTTGGAATGTTGTTTTGTCATAGCATGAGATTCCTGTGCCATTTGTTATTGGACTTGTTGTAAGCGAAGGTATCCAGAGCCCGAATCGTATTGCTGGATACGGACCCTGAACCCGTAAGTGCATTTACGCATACTTGGCCGTTCAGGAGCAGGGTCGCTGTCGGATGATGATCCGCGAAAACGGGCATGTTTTGTTGCCGGAATGTAACTGCGTGACAGAGGTCACGCGAATCAGCGGTTGAGACTATGAAGAAAAACGAATCCGAGATTGAGCTTTTTTCTCCGCCGCGCTGGCTGCGCAATCCACATATGCAGACCGTCTGGCCAACTCTGTTCCGGCGTCTGGCGCTGCAGCCGGATCAGACCGAGCGGCTGGTTACGCCGGATGATGATTTTCTCGATCTGGACTGGTACCGCGAGGGGAACCGGAAGCTGCTGGTGCTGAGTCATGGTCTGGAAGGCTGCAGTCGTCGTCCCTACATACTGGGTATGGCCAGGGCGGCGCTGGCGGCGGGCTGGGATGTGCTGGCCTGGAATTTCCGCTCCTGCAGCGGGGAGATCAACCGCCAGCCCCGGTTCTATCACAGCGGTGCCTCAGAGGATCTCGATGCGGTGGTCCAGCGTGCCCTGGCGGACTCCGAGCAGTATGAGTCCATTGCCCTGAGTGGTTTCAGCATGGGCGGCAACATCACCCTGGTCTATCTGGGTGAGCGCGGCACTAATCTGGATTCACGCATTGCGGGGGCGGCGGTGTTTTCGGTGCCCTGTGATCTGGCCGGCAGTGCCGATGAGCTGGCCCAGCCCTCCAATCGCGTCTATATGCGCCGCTTTCTGAGCGAGCTGCGGCGAAAGATGATCGAGAAACACCGTCTTTTCCCGGATCGGATCAATCTGGAGGGCATTGAGCGCATGCGCACCTTCCGTGAGTTTGATGATCAGTTCACAGCGCCGTTGCACGGTTTCCGGGATGCCGAGGATTACTGGTATCAATGCTCCAGCCAGCGGTTTCTGGGGGATATTCGCGTGCCGGCGCTGATCGTCAATGCCTCGGACGACCCCTTTCTCAGCCCCGACAGCTATCCGGTGAAAACGGTCAGCGCCAATCACCGCCTGTCGCTGGAGATCCCGCAATACGGTGGTCATGTGGGCTTTGTCAGCCGCAATGAAGAGGGGCTCTACTGGTCAGAGCAGCGGGCTATGAGCTACCTGTCCTCGCTGGTGACGTGACGGCTCAGCGCTCGAGCATGGGCTCCAGGTATTCCCAGACATTGTCCAGAATCTGGGGTTGCGCTTCGGCGGTCGGGTGTATGCGATCATCCTGCATCATGCCTTCACGGTCGTAGACGTCCTCCAGCAGAAAGGGCAGCAGTTTCACATCGTACTCATCAGCCAGGTTGCGATACTGCTCCCGGAAGGCCTCGGTGTAGCGGCGCCCGTAATTGGGCGGTATCTCAATGCCGGCAAGCAGCACCCGCGCTCCTGTTTCCTGGCTGCGTTCTATGATGCCCGCAAGATTACTTCCCATGGTGTCCGTGTCCTGACCGCGCAGTCCGTCGTTACCACCCAGCTGGATGATGATCAGTTCCGGCTCCTGGTTTTCCAGCACAGAATCGATCCGTCGCAGCCCACCGCCTGTGGTCTCACCACTGCTGCTGGCGTTGACGACACGCCACTCAGGCGCTTTTCCCTCCATACGCTCACCCAGCAGATGAACCCAGCTCTCCTCCTCGGCAATGCCATAACCGGCACTCAGGCTGTCACCGAACACCACCAGGGTCTTTCCGGCGGCCATGGTGGGAAGCCACACAAGCACCAGCAGTAGCAGGTAATACACAGGCAATGAACCACAGCGTGTTTTACGCGTATGCTCTTGAGGGTTAAGCTTGCTTGCAGCTCCCATGGGCTCCCACCTTTTCCACTACGAATTCTGTTGAGGCTGACTCTTGAACGCAGACAGTACGCTGATGATAAGGGCGACGGATCTGACGCACCAGGTCGATGTTGCCGATGCCACCCTGACCATACTCCAGGACATCAATCTGAGCATTGCCGCCGGTGAATCCCTGGCCATCGTAGGCCGTTCCGGCTCGGGCAAGACAACCCTGCTGGGGCTGCTGGCCGGTCTCGATGTGCCGTCCTCCGGGGTCATTGAAATGGCCGGAGAACCCATAAGCCGCTGGAGCGAGGACGCACGGGCCCAGCATCGGGCCAACCGTGTGGGCTTTATCTTCCAGTCGTTCCAGCTGCTGCCGTCGCTGACCGCACTTGAGAATGTCCTGCTGCCGCTGGAGCTCAATGGTAACACCGATGCCGAACACCAGGCCCGGGAATTGCTCAGTCGGGTGGGCTTGAGTGAGCGTCTCAGTCATACGCCGCGCCAGCTTTCCGGCGGTGAACAGCAGCGTGTGGCCATTGCCCGCGCCTTTGCCGCCAAACCCCAGGTGCTCTTTGCCGATGAACCAACCGGGAATCTGGATGTGGACACGGGCCTGCAGGTGGCGGATCTGCTGATGGAGCTCAACCATGAGCAGGGCGCGACCCTGGTGCTGGTGACCCATGATGAGGAGTTGGCCGCTCGCTGCGACCGGCAGGTGCGCATTGACGGTGGCAGACTGGTTGGTGCTGACGCTCCGCAGGAGGGCCCTGCGGCATGACCGGTTCAGGACTTTTCTGGTGGGCCTCACGACGGGACTGGCGACAGCGCGACGTGCGCGTTGTGTTGATGTCGCTGGTGCTGGCGGTGGCCACGGTCGCCACCATCTCGCTGTTTGCCGAACACCTGCGTCAGACCATCATGACCCAGGCCACGCAGTTTCTGGCCGCTGACCGCACACTCTCGGATTCCAGACCGCTGCCGGATGAGTACGGCAGTGAGGCGCGTGATCGGGGGCTTTCTGTGGCGGAGCAGGTGGATTTCCAGACCATGCTGTTCGCCAATGATGAGACGGAGCTGGTCCGCGCCCGGGCTGTGGCTGAGGGCTACCCGCTGCTGGGGGAGGTGGAGATCCAGGACGACCCGGACAGCGAGCGTCGAGCGGTGGAGCACGGCCCACCGCCGGGTGAGATCTGGATCAATGCCCGCCTGCTGCGCCTGCTGGATCTGGAAGTGGGTGATGAGGCGGAAATCGGAGATGCCAGTTTCCAGGTCAGCGCGCTGCTGGTCCGCGAGCCTGATGGCGGTTTTGATATGGCGGCGTTGGCGCCGCGGATCATGATGCATGCCGATGATGTGGAAGCCACCGGGGTAGTGCAGCCGGGAAGCCGCGTAACCTATCGTCACCTCTACAGCGGTGCGGATGACACTCTGGAGGAATTCCACGACTGGTTGGAGCCCAAGCTGGAGCCAAGCCAGCAGTGGCGCAGTGTGCGTGATGGCCAGCCGGCGGTGGCCGATGCCCTGGATCGGGCCGAGCGGTTCCTGCTGCTGGGCGGCAGTCTGGCTGTGTTGCTGGCGGCCGTGGCCGTGGCGGTGGCGAGCCGTCAGTACGCGCTCGGGCAGCGCGACACTGTTGCCCTTCTCAAGACCCTTGGCATGGGCGGGCGCGAGATCGGGCGGCTCTTTCTCAAGCGTCTTGCCCTATGGGGCCTGATCGGAACCGCTGGAGGTCTGGCTCTGGCCATACCGGGCTACCTGGTTCTGGCCTCGGCGGCCAACCAGATCCTGGATGAACCTGTCACCTGGTCGCTGGAGCCGATGACGCTGGTGCCCGCGCTGGTGACGGCCTTCGTCGCGCTTTTCGCCTTTGCCTATCCACCCATCCACAGGCTACGCGGTGTCTCCGCCATGCAGGTGCTGCGTGCAGAACCCGGTGAGCGCAGCAGTGCCGTGCGGCTGGATCTGCTGATCGCCGTGGTCGGTATTTTCGCGCTGTTGTGGTTCTACAGCCGGGAAGTCTGGATGGTGGGTGCGCTGCTGGGCGGCCTTGCAGCACTGCTGGCAGTGATGGCGGGGCTGTCCTGGCTGATCATGCTCGGGCTGCGCAAGATCCGTGGCGGTAATCGAGCCTGGCGGCTGGCGCTGGTGGCGCTGTATCGCCACCGCCGCGCCGGGCTGTCCCAGATGGCGGTGTTCGCCATGACGCTGATGCTGGCGGCGACTCTTTTCCTGGTGCGTTCGGCCCTGCTGGAGGACTGGCAGCAACAGCTTCCCGAGGACGCCCCCAACCATTTTCTCATCAACATCGCACCGGAGCAGGTGGATGAGATTGAGGCGTTTCTTGATGAGCGGGATCTGTCCTCGGACGCCCTCTATCCCATGGTTCGCGGGCGGCTGGTGCAGATCAACGGTGAGCCGGTGCGCGAGGCCATCTCCAAGGAGGAAGAAATCAACGCCCTCAACCGTGATCTGAACCTGACCTGGCTGGAGCATCTGCCGGAGGATAACCGCCTGGTCGACGGTGACTGGTGGGAGGACGAGTCCGGGGAGGGCGTGTCGGTGGAGGCTGAGCTGTTTGAGGAACTGGAGCTCTCCCTGGGCGATGAGCTGACCTTCCGCATCGGCGATCGGGATCTCAGCGCCCCGGTGCGCAACGTACGCGAGGTGCAGTGGGACAGTATGCGACCGAACTTCTACATGGCGTTTTCGCCCGGCTCGCTGGAGGAGTTCGACGCCACCTGGATTACCAGTTTCCATCTGGAGGAGTCGCGCAAGGATGTGCTGAACGAGCTCTCGCGCAAGTACCCATCGGTGTCCATTCTTGAGGTGGATCACTTCATCGAGCGCATCCGCGCCATCATTGTGCAGGTGACCACCGCGATTGAGACGCTGCTGGTGATGATTCTGCTGGCTGCGGTGCTGGTCATGGCGGCAGTGATCAGTGCCACGCTGGGGGCCCGGCAGCGTGAAGGGGCGCTGCTGCGGACCCTGGGCGCGCGACGTGGGCTGCTGGTGGGCAGCAGCATGCTGGAGTTCGCCATCATGGGGCTGATTGCCGGTCTGCTCGGGGTGCTGGCAGCCGAAGTGGCCGTGTGGACGCTCCAGTACCGGCTCTTTGAGGGCAGTTTCCGGTTGCACCCGACGGTCTGGCTGGTGGTGCCGGCGCTGGCCGCCGTGTTACTGGCGCTGTTCGGGCGCTGGCAGCTCAGGCCGGTGCTGAATGTATCCCCCATGATTCTGTTGCGACGACTGGAAGGCTAGAGTGGGGGCCGCGGCGGCGGCCCCGTAGAAAATTTGTGATCAAATCGCCATACTGTGTCCACTACTCAGTTCGAGGGAGAATCATTGATGAACAACGAACAGTTGCAGGCCCTGAAAGAGAAATACGTGGCCGCCGGTGCGGCCAGTCCCAACCAGCAGTTTGCTGACTACGCCAGGAACGCAGAAGTCTGGGACGCCGATGGCCGTCGCATGATCGACTTCGCTGGCGGCATTGGTGTTCTCAATCTGGGTCATCGCCATCCCAAAGTGGTGGAGGCGGTCAAGGCGCAGCTCGATAAGGTCATGCACACCTGCCAGACGGTGATGCCCTATGCCGGCTATGTCCAGCTTGCTGAGAAACTGAGTAACATCGTACCGGTGCGCGGCCATGGCAAAGTCATGTTGGCCAACTCCGGTGCTGAGGCGCTGGAAAATGCGGTCAAGATCGCCCGGGCCGCTACAGGTAAGAGCAACGTCATCTGCTTTGACGGTGGGTATCACGGCCGGACTCTGTACACCATGGCCATGAACGGCAAAGTGGCCCCCTATGCCACGGATTTCGGCCCCATGCCCGGAACCGTGTTCCGCGCACCCTATCCGGTGCCGTACCACGGCGTCAGCGAGGACGAAGCGCTGCGTGGCCTGAAAATGGCCCTCAAGACCGATGCCAATCCGAAGGACACAGCCGCCGTCATCATTGAGCCGGTGCTGGGTGAGGGTGGTTTCTATCCCGCGCCGACCAGTTTCCTGAAGAAGATTCGCGAGATCTGCGACGAGCACGGCATGCTCATGATCGTTGATGAGGTCCAGAGCGGCTTTGGTCGTACCGGTAAACTCTTTGCCATCCAGCACAGTGGCGTTGAGCCGGACATGATGACCATGGCCAAGAGCATGGCCGATGGCATGCCCATTTCAGCCGTTGTGGGTACCGACAAGGTCATGGACAGCTCCGGCCCCAACTCACTGGGTGGCACCTATACCGGCAGCCCCACGGCCTGCGCGGCGGCACTGGCGGCGATCCAGGCCCTGGAGGAAGAAGACATCCTGGGCAAGGGGCAGGCCTTGGGCGAGAAACTGAACAAGCGCTTCAGCCAGTGGCAGGAGCAGTTCGCCCATGTGGACAATGTGCGCAACCTTGGCCCCATGGCGGCGTTTGAGATGGTCAAGAGCACGGAGAGCCATGAGCCGGATGCGGAAATGGCCGGTGCGCTGGTGAAGAAAGTCAAGGAAAAAGGCCTGATCCTTCTCAGTTGCGGCATGTACGGCAACACCATCCGCTTCCTGATGCCCATCACCATTGAGGATGAAGTTCTTGAGGAAGGCCTTGGCATCATCGAAGAGTCTCTGAAAGAACTCCACGGCTGATCCGTTTTCTGACAACGTGTTGTGTGAAAGGGCCACTCTGAGAAGTGGCCCTTTTTTGTTAGAAGCGCAGTACTGTCGAGGCAGTACGGCCACCTGTACAGCAGACTGAACAAGCGCTAAGGTTCAGAGCAAACAAAAGCATCCGAAAGGAGACTGCCGTGACCAGTTGGCTGATGGCGCTGATTGCCTTTACCGTCTTTTTCCTGGGCTACCGCTTCTACTCGAAATTCCTGGCCGACCACATCTTCCGGCTGAATCCGGATTTTCAGACCCCCTCCTACCGCTATCAGGACGGTGTGGACTTCGTCCCAACCAACAAGTACGTGCTCTGGGGCCATCATTTCACCTCCGTGGCCGGTGCCGCGCCCATCATCGGCCCGGCCATTGCGATGATCTGGGGCTGGGGACCGGCGCTGGTCTGGGTGCTCATTGGTACCGTCTTCATGGCCGGCATTCATGACTTCGGCACCCTCTGGGCCTCGGTGCGCAACCGGGGTCAGTCCATCGGCATGATCGCCCGCAACGTCATCGGCCCCCGGGCGCTGACGCTCTTTCTGCTGATCATCTTCTTCCTGCTGTTGATGGTGAACGCGGTCTTTGCGGTCGCCATCGGCACGCTCTTCACCAACTTCCCGGCCAGTGTGCTGCCGTACTGGCTGCAGATTCCCATTGCCATGGTCATTGGCGTGCTGGTGTACAAGCGCCACTGGAAAATCGTGATTCCCTCGCTGATCGGGCTCTTCCTGCTGCTGATGCTGGTTTATGCCGGCACCCTGGTGCCGCTGTCACTGCCTGAAGAAATGGGCGGCTACTCCAGCACCGCCTGGTGGGTGCTGATCATGCTCGCCTACGGGGCTGTCGCCTCCCGTCTGCCGGTATGGCTGCTGCTCCAGCCCCGGGATTTCATCAACTCGCATCTGCTGTTTGTGTGCCTGGCACTGGTCTATCTGGGCGTCTTTATCGGCCAGCCGGAGATTGTCGCACCCATGATCAATGACGCGGTCCCGGACGATACACCGCCACTCATTCCGCTCCTGTTTGTGACCATTGCCTGTGGCGCCATTTCCGGCTTCCACGGTCTGGTCAGCTCCGGGACAACCTCCAAGCAGCTGAAAAACGAAGGCGAGGCCCGTTTTGTGGGGTATCTGGGTTCAACCGGGGAAGGCCTGCTGGCGGTGGCGGCCATTCTGGCCACCGCGGCCGGCTTCGCCACGGTCGGCGACTGGAATAGCCATTACGGCAGCTGGGCGGAAGCCAGCAGTGAAGGCATTGCTGCCTTTGTTGAAGGTGCGGGCAACCATGTGAACAATCTGGGCATTCCCACAGAGGTGGCCACCACCTTCATGTCCATGATGGTGGTGGCCTTCGCCGCCACGACTCTGGATACCAGTATGCGGCTGCAGCGCTTCATCCTCGGTGAGATCGGCCGGCAGTACCGGATGCCGATTCTGGGCAACATCAACTTCGCCACCGTGCTGGTGTTTCTCAGCTGTGCGGCTCTGGCGTTCTTTGCCGACCCCGCCAATCCCGGTGCCGGCGGCATGGTGCTCTGGCCGCTGTTCGGTACCACCAACCAGCTCACAGCCGGACTGTCGCTGCTGGTGCTGACGCTGATCCTGTATCACCTGAAGCGCCCCTTCATCTACGCTCTGGTTCCGTTTCTGTTTGTGGGCGTAATGACGGCCTGGAGCATGGTGGTGAACATCGGCAACTACATCAGTGACGGCAACACCCTGCTGGTGTCCATTGGGGGACTGATTCTGGTGCTCAATGTCTGGCTGGTGCTGGAGGGGGTCAACGCCCTGCGCCACAGGCACGAACCGGAGGCGTTGATCGATGCGGATGACGCTTAGCCGCTTCTTCCAGAGCCTGAGTGCCTTTTACGAGGAGAGCTATCAGGCCCCGTACCGGCGCATTGAGCGCCGGGCCCGGCGCCGTCAGGAGGATCTGTTCCGACTCATGGTGCTGTCGGAATCCCTGGGGGTTCCCAACCCGGTTTCATTCTATACGCTGGAGCTGATGCCTTTCATGCTGGAGGATTTCCACGCCTGGCACCGGCGCATGGGCATGGAGCATTCTCCGCTGGAGGGTTTCCGGTGCTGCTAGGGCGTCTGTTTGGTCGACGCCGACGCCAGCCGGTGGACTCCGGGTCCGGGGCGCGTCTGACGTTTTTCGGCGGCAAGGGCGGGGTGGGTAAAACCACCTGCGCCAGCGCCTGGGCCTGGCGACTGGCCGGGCAAGGTCAACGGGTACTGCTGATCTCCACGGATCCGGCCCATTCCCTCGGGGATTTCTGGCAGCAACGCCTGGACGGTGCGCCAAGGGGGGTGGCTGAAGGGATTGATGCGCTGGAACTCAATCCCGACACCGCCCTTAAGCGCTATATGGAAGAGGTGCGCACCAATCTGCGGGATCTGGCCAGCCCCGAGTTGCGTGAGACGGCCACCCGCCAGGCGGATCTGGCCGCCAGCTCTCCTGGCGCCGCAGAGGCCGCACTGCTGGATGAACTCGTGCGGCTCACCCTTGAGCAAAGCCCGCACTACGACCATCTGATCTTCGACACCGCGCCCACTGGCCACACGCTGCAGCTGCTGCAGCTGCCGGAAACCATGCGCACCTGGACCGATGGGCTGCTGGCCCAGCGTCGCGATTCCATGGATCTGGCGCAGGGCGCACGGGGCACCCAAGCCTCGCCGGAGGATCGGGCGGCGTCCATCCTCAAGGCGCGCCGGGAGCGTTATGCCGCCATGCGCGATTGTCTGCTGGATACCAACCGGACCCGCTTTGTACCCGTTCTGAATCCCGACCGCCTGTCCCGAGAGGAAACGCGGCGACTGGTGGATACCCTGGGTGAGGTGGGGGTGCGTGTGGATGCTCTGATCATCAACCGGGTCATGCCGGCAGAGGCGGATGGCGATTTTCTGGCGCGCCGCCGCTTTGCCGAAGACGTTCACCTGCAGGCGATCAAGACGGGCTTTTCCGCCTACCGGCAGATCGTGCTGCCACTGGCATCAGGGGATGTGGATGTTCAGGCGTTGCCGGAGCTGGCTGGTCACCTGAAGCTCTGACCTTACCTCCACGTTTGCCCTGGCGACGTCCATCCAGCGTTGTGGGTGTTCAGCGTGAGTATCAAGCCCAGTATGCACAGCGTGGGGGACCCCTGCGCTCCGGCAGCCTGTCAGGTCAAACCGGTACGGGTAGTCATCGAGCACCGTGACACCCTGGATCGGCCCTTGCCTGCTGGTGGACGGATCACCCTGACCGACGCCAGTGACAAGGTCCACCGCGCGGAAATTGACGAGGAAGGCAGCAGTATCTTCCCTGAGGTTCGCCACGGCGAGTTTAAGTGGTGCCCGCAGCTTGACGGAGATTTCACTCTGGTTGAGGCCAGCGAGAAGCCCGCACCGGTTCCGGCGATTGCGCCTCCGGAGCCGATCCGCGCAACAGCCGCTCCGGATGAGATCCGCATCCGAGCGCTTTATCTGCCACCGGCCGTGCTTTTGAATTTGCGTGAGAACGACCCCGAGGCGCATTAGCTCTCTGAGGCTGAACTGGAGCTGTTCACCCGGCAGGGCAATAACGCCACCCTCTTCAAAGCCGGCGACCCCTGGCCTCAGAAGTACTTCGATCTGGGCGACTCCCCGGAGCTGGTGACCTACGGCTCGCAGTACTCGCGCAACACCGCCATCGCCACCTCGCCGCAGGCCGGTGTGCTGGTCATGGGGCATCGCGACAGTGGGGGGATCAGTGTGTATGAGTTTGATGAAGAGGCGTTGGAGCTGGAGCGGGTCTGGGTAGCCCGCTAGAGGTGGGCAGCGCCCGCTGCGGCGTAACGCCGCAGCGGGATCGCCGGGTCAGCCCCAGGCTTTTTCCAGAACCGCCCGGGCGTCCTTCAGGGTCGCCTCTTTGGGGTTGAACATGATGGAGCCATCGTCGATGGTCGCCTTGGCGATCCGATCCAGCTGGCTCTTTTCCACCTTGCCGGTTTCCTGGAGAGTGCGCGGCAGCTTGCAGTGGCGGTAGAGATCGTCACGCATCTTGCGGATGGTGGCGATGGCCTCTTCCGCGCGCTGGGCCTTGGGCGTGATGGAATAGACTTCCGGACCGGCCAGGTGCAGCAGCAGCTCACTCAGCGGCTCGCGGATGTCTTCCTTGTTGTACTCCAGTACATAGGGCAGGAACAGGCTCATGCACAGCCCGTGGGGCAGGTGGCAGATGGCGCCCAGTGAGTGACCCAGTGCGTGGACCATGCCGACCATGGAGTTGGAAAAGGCAATGCCGGCCATGGTGGAGGCCTCAGCCAGCTCCACGCGCCGATCCGCGTCATCCGGGTTGTCCATGACCTTGAGCAGGTTGTTGCTGATTTTCTTGATAGCTGCCGCCGCGTAGGCATCACTGAGTGGGTTCTTGGCCAGACAGGTGAAGGCCTCGACGGAGTGGGTCATGGCATCCATGGCCGTCGCTGCCGTGATGTGTGGCGGCAGGGTCAGCGTCATGCGCGGGTCAATGACGGCGGCGTTGGGCAGCAGGAAGCCGGATTCAAACGGCAGCTTCACTTCCTTTTCGGTGTCCGCGATCACCGCCACAGACGTCACCTCCGAACCGGTGCCTGCCGTGGTCGGGATGACAATGAAGGGTTTGAGGGGCCGTTTCAGGACGCCGGAGCCGGCGTATTCACCAATGTCATCACCGCCTTCGGAGACCAGAATGTTGACGGCCTTGGCGGTATCAATGGGCGAACCGCCGCCGATGGCCAGAATGCCATCACACTTCTGCTTGCGGTACTCCTTGGCAATGGCCGCAACGGTCTGCTTGGATGAGTCGGCAGGGACGTCGTCATAGACCACGGTAACGTCCAGTTCGCCGTCCTGGCAGGCGCTGATGACCTTGTCCAGCAAACCAGCGGCCCGCACTCCTTTGTCGGTGATGATCATGGGGCGCGACGAACTCTGGGACATGAATTCGTAGGGAACGTGTTCCAGTGCTGCGTTGCCGGCGATGACTTTGACCGGGCAGAAAAACTCGTAGTACTTGTTGCTCATGATGACCTCACCGTGTCCACAAAATTAGTCGCCACTTTCAGATAGATGCGGGCGCCGTTGATGACTTTCTCCGGCAGCGCCAGGTTGGCGGGGTATTCCTTGACCGCGCGCTGGGCCACCAGTTTCGGCAGAATGAAGGTTTCCAGACGGTTCAGCACCCGGGTCATGCGTGTGGCATAGCCCAGATCCCCGTCAACGATGATGCGGGCATTTGCGAATGACTGGGCGGTTTTCTCCTGGAACGACAGCACCAGGAAGGCGTGATGGATGTGCTTGAAGAGCACGCTCAGATCCGGTGCATCGGTCTGTCCCCCGAGGTACTTCAGTCCGCCGTCAGCTTCCTTGCGTACCACCAGGGCCGGGCCACTGGGCATGACTTTCATCTGGAACACGAAGCCTTCCGGAAGCACGCTGACTTCCTCTCGGACTTCGTCGTCAACCTGACTGATGGCTTCCAGGGAGCGGCCAACAACGTCAAGCATCAATTGCACGTAGGTCCGTCGCGCCTGGGAGGCAAGCGGTCTCAACCTGTCTTTGATCATGGATTCAGTTTCCTTGAATTGCAGCGGTGTTTGGTCAGACATGGTACGCTCTGGCGCACTGTGCTGGCTGCCCACC
>LKMJ01001337.1_pt1 | contig 21587 bp, 8 predicted proteins | sample 643391 | NCBI WGS metagenome assembly LKMJ01 (sample SAMN04112250, study PRJNA286221) | soda lake metagenome | biome: soda lake; feature: Kulunda Steppe; material: water; isolation source: sample PL-Br10 brine of Picturesque Lake | place: Russia: Kulunda steppe | collected 2010-07
ACCGATTGGTATCGGTCGGAATGGGATCCAGGTATGTGAACGAATGAATCGTAACCCCTGTCCTCCAGATCCGCTATGACTTTCTCGAAAACCTCTGGTTCATCCATTCTGGATCGTATCACTAAGAGTATCGTAATAATTGTTCTGTAAACTCAAGGAGGAATAATTTGCCACGAAGCAGATCCACCGTCTATAATAAACGATACCGCTTGAGGCACGGAGTCTGTTCGTTGTTCGAACATTTGAATCGTTCTGGCACTATCTAGTTGAGCGAGTTCGAGAGGCGAGGAGATTGTAGCGAGACGTGCTCATGCAACTCGCGTACCTACTCGGCGAGACGCTGGACGAGGACAGTCAAGACGTTTGGGAGAACGAGCGCACCCCGACACCAGTCCGGCGGTTTGGGGTGCGTCCCCATACGCGAGGCTGTCGATTAGGGAGACGGTTGCTATCTAAAAAGTACCGGGTGTCGACCGTTCTCATGTTGCTGTCTGGAATTGGGGTTATAAACTCTCTGAGGCCCATAGCGACCCGGCAACGGCGTAGCCGTCGCTGGTAGCGGTTGACGAGAAACAAATCGAGGTTGCCGTCAAAAAAGTGGCCCCACGCCACCGTCGATGTTGATTCGAAATTGTTGCTAGAGATCGACGTGTACAGCCGCCGCGGGACTGACCTCACGGCGGCGTTCCTGCATCGACTCACTGAGAAACATGATGTCGCCGACACAGAGTTTCTCGCCTATGCTAGTGGCTATCTGACTGCATTCGCTCGCCAAGATTTGAGCGGTCGGCTGGACAATCGAACTCAGAACCACATCGAAAAGTGGTTCCAAACTGTAACCATGCGCATCTACCGCTTTCACACATATTGGAGGGGCAGTCAATCCATCGCGAAACAGTGGTTACGACGCTTCAGGTACCACTATAGCCATCAACGACCGAATCGGTCGCTTGATGGTGAAACGCCAGCTGAGGCAATCAGTAACTAGACAGTGTCGATAACACCTGCATAAGATTTTTGTGAATTCTTCTTGTCAATAGAATATGGTAGAGAACTTTACTAACGGTCCTATATCTCCAGGGACTATCGCGCGATATTTCAAGTTACAAAGCTGCCGGATGTTCTTAAATTGGAAGCATAGTGAGACTGCACGAGATACATTAAATGAACATGACTGGCAAACTACTGGCCTGGGTCCGTTGTTTTCCGAGACGGGTGAAGATTTTGAACGAACCCAGCTCAGTGAGCTCGTTACACCGACAACGTACGTCGTTGGCGGACCCGAACACGAGGAATCGGTCGACGTTGCGCTGGACTTGCAATGGAGTTACGAGCCAGATGATGCACCGGGCGAGAAATTCGATAGAACGGAAGCACAGATTGCAGACACGCTTGGTGATATTGCTTCTAGACGGGGACCTAACGAAGCTGTATTGTACCAAGCCCCATTGCGTGCAGACGTTCTTGGCAAAACTGTTGGCGGATTCTCCGACATTCTCATCGTCGAATCGCCCGCCGACGGAGAACTTACGATTGACGTGTTAGAGGTCAAATCGTCGTCAAGCCCAAAAGTTGACCACCAAATACAAGCGGCGACCTATACGCTTATTTTGGAATCGATCTGTGACGATATCTCAACGATTTTGAATCAGTGTTCTGCCCGTGTCATCAGCAAAGAAGCACCGCTTGGTCGTGGCTTGATAGAGGAACAAACATTCAACCTAGAACCCCGCCAGATCGATGTCCGCCTCTTCTTGCGAGACGGGGGTATCCTCGACGATGCCCTCGACTATGCTGATCTGGACGAGGGATTCGATGATCTTCGGAACAAGATCGCCCCGAGGTGTTCCAACTGTAGCTACGAACCGGTCTGTATGACCCGGGCAGTACGGAAAGAGGGCTACGGTCTGGAACTCTTAGGACTGAACCCGGGGACCCAGCGTCGGTTAGAAAGGGCAGGTGTTGAGTCGCTCCGCGAATTCTCCCAGCTTCTTGACATTCCCAACAACCCGATCGAGAATGTCGACCATGATGACTTTCACGAACTACAACCGCGGGACGGCCGAGCAGAGGCAACCCTCAACGAAATCCGTGAACGGACCAGTCTCCGGGACCTGCAAACACGGATTCAGATCGCACATCGGTTCTATCGCGAACTGGAATCCGACTCCCCGTCGGGAGATTACATGGCCGATCCATTGCAGGGAAGCGGATACAATCTCCCGGATGACAGCCGGGGAGACGACGATGAGGAGTTAAACTGGGCAGATTACCCTCAAGACTCTCTCGTCCGTGTGTATCTGCATGTCCAACACGACCCGATCCTTGACAGTATCACGTTGCTTAGTGCCGAGGTAGAGTGTACAGGGTCTGACTACGATGAACCACCGGTGGTTGAGTCAGTACTCACACTTCCAGACGATCCGGACGACAGAGCGTACGAAGAGGATCTCATTCGGTCGTTCTTTGGCCAACTTGGTCACGCGATTGCCGACTGTAGCCCAGATATTGCCGGAGCGTACCCTGACTACGGATCTGACGATGACGATCCACTCTACCTCACCGAAGATCATGGCTACGTCCACCTCTACTTTTATAGTCGTCACCAACGCGACCGGTTAGTCGAGGCTGTCAAACGCCATCCCCATCTCCATGGATCTCCCTCAATCCGCCGGTTACTCGGATTTCGCCGGGATATCGACCAGGGAATGGTGTCGATCATCCAAGACGAACTTTCACAGCGACACGCATTACGGTTCCCGGGACTTGGCATCATTCAGACTGCACTCCAGTTCAGAAGATTCGACCATGGCTTTTTCGATTGGACAAGGGATCGGCCAAGCGGTATAGAATTCCAGCCGAGTGATTACTTTGGTCAGGGGCTCTTCGATTCAGCGTTCAACAAATACCATCGCCCCATAGGAACCGACTTAGACCACTCGGAATTTTTATCGACCGTCGAAAACGGAGTATCACAACTCCGTGGCGGCAACTACCCGGTGATAAACCGTGAAACGGATCAAATCCCTCCGGAATATGTCTGGAGAGGGTATAATGAGTTAGAGGCAACGCTCGGCGTCGATACTTCCCGCCTCGATGACGATGACGAAGTCGACAGTATGAGCGATGATGAAAAGGAGTTCCTTGAGGACGTCCGAGAGTTTACCAAGTCCACCTATCGACTCCCAAGCGGTGGTTACGACGACGTGACGGAAGAAGACCTTCGGCTGTTCGCCCAACAGCTTGCATGCGCTGTCAAACACATAGAACGATCCGTCAGTAGCCGTGACGGTCGTTATGAAAAAGACCAGCTCAATGTCAACGCACTCTCCGAACTAGAACCCCAGTATCCGCCCCTCGCCGAAACGTGCATCGAATACCAGCAGTTGGAGTTCGGTGATACAGTCAGGGCAGCAGAAGCAGAGTACCGGCGGCCATTAGCCAGACGGTTAGAAGCTGGGGAATCGCTCTTGTTTCGCTGTGATAATGTAGCCGATGACCCCGATACTGACTGTGGAAACACCGGTATAGCTGGTACCCTCGTCGATTCAACCTACAATGAGGTAACTGGCCGTGACTTGGCAACGGACCCCATATCCGTCGAAGAAGGTGATTGGGGTGTCATTACCCGTGTCGACCCGACTGTGCCAGAACGGGAGGAGCAGTTCCGGTGGGTTACCCCAGAAAGCATCAAACACTCCCCGGCTGGAACGATCTCCGAACTCAACCTCGATGACGGTAGCATCGAGTTCAATGCCCTGTGGCCACACGGGAACTTCCCAAGCGACAACTACCCATACATGGTAAATCACAACCGTTGGGATTCAAGCGACGCCGTCGACCCTGACGGATCGAAATACCAGACTCAGGTCGTGGAGGACGAGTACTACGTGGTTGACTCGATGGTCGACGATATCACAGGGTCTCGCGCACACGATGCATTGACAGAATGTATTCCGGATCCCGGAGTCGAATGGGGTGAATTCGACTGCCCCAATACGGTCTACGACTCACTGAACGAGATCTATCGAGGTGGCGATGCGAATGTCCACATCGACAAGTGGGACGAGAGAGATGTCAACGACTACCTGGAAGAGCTTGAACACCGTGTTGAGGAGGCAGACGCCCCGGAGGTGAACGCACCAAATGGTGACCAGGAAGAGTTCGTAACCCTGACAGATAACCAAATCGTTACGCTTCAGGGCCCGCCGGGGACTGGAAAAACCAGTACGACGACAGCCCCCTCAATAGTGAGCCGGGTTGCAGCAGCCGAAGGAGACCATTTCCTTACCGGTCTCGTCACGGCGTATTCACATGAAGCAGTGAATGAAGTACTGTCGGATGTCCACGACTTGCTGGACTTCTATTCCCCAGCTGACGATGTTCGTCTGGTCCGGGTCAACCCCGCCGACATCGATCGATGGTACGATGATGTCGACTACATCGATTACTACGACGATGACGACGAAGATGATTTGGTCGACATCTTCAACGACTATGTCGTCGACGAGAATCCAGCAGGGCACGTGATTTTTTTCGGGCCACCTGTCTCGCTTCGCGGATTCATGGATAGGGTGGCAGGTGAAATCGACGCCACCGTTGACACCGATAACATCGAACCGCTCTACAATACTGGGGACTGTGCCCTCTTCGATCTCGTCGTTGTCGACGAAGCCAGTATGATGGATCTTCCCCTCCTGTTCCTTGCAGGGGCATTCCTTGCAGATGATGGCCAACTCCAATTAATTGGAGACCATCAGCAAATGCAACCGATTCAAAAACACGATTGGGAGTCCGAAGACCGACAGTCACTGGAAGAGCATACCCCCTATCTATCAGTGTTAGACTTCATCCGGTTCCTCCGCGGCGAGCTGGAAGAGCGAAAAGAGGAGTTCTTCACCCGCGACTCACCGGACTGGGGCGAAATCGGTGACCCTAGAGAGGACGAAGACGATCTGTTACCCCTACGACCTATCACGATTACCTATCGCCTCCCCCCGGAATCTGCCCAGATGCATACCGACCTCATCTACTGGCCACGAGACCGCATCGAGCTGGATTCCCGAGCGCCGGATCATCGTATCAATATCGACGACAGGTTACCCGAGGCAATCGACTATACGTTAAATCCGGAGCATCGGGTCACACTGCTCGTTCATGACGACGAACAGGGTACAACCTACAGTAATGTCGAAGCAGGAATCATCCGGGCGTTGCTCTCCGAGATCGATATCGGGCCACACGAAACGACACCGGATGATGCGGATCCCATCACGACTGGCGTGGTTGTTCCATACAATGACCAGGCAGCACTTGTCCGCGACGAGGTAGAAAATGACAACGTGACGGTGAATACTGTCGAAACGTTCCAAGGCGACCAACGGAATCTCATGGTGTTATCGATGACCGGCAGCGATCCCGGCCACGTCACGGTGCAGAACGACTTCCTCCTCGATCCGCATCGGTTCAACGTCGGTGCGAGCCGCATGCAACAAAAGGTCGTGATACTGGCATCGAAATCCCTGTTCCAGGCGGTGACACCTACGGGCGACACCGAAGACTACAACGATCAAACTATTTGGAAGGACATGTACGAGACCATGGGCGGGCTGGACCCAGAGGCCGGGCAAGATTTCGATCTTGGTGCATTCTCAGACGGTCATCTAGATGATGAAGTCGAAGCACAAACTACGGTCACCGTCTACAACGGGTGGCCATTTTGAGGAACAAACACGGTGCATCAGAACGTTCCAAGTTAGCGTACTATTCTCCATAACCCTGCTCAGCAAGGTCCTCAAGGACCCCGGAATGGTGCATCAAGCGCCGGAGAGTATCGCTGCCGTGACCTAGCATTTGATAGTTATTGTCGATGAATCGGCCTAGATATTCGACTTCGTCGTTCGAGAACCACTGTTGTTCGCATTGTTCGCGCCGTCGTTCCGTGACGTACTCGATGAACGTTTGCTGATCGAGAACCAATTTGACGGTTCGTTCCAACTCCTAAATCGGACGGCGTACGGTTACATATCTTCCAGTTCGAGCACTGTCCGGTAGTCAAGAGTCACAAGACGGTCGTACGAATACCGGAGAACAACTACCGGTTGAAACAGGTCGAACGTTGCTTGCTCAATCTCGAACTCGCTCTTCGTAGCGTCCACTTCCAGTGTTTCCTATGCCATTTCAGATGTGTCGCGCTGGAAATCGGAATGCTGTCGGACGGCTCTTCCGAGAACTCAAGCGTTGAACCTCCTCGTTCTTGAACTGCTTCAGCCGCGTCGAACCTGAAACAGCCGAAAACTGGTTGCAGTGTTTCGCTCGCTGGCACAATGCTCCGAACTAAACATGCACATATAACAGGGCTAAGGTCCTCTTCGATTGATTCCAAGCTCTCGCTTCAGATATTCTGTTGTGGAATGATACTCGTTCTCAACAATTTTACACAGTTCTCTATTGACGCCAAAACCACGCTTTGTAATATTGGCTGACCCTGCGTAAAGTGCCTCTCTCGAGATAATCGCTTTCGCATGGAGATCGTCCACACCGATAATCTCAGCATGGTCTTTCACTCGAGAGACAATATATTCATTATGTGATTCCGTGCTGTTGATGACCACCGTTGGTTCCGTCTCTAGCTTCGGAATGAGTTCTGATAACCGGTACCGTCGTTCGTCAAACTGGTTGTTTACCGGCAGTTTTACTTCGACGTCGCTCATCCACGCTGAAACGATCGCTGGGCGCTCGTAGTGCAGCAGGGTGTAACCCAGAAAGTAGCTGAGTGAATCAGAATCTAAGGAAAATGCTTTCATTGTTCACCTCTGCTGCTGGAATCATTCCACTATCAAACATCGTCTCTCCAGCCTCGTCTGCCGGTACGCGAGTAAGGAATTGATCACGAAGGACCTCGAGTAAGACATAACTCAGCGCGTTCTCCTGGTCGTGACAAGAAATGCACTCTGAAATATGTAGATTCTCGACACAGCCATCAATGTCAGGAGATAAGAAGCGAGTCCGGGCACGGTCTACATTCTCAATCCCTGGCTCCAGATCGCCGACTGCATCTGCCGGGAAGTCAGTCTCTCCAGCAATTTGTGCTTCAGCAATCGTTTGTTTAATTTCGCACGTGTCTTCGAAGCCAACGCTCTCCTCTTGGGCGAGTCGATACGCTCGGTCAGCTGTCAGAACCACCTCTTCGGTGACCCGTTCTCGAATATGGTCATATGGTATCTCTGAGTCCAAGTAATCATCTACAATCTCTTGGACAGCTTCGTCACTCCGATCTGTAGATGCGACATCAGCAGCGAACGAGCTATCAGCCCACAATCGCTCGTTGATTACCTGGGTGTTGTACCCGATTCGCGTCATCGATTCTAGCACGTTTCCTGGATCGATTTCAAGCTCATCGTATACCAAGTCAGTAAGTCCCTGTCCACCTTCAGTTCGTTCGAACACATACACTTCACCAGCCTCTTCATCGATTCCATAGAATAGCATCGTCGTATCGACGCCGCTGATATCAGCGACTAATTGGAGGAAGAAGTGTGCTGCCGTATGATAACCCAGCTCTTCAATACTGGTTCGGCCAAGACTTTTATAGCGGCTGACGCGGCCTCGGAGATTATTATTTTGGCTGATCTCTTCGATGAATCCACTGATATCGATTGTGACCCCACGTGTGGTTAATGAGAATCCGAGAGGCGTTTCAGGGCTCGAAATTTCAGTACGGATTTTGTCCTCCCCAGTAAAGAGTATCCCATCGTCTGTGTACCGTGCCGGTGTGATATCTAAGGATACTCCCTCAAGTGTCACTGTCCCTTCTAACGTTCCAAGTGATAGTCGGTCATACTCTCCTTCGGGTTCGATTGTTTCTACATTCGTTGATACTTGGGGGTCTGAGTGAATTTTCCCGAAGGCATGGTCTCCGTGACTCGAACAGTTCCCTCTTTTTAGAATCTGGTAACACTCGGGACAGTACCTTACGACGTCTTTCGCATCATCACTTTGATCTTGGAATGTAGATAGAGGAACCTCGCTGGGTATCTTGATTCCCTCCTCCACATCTCCAGGAACTTTGGAGAAATCGAATACAACATCCCCCTCATCGATCAGTGTATTTGGATGAAACAGTTGGATCTGTCCAGATTCTTTATATTCCGATCGTAGGGGAGCATAGGTATGAACAATCGAGTCAATCGATTCTTCTTGAGGTCGCTGCCCGGGGGCTGTTACTGACACGTATTTCCCACTACTATCGAAGTAGTTTGGAGGCACGTACCAGACATCAGTACCCATTCCGTCCCCCTTGACCCGTTTGTACCGATCGAAGTAGTATGCACTCCGGAGAAGAGATTTGACATAGTGGACACTCTCGTAGGGTCGAGCAGTATTCCGCTCTTGCTCATCATCGAAGTCATAAAACCCACGGAGCTCCTCTAGAAACTGTTTTAAGTGCCGTATCTCACGTCGACGAGCCTGGTTCTCCTCGAACCGATCGTCATCGATCAATGGCTCAAGTTGCTGGACTACATTCTCGATTTTACCGAGGTCCCCAAACCCTATGCTGCTCCTATCTAGACGCTTAATCTGGCCTATTATGCCTCCAAAATCGGTGATGATTGAATTGAAGGTCTCTATTCGTGCTTCAAGATCATTGGCAGGGTGGGAAAGAACGGCTTCTCGCTTTTTGTCAAGCTGTTCCAGAAGGTCATCTTCTGTGGGATGGCTGCCCTGTCCTTCAACGGATGATTCTACAGCAATTTCGCATTCCCCGATGAAGTCAAGGATTGCATCTTGAACCTCGCCAACGTACGCCTGAACGCCTGTCGAACCAAGTCCAGGGCTATCTCCCTCGATCGAAATGAAATCTTCAATCTCTGCGAACTCTTCCTTCAATGAGTTCAGGGCGATGTTTAGCGCATTGTCGCATTCTTCAATTGGGTCATAGGCCTGGAGAGATGTCGACGGAAAGTCGGCATCAAACTGGTCACCGACGGCTGCAGCAGGGTTTAACAGGAATTCCACCATCGGTTCGAAACCAAGGGTTTCACCCAGGTACTGCTCGAAGAATACTTGTTCTTCCTCGCGTCGGGTATTGTAGCGCCGTCGGTTGCGTCTTAGGTCGTTAACAGAGTGGTAAAATTCCTGTATACTGTTGTGGACCCATTGGACAACCCGGTTCTCCGGTCGTAACGGTGTCCGTAGTTCGGAGTCTAAAAATCGATCAGCACGGTAAAACATATTCGCGTCACTAGTCAGCGTCGAGAGAAAGACAAGGACGTGTGAATCCATCCCTTTTTCGCGAGCTGCTCTACCACTTCTCTGGATGAACGAAGACAGTTCGCGAGGCGTTCGATACTGTGACACCACCTCAATGGTACCCACATCAATTCCCACTTCTAAGAACGACGTGGTTAGCATAATGTCCGTTGCAGCGGAATCCTCGGCACTAAACCCGTGATCTGCAGAAACAGGGAGGAAGTCTAAGTTTTCCTCCCAGAACGGATTTTCTTGGTTTTCGTGAAGATGCCTTGCCACCCGTTCCCAGTTTTCGTAGCCATCCCCCTGCCGGTGAAGCTGCCAGAGCTCTTTCGTTGTCTCAGCGTCCTGTAATTGGTCGTACTTTTGATTGACCTGACTTTTACTGTCGATGAATGAGAGCGCTTTCGATCGACTGTCTGCATCTCCGCCGAGTACGGAGTGGCCCACCAGCATCGTTTGTTGTATCATCAGTGCTGACACCGTGGGGCCATCCTCGAAGGTAGTGAGGAAGTAGAAATGCTCACGATCGTCATGATCCTCGTCGAAGTCCGACTTTGGCGGTTCAATCGCTCGAATCCGATTCGGCGGTAGGTCGAACAGCTTCTTTGCGAACCGCTCTGGATTATCAATCGTCGCACTTGCGCCCAGCCATAATAACGGCTGGTCAGTTACTGAGTTGATGTTTTCTACAATTCGTGCCGCATGGGCCCCTCGAAGGCCGGTGTACATATGAATCTCATCGAAAACGACCGTGTCAATCTTATCAATTATGTTGTAGTTCGGCTTCAGGCCGAACAGTTCCAGCGATTCGAGCGTCGTCAATAGGATGTCCGGTTGCTGGCCATGGTGCGCGATTTCTTTTTTAGAAAGAATCAGATCGTTGTGGGTGAACCTATGTTCCGGATTATTTTCACAAACTATCTCATATTCTCTACTCCCTCCCTCAAAATAGAATCCATGTTCCTCCTCTTCGCCACACCAACAGTTCGTCAATTCGAACCGCCCATTTGAATCAAACACCTGACTCGGCGGTGAAACGCTCTCTAATTTATATGGCTGATTCCGACTCCCGATGTAGATTCCAACGCTCAAATCCGGGTCCATCTTGTGGATGTGCTCGAGAATCCGGCCGAGCTGATCTTGTAACAGCGCCGTTCGTGGATAGACAAGTGCCGCTGACTCTTGAATGTCGTCAGCAAGCAACTGATACAGTGCACCGAGGAACGCTTCTGTCTTCCCAAAGCCGGTCGGGGCTGCAAACACCCCAGCATGGGCAGTATCCTTTCTGCGCCGAAGTGAATCAAACTCCTCGATCAACTCCCAGCTTTGGGTCTGAAACTCGAGCGGTGTATCAAAATCGAAGAACTGCAGGACTTGGTCTACAAACTCGCTATCTCCTGTATACTGACTTGGATTGCGTCGATTCTGGAGTCGACTCTCGTGTTTGAGTGCCTGTGTCATCAGACGGGAGTCGGACCCTTCATCATAGATCTGCGTGTTCTTCAGAAGCCCTTGAATGAGCGGCGCTACATCCTCTTCGAAACGTTCCGGATTGGTATTGTGATCAATAAAACGCATTTGTAGGTGTGATGATTTCCTTGTTAACCTAGTGAACTCCTAAACGTTCCGGCGTGGTAGGTTACTTACTTTTATTCGCCAGCCGAAATTCTACTTTGTAAGGATGCATGTACCTCGCGATGTTCTGGGAGCTGCGAAAGATCGGGCATCAGAGATCACGTGGTGGAATCGGCGATTGACAAAGTTACGACAGCACACAGCGGCTCCAAATCTCAATGAATTTATCGAAGAAGAGTTGATTCAAACGAAAGGACCATTCCTGGAGTTCGTTGAGCCCCCGGCGACGGATTCGGTTCCTGCACACAACCGGCTGAAAGATCTTGAGATTGACTCCTCTGTAATTGATGCACTGACACAGGTACTTTTCAATGGTGAAGATTCAGGAAAATTGTACCAGCATCAGGCAGAGATGATAGAGTCCATCCAGTCCGGAATTAAGACAAACATCCTCACTGTCCCAACAGCTACTGGCAAGACGGAATCCTTTCTCATCCCTGTATTGGACTCGTGTGTCTCTACCGATGCAGAGGGGCTGAAATCTGTTATTATTTACCCAACAAAGACCCTGGCTGTCGACCAACTCAATCGTATCATCTCATACGTTCAGGCAATTAATCAGAGTCGCTCTGACGAAGATAATTTGACCGTGGGTATTTGGGACTCTGACACTCCTCGTGGAATCGGTTCACGTAGCTTCGAACTTGAAAGCGGAGCGTTCGTTCGTGGATTAGAGGACCCTCACGACGGCACCAAGTTGCAGGTAGATGAGGATGGTGTTCCTGTCAGTGATACCCATTCATATCCTTGGCTGAAGGTCACACGAACGCGGATTGAAGATGGGGTAGATATCCTTCTGACAAACCCCGAGGCGATTGATCATCTGATGATCAGCAACAACGAGAAGAGTAGGTCTATTCTTGGGTCGAGCCGAGGAGAAGCACCGCTTCAACACATCGTCTACGACGAAGCTCATGTTTGGAGTGGCATCATGGGGGCGGGTATTAATTTGCTGAATCAGCGGTTGCAACACTTTTTCAACGCTTCAAACCCTCAGATATCTCTGGTCTCTGCGACAGTCAAGAATCCGGAGGAGTTGGCGAAATCTCTCACCAGTACTGACTCCGTTGGAACAACCGACTTCACTCCTGCTCATTTTGATATACCTGACAAGTCCAGGCCCTTCAGACAGCTTCCTCAATGCGATCTGTCTGCACTTGCTGGTGCGCTCGTTTACGTACAGCTTGTCGCTGATGGAGTAATTGATGAAGTCACGCCACCGAATAGTGTTGCAGATGCAGTTTCTGCGCTTGAGATGATCGGTACTGTCACCACCTCTTCAAAAATTAGTTTTGATATTTCAGATGCTGAGTGGTTAGAATCTTCGATTAAAAATGCGATTCAGAGTGCAATGGCTAATAAAGGAATTACTACTGCTGAAGATTGTTTTGCAACTCAACCAGGTAGAGAACGTACCGCTCGTATCTTGCTTGATGATCCACAGACAGACTCGAACTGGCGAAGCTACCTCACGTCAGCGGTACCGGAACTCCCAGTGCTTATCGATTGGTTCCGAAGCGGTACTATTGGACCAGTTGGATTCCGACATCTCGATAGCGTTGAAGAATTTTTGGCTACCCGCAGTGGAGACGAGGGTGATCCATCACTGGAAACGATTTTAGCACTTGGACGACTTGCTGGGATGATCACTGACCGTCACCATGCATTCGTAAAGCCACCACGGGCATTGTACCAGTGTCCATCCTGCCATCGTCTCTCTGCGTCTGACCAATGCTCTTTCTGTAACTGTGTGGCGACTGAACTCCGTTTTTGCCGTGAGTGTCACCATCCATTTATACATACGACCACTGAGGATGGCGACAAACGTAGTGTCTATACCCCGCTCTCACAGGACACACCAGTGGATACCTGTCCAGACTGTAATTCTAATATAAGGGGGGCAGACATCGGGATTCCAACTTCATCCTTACTCTCGTATATGCTTTCAGAGATGGTGGTAGAAACACCTTCAAACAAGACTCTTGTCTTCTCTGATTCTCATTCAGCCGCGGAAAGTGTTGCAAAGAGGATTCAAACAATGGAGTATGGGCTCATGGCGGAGACACTGTACGTCCAAGCACTTCTTGAGCAGGATGGCGTTGCTCCCTTGAGTGAGCTACACAGTCGGGTATCAAAACAACTGTTGGCAGAATACTTCGAACCATTTCGCGACTCGAATCTCGATCACAGCGGTGCGGCGTATGATATGGTAGTTCGTACACGGAATCTCATCTCAAATAAAGCGAATCTCTATAACACCGATCACATCCTTCGATCTGCGATTGTAACTTCAGATGTCGTATACGAGGAAGCTTCCACACCGCTCGAACTCGCTACCGGGCATGCTCTATTCAGACGGCTGGCTGGTAGCGAGCACGTAAAATTCACTAAAAACGGCATTACTGTCTACTGTTTAACTGTTGACAAAATTTACGAAAGGATAGCAAGGGGTCTCAGCGTAGGTGTTGACGATATCGAGCCGATCGTCAATCAATTCCTACAGGTGTTCCATGAAGCTGGCATTATCTTTGAGGCAGATTACGACGAAGTCCGGTCAACAGTAAACTCCCAAGCTGATACCGATGAACAAGCTAAATCGGTTCTTGATTATCTGAGAGATCAGGGAGACAAGTTTGCGGAAATTGTCGGACTGGATATGATTGAGAGTGGACTCATCGTCCACAAATACAAACGCGATAACGCACCGCTTCGACTAGTTCCAGCTATTGGATTTTGTGAAGACTGCTACACTATACTCCCCGCCACACCGGATGGCGTGTGTATCGATCAGTGTCCTGATTGTGGGTCCAAACTCTCCGTCTACAATCGGTTCTCAGTGACAGACGAGGGTACGTACACTGGAAACGGATTCGCTACCGTAGACGATACGGCGGAGTATGCGCTTGACCACTGGGCCCACGATATTATGCGACCGCTGAATCTCACAGAACCCGGAAGCGACCTCCCATTCGTCACTGTTGGAATCCATAAAGGAAACATCCCGGCGACTCTCAGAGGTGCGATTGAAGAAGGATTCCGTAAGGAGGATCCGACAATCAATATCGTTAGTTCGACTCCAACGATGGAGTTGGGTGTCGACATCGGCACGCTTGAGACTGTCGCGCAAGTCGGGATGCCACCAACGCTTACGAATTACGTTCAGCGGGCGGGACGTACTGGCCGAAGTCAAGGGAGTTCATCGCTTGTGACAACCGTTATTCGTGGGCAACATCCGGTCGATGCTCACTACTATGAGGATCTTCCAGCTCGATTCTTCGATGAATTTGACCCGGTAAGAGTTCCTACCTCGACGGATTTTAAACATATCGTGGTGGCCCACGTGATTACAGAGGTATTCTCATATTTGGCCCGCAACCCCCATCGATCGAATGTTTTCGAGAAGCGGTACGAGTTGGCGAACTCGGATATCACAGCTACAGAAGCCGTGGACGCAATAGAAGCTAATCTGACCGAGATAGTCGAACTCATTACCGGGGACTGGGAACAACGGCTTCGGAATCACATCGAGGAGGTGTTTGGCCAGCCAGGGGTGGATGCCTTCGATGCTGCTTTTATCAAATCAGGCTCATTGAACCTACTACACCGTCTTGACAACGTCTATGGACCCCTTCGAGACGCACATGAGACTGTTGATGGCGATTCCATCCAGAACCAAGCTGGTCGGCTCAATCTCTGGCTAGATCAACTAGGATACCTTGCGTCCTACCGGAACTTCGGACAGAGTTTCCCCGTTGAAATCAAGGGTTACCGTGACGGCGTCTCCTTCGAAAGTGAGGGGCGACTCTACGATATGTTCCCTGGTCCTCGGAATGACTCAGGTGCGCTGTTTACACTTGGGGGTACCGAGTATCTCGTGGAGGATGCAACTGGTGGTCGTATTCTTACTACGACCAAAGTCTGCGCTAATGATGAGTGTGAGTGGCCCTATCAGACCAATCCTGATAACGCAATCAAATGTCCTCACTGCCAGACACCGCTTGAAGAGACAACGGTACACAAAATCGAGTCGATTCAATGTCGTGAGGCAAAAGGTGGCGAGCGCAATTGGACGACTAGTCCACTTCTGACACAACAAGCAGAGTATCTTCAAACAGATGACGGCGAAGAGAATTCAACAAGCCTGCTTGGGGTTGATGGGATCCTACTGTCAGGGTCGTTCGAAATAACTAATTTTGTGTTTGCCTACGAACGGTTTCATTCCAGTAGTGACGATACAACGATTCTCCGAAGTGAAGCAGAAATCCAATCACAGAGTGAGGATGCACCTTCGTATGCGCCAATCGGAACCCAATATACAACGAGCGGCATCCGATTTGAGTTCCCCAAAGAGGATGTGATTGAAGCGTTCGGATCAGAAACAGTCCCATGGCCTCAACTCTTAGTGAGCTTTCAACAGGCGTGTAAGCGGGCAATTGCGATTCAAGGACGATTCGATCTCGATGATTTCGATGTGATGGCGGATTTGGCTGATAACGTGCTTCAGCTCACTGTGACGGACGGCCGTCAAGGTGGAACCGGGGTTGCATGGCGCCTCAAGGAGTTTCTGGGGGATGAATTATCTAGCCAAATTAACCAGATTGCAACATGCGATAATTGCCAACACTATTGTGAGGAGTGTCTTCTCCTCCCTCGGACGCCAGCATCGTATCTTGATGCCGGACTTTTAAACCGGCAACTCTTAGTAAGATTCCTTGATTAGTTTCCGGTAACTATTTGCATATTACAACTCGGGTATTGGTCATTCGATGAACTGGGAACAATTGAAATACTGGTGGACCTCGTCTGATGTTGTCTACATCCACGAACCCCTACAACGAAATTGGGGGTATGGGATGCTCAGATCCCTCCCAGCCGTCAATCGAATAAATATGATCGCTCAATGGGAGGAAAGCGATGCAGCGTCCGATACTACGCCGAATGGATTATTCACCTATCCAAAACAATGGCGCCAACTTGGAGATGTTGAACAATTCGGAATGGAGCCACATGAATGGAAACTTCTTGATGACATAAAACTAGGTATCGGGCCCGTCTGTGCACTCACGAATACATACTATGAGCAGCAGTTGCCGTATTCGATTGGGCCACTAATCTCGAAATGTAGGGATGCAGAACAACCCATCTATGTCTTCGCTGATGAAGAGGAATTCGAGATCTATTCAGCTACCCGACCGCTTCGAGAGGAGCCGTATACATTCCCTGTCGACGGGGGATATCCGGTGGTGTACGAGGCTCTGGAAAAATACTATCAGTCAAACGGCATCAGATTTCCACTCACAGATACTCGGAATGTCTTTCTCCAGGATAATGCATATCTGTTCAACCAGATACAAAACAGGAATTCAGTTAGCTCTGCAGAAGCACTATTTCAAGTGCTTCCGGAAGCACCTTATTTACCACTGTATGGTGCAATGGTCCGTATATTCAACCGTAATGATTCAAAAGGGGCAGACGCAATCCCGAGTGAGGAGGTAGATGGACTCCGTAAGTGGCTAATGCGTCGAATTAATTGGTCTTCATCTACTGCTCGTGACGTTGCGGAGCTTCTGAACGAGAAGGTGTTGTCTGATGCGAACGTTTTCGCTGCCCCCACAAGGGTAAATCACCCTACACAAATCGAAGTGAATGAATTTTTAAATCAATTCGGGAGTCTATCTTCACCGCTCCACAATTTATATGTGCGGTGGCTAAATGAGGGGACACAGATATGAGCGCCTCTAATAGCGAAGGATATATTTTGAATTCCGGTCCGAACCCGGATCGGATGTTTATCCTTTGGAGATCGATCTCTCAGGGCAACCGGACTGATGACGAGCTTGAGACGGACACCGGTTTTAGTGAGAGTCAGATCAGCACAACTGTGACTGGACTTCGACATTTACGGATGCTCGAAGGTGGGGACGAATATGAAGCAGTCGAACTCTCATATGTGTCGACCGTTTTAACGGAGGAGATCGCATTCGGGCTAACAATATTGGACAACATTATGTCTGAGAGTACACCCCCGAACTGGAGCAAGCAAGCAGCACTACCGCTGACAATTTCGTATCTTCTGAGCAATAACACACAGCGGTTCAGACGGATGGACAAAACGCTCGCTACCAAAATCAATGATTATCATCGGGCCAGAGATTACGTTCCACGCGATGGGAACGGAGACCCGAATGATATGAACGATCGGAAGCTACAGAATTGGACCTTCTTTGCCGATTTTATTGGGGTCGTTCGTAAGTGGGACGGGAAAGATTATACGACCTACCTCTCTCCTGATCTCGTTTACTCACTGCTGCGAGTTGGGGTTGATCAGCTCCCTGACGAGGCAGCGTCTTCCTCTGAACCCCCGGCGATCAGCATTCGTGATTGGTTTAAATTAGTTTCCGAACAATTTTTCCCCATCAGACTGACCAACTCGGACGAGATTCCCCTAATTCTTAGTCAAACGCTTGTGGACTTGTCTAAGCAAGGACGGATCCGGATTGTGGAAGCTGGAGATAAGGGACACATTGGTTTACAAAATACACCATCTCCCAGTAGTATGGATGCTCAAGCAAATTCGATTCGATTACTCAAATGAGCCAGTCAGAACAATCCAACACACAACCGGAGGACCCGAGTAGGACACCTGAGGACACCTACTGTGGACACTTCGGACAGCTCACCAAAGTCAGGTTCAATCAGCTATTCAATCGTGTCGCGGCCATTCGGGCAGCGAATGACGACCAGAATAAAATTGGAACATCGGACGACCCCTATCCAGACTTGTTCGAGTTTACTCACCAACCAATTACAGTCTACGAGACTGGAACCGATGTCCCAAACCAGGACACAAAGAAAGTCTCTGAACAAGAGATTCTAAACGAACTCCAGAAGACCCGTCAGAAGAACTTCGCCGTTATCATCCAGGGGAATACGGGGACTGGTAAGTCTGAACTTTGTTCTTATCTCATTCACCGGCTTCAGGACACTCGTCCAGTTCTCGAAGTACGAAAGAGCGATGATCTGATGACATTGGTGACCGAACGGATTCCTAATTTCTACGAGTCAGAACTTGGGAAGGAGTTTCCCACCACCGTGAGTTACGATGAAATCGCTGAATCGCTCCATGATCCTAGTGAGGATATTCCGGGGTTGATTACGCGGAAGGCCACACGCCTATTAAACCACGAAGGATATGAATTATCACCTGAAACAGATCATGCCGCGATTCAGGACTTTCTTAAAGACAAAATGGATGTTCTGATGGAAGAAGTCGAAGACAGGGATGAGGGAACCCGTCTCATCAAGTCTACCGAGTACGATCAAAAGGAATTTCTGCAGATTTTTGCGGAACCGACTGATGAGCCGGAGTACGATGTCTTCAATAACGCTCTCTGGAATGCCTTACTCGATGAGTTCGACACTCCGCCGCTCGAAAAGGTCTTAGAGATTGTCGGAGAGGAATTCACCGATACACGCCCTGTCATCGTATTTGAGGACTTTTCGATTGCTGCAGTTCAGGCCAAACAAATCGGGCAGTTCATCGAGCGTGACGTTCAGGGTGACTCTTGGGACTTCGTCATAGCTGGAACTACTGATTCAATTCGCCCCCTGCGAACCCAGACTCTCCTCGGCCGGTACCCGTTTTATCAGACGAACCAGTCTGATTCAAACCAAGTCCCTTTCCTCACAACCGACAACGTTGTTGAGTTTGTCCGTCCGTACCTTGCTTACCCGAAGACACACGATGGGAGTGTCACCTATACGCAATCTACGGGTTCTGATAGATTGCTTGAAATTTCGGGATTTGGCGAGAAGAACACTACCTGTAGCACTTGTGGATTGTGTACTGAATCGCTTGATAGAACGCTGTTCCCATTTACTGAAACGTTCATTAATCGTATTTTCAACCAAGGTCTGGAAAGGAGCAAGCGATCTCCGCGTAAACTGATCGGCATTCTTGAGCGTATCCTCGATGAAACGTACTATGGCCCGACCTCGATACCTTCTAATGCGAGTGTTCTTGCCGGACTGAACTCTGAAATCACACCACACGATACGGTTTACGAAGAGGCTGAAGAGTTCGTTCCGCTGGCCAAATGGTATGGAAAAGATAACGGTGATGTTTGGAAGGTAGATCGACGAATCGTTGACGCGTTCGATTTCTTAACCGGGTACGAGATTGATTCGCTTCCAGCTACGCTTTCGGGTGGGATTGAGGTAACATCAGAGACAGTCGGTATTCCGAAAACGGACTACGAAATCGGTGAAGTCGAGGACGACATAGATGATAACACAGATGACGAGGTGAATGATGACGACGACGATGATGAGGACGAGTCGAAACAGCTCTCCACCGTCCAAAGAAAAATTCAGGAGCATCGTGGAACCGTAGACAATTGGCAGGCAAGCCCCAGTAGTAAGAAATATCAAGACACTAGGGGGTATATTTCTGCTGCTATCGAGGATTTACTAGAAAAACTCACAACGGAATACAGTATCTGGCCCGAATCAAGCCTCAGCTACAAACCCTCTGACACGGGATATCCATTCGTCTTTGCGAATACTGATGAGACTGCTGAGCCAGGACAAATCGTTATTGACCCAGAGTCATTTCGTGTCTCAACGCTGTTTGACCTCTTAGAACACGGAATTCGTCTTGAGGAGGGAACTCCTGATCGAGACAAATTGATTGATAATTTTGCGACACAATTCACATCTCTCGCTGTTAGGTGGCAAAAACAAGCGCAAGAGACGTTCGTATACAACGATGAACTGCTCTTCTCAAAAAAGGCGAACAGGGACTTTGACGAATTTATTATATCGACTTATGCCGCTATCTGCTTGATTGAGAATCCCTGGGAGCCAATGACGGCGGATCGGCTCAACATGCGTTTTGCTGATAGCGATGACTTTTCTTTTGATCAATCACTTCAGAACGAACTGAAAGACGGTATAATCACGAGTTCCGATGTCGAGACACTTAATGCATTCATCGGGATGGCGGAGTGCGTTGAATCCTTATTAGAGGCAAGGTTTGGTGTGACGAGCAATCAACTGGATATGCCCGCAGTTCGATATCGACTCGGATCTGACCCATTATCGGTACTCGATGACTTAGCAAAAACTAGAATTGACAACATCAGCTGGCGAGTACATTTCTCCGGTAATGATGAGACAAAGTTAGGCGACCTCGCGGAGAAGGCATATGAGACTTACTCCATTTTCGTCGATGTAAAGTCCACGAGTGGTATCGATATTGACGCAGAGCAGGTTTTGGAACGTCTCGACAGTGTTTCCGCTGACGAGATTCGTAATATACACGCGACTATCGAAAACTCTTATGAGGATGTCGCACCCGCTTCCTTACTTGAAACATTAGATAGCCTCGAAAAATACGAAGACTCGGATTTCAAGAGACTCCGAGAGGGCTCAAAATCTGTATCGGGAGGCCAATACGGATTTACTCCACAAGTTCGTCAGAGGCTAGGGTTGGTGAAACTACGTGCGGATCCCCTTGTTTCTCTGATGGATACTCTCTACAAGCAAGAGTCCGTCGTAGCTGACGCTGTTGCTCCAAAGTTCCAGGAGGTTGCAACGTACTATGTCGGAAAGTAACACTCATAACCTGGTGGAGCACTTAGAACAGGTCAAGCAGCAATATCAACAGCAAAGTCTCATTTCACGATTAGAGGAGCTTGCGACTGATCTTCGCGAGCTTCTATTGGAGAAGGCAATCGCTGAAACAGTACTGGATTACGATGCTGGAACATACGATGAGCTTCGTGACCAAGTCCAACGGCTAAAGTCGGCTGCTGAAGCAGGCGATTTGGAAACGGTCGCGGAGCACATCGAGGATGCAGAGGACGCTCTCGGTGCAGCTGAAAGTCGGATGCAAGGTAATCGTGCTGATCCTCAATCTGCCTTCCTCAGCCGACTTGATTCCATGGAGCAGCTCAATGAACAACTTGCAGTCGTTGACCAAGCTACCCTTCGTGAATTAAAGAAATTGGCTGAAGAGAGCCGATGGACCACAGATCTCGATATCGAGGATGACACACCGATTGAAGATGCAATCAACGCAGCCATCGAATTCGGCAATACTCGTCGACGAGAATACGAGGCAGCGGAACAAGCGATCTTCAAAACGTACCTCGAAGGCGAACTCGCGGATATTGTAGAGGATCTATTATCTGACTCTCCTCCAATGTTATATGAGACGGACTCTGAGACTATCAATAAACTATCAGAATCTGATTTGGGTAAGTACGTAGCCCTCAGATTCGACTAGAAACCACCCGATCACGGCATTCATACTTTTCACGAATAGTATACTATCCGCGTTTTTTCCTTTTTAGTGGTCTTCGACGCTAATTAGCGGCTGCTAACATCTATTCTGGACTAACGGATAGGTCACAAAGTATCGTTCAACACTTCCTCAAATTCTACATAGAGTTAGATATTGACTCCATTCAGTAGTTCGTAGAGGCACCAGCGAATACTCGTTTATTCCATAGATGTGTGTAATTGACTTATACGGTAAACCGATTAAAATAAATTTAAATTGACAGGTTACACGGCGCTATGAACCGATCTGATAGCAAATTACCGATTGTTGAAATGTCGTAACCCACTGATTTGAACCGTTCAAATTAGATAGGTGGGTTACACTGGTCATAAGTGTAAATCAAGACGCAACC
>LKMJ01001338.1_pt1 | contig 21579 bp, 16 predicted proteins | sample 643391 | NCBI WGS metagenome assembly LKMJ01 (sample SAMN04112250, study PRJNA286221) | soda lake metagenome | biome: soda lake; feature: Kulunda Steppe; material: water; isolation source: sample PL-Br10 brine of Picturesque Lake | place: Russia: Kulunda steppe | collected 2010-07
CAGCAAGCCCATCCTGTTTCAGGAGAGGTGTCCGAGTGGTCGAAGGAGCGCGCCTGGAAAGCGCGTGTACGTACTGCGTACCGAGGGTTCGAATCCCTCCCTCTCCGCCAACACAAAAGGCCCAGCGATTGCTGGGCCTTTTTTGTTGGTGGTGTGCGGAGGGTGAGAAGCCTCGCGGGTTCGACCGGAGCAGGCTCAGCCTGCGGAGGAACGCTTGAACGAAGTGAAGGCGGCCCCGGAGGGGTGAGGCGCGCAGCGCCGAATAATCCCTCCCTCTCCGCCAACACAAAGCCCGGCCCAGTGCCGGGTTTGTATCCTTCCTACTATATGTCCGGCTTATTTGTCTGTGAAATGGGTCACAACTATCCTGTTCAGAGAGATGCAAAAAACGGACATTGACGCCCCAACCTGGAGTATCAGCCCGTGTTTCCGATGGCTTCCAGTCTCAAAGCGACCCTGTGGTATGCAGTGGTGGTCATACCCGCTGTGCTGGCAGCGTTTTCGACGGTTGCCGATGAAAAGCAGCGACTGAAGGGCGTTGCCTACCTGGGCGATCTTCCAACCCTGGTTGCTGATCACGAAGGGTTCTTCACGGAACAGGGACTTGAGCTTGCTGTCAGCCAGGAACGGTCAGGGATGGAGAATCTCAAAGCCCTGCGAGCCGGTGAGGCTGATTATGCGCTGATGGCGCTCACCCCCTTCATTCTGGATCGCCTCAACCGTGATCAATCCGCGAGTGACGATGAGCCAGTGATTCTTGCGGGCATTTCCCACTCCATCGGACTGAACTACATCGTCTATCGAAAAGATGGGGGCATTGATACACCCGGAGATCTTGAAGACAGATCTGTTGGGGTCATGCAGGGTACCAATGCCGAATTGCTGCTCTCCTTCTTTCTGCGCTATCACGGTGTGCCTTCCGATACGGTGAGCCTTGTTAATCATCCCACCAATGAAGTGATGACGGCGCTGCGCGACGGTGAGATTGATGTGGGTGTGCTCTGGGAGCCCTGGGTATCACGGCTTGAGGAGGCGGATCCGGATGGCTTTGGCCGCTTTCCCGTGAGCAATGTCTATACGGCACGCTGGGTTCTGGTGACGAGACAGTCCGTTGTAACGGATAGAGCTGAAGAGGTAAGGCAGGTGCTTGAGGGGTATCAGAATGCAATCGACTACATGACAAGGGAGCCGCAGCGGGCGGCCCAGCTTTATGCCGAGCGGTTCAACGTGGACCCGGAAACTGTACTCGACCAGAGAGATCATCTCATCTACGGCATGTCATTGGACTGGTCACTGCTCACGGGAATGAATCAGCAGCTGAGCTGGGCGCGTGAAGCCGGGCATGCGCCGTCGGATACTCCGGCTGATCTGCTCTCTGCAATTGCGATGGAGCCGTTGCGTTCACTGGAGTCGGCAGCAGTTACCCTGCCATCTGGCAGGGAGCATCGCTGATGCGGCTCAGTCATATCTCCATCGCCAGCATCATTGCCTGTCTGGCCGGGCTGACGCTGCTTATCTGGATGGCGGTCCATATGATGGACAATATCCGGACGAAACAGGCTGAAATGAAGCAGCTGCTTGAACTGGATCAGCGTGTTGGTGCGCTGAAAGTGGCCAGCATCGACCTGTTGCTCTATTACCCGGAGCCGGATCTCAAAGAGGCTTTTGAGCAGGAGGCTCGAGCTATACAAGGGGAATTCCTGGCTCTGGAGGAGATTCATCCGGGAGCCAGTCGGGTAGGGCGCTACATCGATCTGATAAAGGACATACTCGATGTAGAGCATAAGCTCCTGGTGGAGTCGGGGCCCTTGGGCCAAGGTCCGCTCAACCTGTCGCAGCGAAGTCAGATTCTGCTGGGTCAGATGGCTGGCCATGGTGCAGCGCTTGAAGGGGCCGTTTCCGGTTTACTGGAACAGCGTGAAGCGGCCATCACCGAGCGGGTTAACTGGACGGTGGCAGTATTTGCGCTGGTTGCAGTGGTCTTTGGTGCGCTCTGTGTCATGGCTTTTCTGCTGATTCATCGGCGTCTTGCCGGGCCAGTACAGGCCATGTCCAAGGTTGTGCAGCGCCTTGCGCAAGGTGATACAGAAGCGCGTGTCGCGATTCACAGCCATGACGAGCTTTCGGATCTTGGCGATCGTTTCAACAGGTTGCTGGACGATCAGGAGGCGGCAGAGTCAGAGCGTGATGTGATGTTTGCGCGGTTGCGGGACCAGGAGGTGGATCTGCGCCATTCCCGTGATCTGATGGTCGGCGCACTGAGAACAACCCGCGCGCTGATTGATTCGCTTCCGGCCAATATCGCACTGCTGGATGGCGAAGGCGATATTGTTCAGGTCAACGAGCTCTGGCGCCGGTTTGCGCGGGACAATGAGCTGGCTGCGTCCCAGGAGGGCATGGGCGCCAACTACCTCTCGGTCTGTCAGGCAGCAGCGAAAAGCGGGGATGAAGATGCCGCTATCATGGAGCAGGCCATCAGGCAGGTGCTTTCAGGCGAGCTGCCTGGGTTCTCTCACGAATACCCCTGCCACAGTCCGGAAAAAGAGCGGTGGTTCCGGGTAACGGTCAATCCACTCAGTGACAGCCGCGACGAGAATGTTGAAGGTGGCGCGGTGGTCATGCACCTTGATATCACTGAGCGCAGGCAGGCCGAGCAGCACCTGAACCGTCTGGCATTCCAGGATCTGTTGACCCAGGTTGCATCACGCAGCGGCTTTGCTGCGCAGCTCGAATCCGGACTGACCGGACCAGGATGGGATCCGCAGGGTATTGTCGTGATTCTCGATCTCATCAACCTTCGCCAGGTGAACGATGCCAACGGCTTTGACGTGGGGGATCAGCTCCTGCAGGCTGTTGCCGGTCGGCTTCTGGAGGCTGTGGGCGAGGGTGGTATCGTGGGGCGCGCTGGCGGCGATGAATTCATGATCTATATGCCGGGTAACGGCGCAGATAGCTCCACTTTTCGCCATGAGCGGTTGCATCAGGTATTCCAGAATCCATTCCAGATCAGCTCGTATCCCATTGAAATGTCGGCCCGCTTTGGTTACACCGATCTGGACGACCGGCCCAGGTCAGTGGGTCAACTTCTGCGTGAGGCGGAGCTGGCGTTGTTTCAGGGCAGTGATCGATACAGTGCCAACTGTTGGGGTGGCTATACCGCTGAGCTGGACAGGAAAACCAGAGAGCGCGTACAGCTCACTGAAGAGTTGCGTGAGGCTTTGAGGCAGGATCAGTTCGAGCTGCATTATCAACCGAAAGTGGACATCCGCACGGGGCAGATTGTGTCAGCTGAGGCGTTGATTCGCTGGCAACATCCGGAGCGCGGCCTGGTCTCGCCAGGCGTTTTCATCCCTGTCGCGGAGCAGGGTCAGCTCATAGGGCCCATAGGCGATTGGGTTATGGACAGAGCGTGCCGCAGCGTTCGTGCCTGGCGTGATGAAGACCTGAATGTGGTGCCGGTATCGATCAACGTGTCTCTCGAGCAGTTCAGTCTTGGCCGATTCCGTGAAAAAGTGAATGAGACCATGGGCCGCAACAGGGTGACCAGTGAGGATCTGGTGCTTGAGATTACCGAATCCGTCTTTGAGCGCGAGACGGAAGGCGTTCTGTGCCATCTGAAGTCACTGCACGGGGACGGACTGAGGCTTTCTCTGGACGATTTCGGTACCGGATACTCGTCTCTGTTGTATCTTCAGAAATACCCCTTTGATGAAATCAAGGTTGATCGCGGCTTTGTTAACGGCATGCTTGACGATGGGTACAGTCGGGAGATCGTCGAAACGGTCATCGGGCTTGCCAGGGCCATAGGCGCCGACGTGGTTGCTGAAGGCGTAGAGACTCTGGAGCAGGGCAATGCGTTGCTGGCGATGGGCTGCCAGGTCGCTCAGGGTTTCTATTACAGCAAACCTCTGCCGGAATCCGAGTTCCGGGCGTTACTGGCAAGCGGGCGCACCCTGCCTATTGACTGAAATGGGTCATGGCGAACTCGACCCTGGATTCAGCGTCGAGGGGCACATCCTCCAGGGCTTCAATGGCTCTCAGGCGCGGCAGCAGTCCGGTGCCGTTAGCCACCTGGATGGCCAGTCCGGGGCGCGCATTCAGTTCAAGCATCAGCGGCCCCCGGTTCTGGTCCACCACCAGATCGGCCCCCAGATAGCCCAGCCCGGTCAGTTCATGGCAGCTCGCCGCCAGTGTCAGCAGGTTATGCCAGTCCGGGATCTCGATGTTATCCAGTCGCACTCCGGTGTCCGGTTGCACGTAGACGCGCTTTGAATACTGCACGGCGTGCACACAGCGGCCGGTGGCCAGATCCAGCCCCACGCCCACGGCTCCCTGGTGAAGGTTGGCCTTGCCGTCGGAGGCGTGGGTGGCCAGTCGCAGCATGGCCATGACTGGAATGCCCCGGAAAATGATGACGCGAATATCGGGAACCCCTTCCACGGACAGGTCCTGGAAAAAGGGGGCCGGCTCGATCAGATCTTCAATGATCGCCACGTCAGGGGCGCCACCCAGTGAGTGCAGCCCTGCCAGGATGTTGGAGCAGTGGCGTTTCAGGCTGTGGATGGAGACGCTGTTACCGGATGGCTTGATGAAATGCTCACCCTCGCGTCTGTGGATGATGAGAATACCTTTTCCGCCGGCGCCCTTGGAGGGTTTGATGGCAAAACCATTGAGCCCTTCAATCCTTGATTCCAGTCCCCGGATCGCGTGCTGGGTTTCGATGACACTACGCAGGCTTGGTGTGGAAACCTTGTATTTCTCCGCCAGGCGCTTGGTCTGCAGCTTGTCGTCCACCAACGGATACAGGTGGCGCTGGTTATACGGCGCAATGTAGTCCACATTGCGCCGGTTCATTCCCAGCAGGCCTTTAGCGTACAGCGCGCGGGGAGAGGTCAGCATCATCCATCTCCGGCCATGGCACGGAAGCGATAGAGTTCAGACAGTTTGTAGCCGGTATACTGCCCGGTCAGCAGAATCAGCGCCAGTATGATCAGATGCACTTCCGGGAAGTTGTAGGTCAGATGCCCGACCAGCGACCACTGCATGGCGCCAAAGGCCGCGATCGCCACAAGCAGGCTGCCGGAGCCCTGCGTCAGCACTTCGAAAGCGCCTTCCTCCTCCCAGAGTATGGACATTCGCTCTATGGTCCAGGCAATGATGATCATTGGGAAGAAGGTGATGGTCATGCCCAGATTCAGGCCCAGTTCGTGGCCAAGGACCGATAGTATGGCCGTCAGGAAGATGACCAGAACGATCATGGTGGCTATTCGTGACACCAGAAGCAGATTGAGTCGGGAGAGATAACCTCTGAGCATCAGGCCCAGACCGACGATGCCTATGAACGCAATCAGGCCTGGCACCAGACTGGTCTGGAGAAAGGCCAGGGCGATCAATACAGGCATAAAGGTGCCTGAGGTCCGTAAACCCACCACAATACGCATGAAGGCCACCACCAGGGCGCCAACAGGCAGCAGCAGAAGCAGCTTGAGCATGCTCTGCTCTTCAATGGGCAGATGGTAGAGGCTGAAGCGGCCAAGGCCATGATCCTCGAAGCGGGTCTGGGCGAGATCCAGAGCTGGTACCGTCTGCTGGATCATCGAGAACTGAACCTGGGAATTCTGTCCGCCCACCACATCGAGTACGGGGCCGCCCATGCGATGCCACAGCAGGGTGTTCTCGGGCATGGACTGGGAGCCATCCTCCGGGTCGAAAATCTGCCACTTGCCATCCGCGTAGACGTCAATGAGTGGTTTGAGGCTCTGATTGCGGCGCGCATCCTCAAGCGACAGCCCCATGGCTTCCCGGGCGGGAATGTCGGCCTGGTTCAGCAGCCTTACCAGCAGCTGCGTGGGTTCGGCGTCGTCCAGCAGCAGGGCGGCGTTCTGGCTCCGGTCCGGTGAATCCAGCAGTTTGATCAGCTCGCGGGCCATACTGGCGTCTGAGCTTGAGCGTCGATGGGCGGCTGCGAGCAGCTCCGATGCAGCGGTGGCTTCGGGTTCCTGCCACAGGGTCTGGCGCGGTTCGGGGGATGTTTCCGGGCGCTGGTCACTGGAGCCATCATTGTCAACGGGAATGAACTGGGCTTTGTAATACAGGCTCTGGCTTCCTTCGGCGGAGCGCACGGTCCATTCTCCGCGACGTCCGTCGCTGTCATCTTCAATCAGGGAGAAGCCATAGCCGGGAGAAGCGGACTGTTCGGTCAGCAGTTCAAAACCGCTGGGCCCGTCCGGTAGGCTCAGACGTACAGTGACGCTGTCCCCTACGGCATCGAAGTCCACACGGGCTTCAACCAGCCAGACGGGGACTTCTTCCTCGGGAATGATGGGAATGTCGAGTTGGTCGTAACGCATCCAGCTCAGCACCAGCCCTGCGACGATCAGTGCGGTGACCACGGTGTAGAAGACTGCGCGCTGTCTCAATCTTCGTTCTCCCCGTTATCGTTATTGTTGTCGTTCTCGTCGTTCTCGTCGTTCTCGTCGTTTTCATCGTCTTCGTCTTCGTCTTCGTCTTCGTCGTCGCCGTTCTCTCCATTGTCGGCGTCTTCATCTTCCTCGTCGTCGTCTTTTTCGTCTTCGTCGGGGTGGTCACCATCCTCGATGGCCTGGGAAAGGCTGGTGGTGTGCTTCTGGCCCACATCCACCACAAACTGATCGCGAAGGATGTTTCGGCCGATCAGTATCGCGTAGCTCAGGCTGCTTCGGTCCGTCAGTGTGAATTCACCGACTCGCTCCACGGAACCAAGCTGGTACTGCAGTTCAATAACGGGTCTGCGCTCCTCGTCGTCAGCAGAGGACTGCGTGACACGGGCAAAACGCTCCACCGGTAACTCCAGCTCCTCGCCTGGAGTCTCGCCGTTTTCCGAGTCATCCTCTTCCTCTTCTTCACGTTTCTCAATAGCCTCACGGTCGGGCAGTATAAAACGCACATAGTCTTCGCCGTCCCGCTCAAACTTCTCTATATCGCGGGCATCGAGTGATGAGGTTGTGGCACCGGTGTCAATCCTTGCCTCTTTATAGAGGTCGGGAGGCTGAATGTGGGTGTGTTCCAGTTCGCCGATGATGGCTCGGTCGGTGCAGTAACGCCCATTGTCTGGCGTGACAGGTTCAATAACCGGGCATTCCGATTCGCTGGCCTGGCGCTCCTGCTCCTCACGGCGTATCTGGGAGAGATTGGCGACGATTCCCTGCAGATCCCGGGTAAGCGCCTGGTCTTCGCCGGTGCGCTCCTCATGCAGGCCTCTCAGGTTTTCCAGAGCCTGGGACTGCTGCGCCAGTGCGTCCTCCTGCTGTGCCAGCTGTGCCTTGAGGACTCGCATCTCCTTTTCCATGGTTTCATGGTGCTGTGTCGCGCATCCGCCAAGCGCCAGACCACAAACGAATACTGCGCTGATAACATGACTGTTGCGGCCCAAACCTGGTTACCCCGATTAATTACGACTCAAAGCTGCCTCAGTATAAAGTGTTAATGCCCTGTTGACGAATCGAGGGCAGTTAACACTTTGTGTTGATGGGGTTCGTGCTCCAGTGCTAAACTCGCAGCGCGTTTCGGGGGGAGCCCCGGTCGCATTGCAATGGTGGTTCTGCTGGTGCCTCCGCAACAATAAACCGTGAACCCGGTCAGGCCCGGAAGGGAGCAGCCGTAGCGGTGGACTTGGGTGCCGGAGTGTCGCTGGCAGACCACCCCCAACCATATCCTTCCTGTTTTGCTACCGCCCATACCGTCTCGTATCCATTGCTTCTCCGCTTTTCCGCTCCCGTGCTAGAGTATGTCGCCAATGCAGGCAGGCAGCCTGTGGAATCAGGGGATGGGTCCGGATGAGTTATCAGGTGCTGGCGCGCAAATGGCGCCCTCATAATTTCAGCGATCTGGTCGGCCAGGAGCATGTGCTCAGGGCATTGGTTCATGGTCTTGATACCGAACGCCTGCACCATGCCTATCTGTTTACCGGCACCCGCGGAGTGGGCAAGACCACCATCGGGCGCATTCTGGCGCGCTGTCTCAGCTGCGAAACCGGAGTGACCTCCACTCCCTGTGGTGAGTGCGGCAGTTGCCGGGAGATTCTGGAAGGGCGTTTTGTGGATCTCATTGAGATCGATGCCGCCTCCCAGACCAAGGTTGAGGACATGCGGGAGCTGCTGGACAACGTCCAGTACGCGCCCACCCACGGTCGTTTCAAGATCTATCTGATCGACGAAGTGCACATGCTCTCCAGCCACAGTTTCAACGCCCTGCTGAAGACCCTGGAAGAGCCGCCTGAGCATGTGAAGTTCCTGCTCGCCACTACTGATCCCCAGAAACTGCCGGTAACCATTCTTTCCCGGTGTCTGCAGTTCAATCTCAAGCGGCTGAGCCCTGAACGCATTGTCGGTCACCTGCAGCCGGTGCTCACGCAAGAGGGAGTGGACTTTGACGAATCCGCGCTCTGGCTGTTGGCTCGAGCGGCTGACGGCAGCATGCGCGACGCGCTCAGTCTTACCGATCAGGCCATCGCTTTCGGAGGCAACAGCCTGCGCACGGCGGACGTCAGCCAGATGCTGGGCACCATTGACAGGGCCGATGTGCTGCGCCTGTGTGAGGCACTGCTGGCCGGTGACGGGGGCAGACTGCTGGAGGAGATTGCCCGGATTGATGAATTCGCACCAGACTATGGCGCCATTCTCGCCGAGCTGCTTACGGTGTTTCATCGGGTGTCTCTGGAGCAGGCCGTGCCAGGTTCCGTGGACAACACCCAGGGCGACCAGGAGGCGGTGCGCAACCTTGCAGGTCGCCTGAGCCCTGAGGATGCCCAGCTGTTTTATCAGACTGCCCTGGTGTCACGAAAGGATCTGGAAGTCACGCCGGATGCCCGCATGGGATTTGAGATGGCGCTGTTGCGAATGCTGGCATTTCGCCCGGGCGGTGAAGGTGCGCCACCGTCCCCTTCGTCCCAATCCGATCAGGCCCAGGGTGGTGTAGCAAAGGTGCCGGCGCCAGCTGCCGAAGCGCCAGCGGAGACTGAGCCTGAATCACCGCCGCCAACGCCGCAATCGGAAGAGCCTCCGCTGCCGGACGAGCCGCCCCTGCCGGAAGAGCCACCGGAACAGCAGGAGCCTCCCATGCCGGATGTGCCGGATGAGATGGAGCCGGAGCCCGACAGGGATGCGCTGGCTCATGCCTCTGCTGAGCGGCCTGCGTCTACCGATACCGATGATGCAGCAGGCACCAGAGAGTCCGCGCCTGCTGCAGGCAGTGGAGATTTCGATTGGTGCCGGGATTTTCATCGCCTGAACCTGAAAGGGATGCCGGCCAATCTCGCGGCCAATGCGGCCTGGGAGGAAAATGATGGTGAAATTACCCTGGTACTGGATTCGGGACACCACCAACTGCTCCACGGGCGCCACGAGGCAAGAATTGTCGAGGCTGTTCGTGACATAATGGGGGCGGATTGTCGTATTCAATTCAGGGCGGGGGATCCGGCCGGTCATACACCGGCAGCCTGGCGTGAAGCCCGTGCGGCCGAGCGTCAGGAGCAGGCCTTGGTGGCGATCCGCCAGGACCCGGTGGTGCAGTCCATAGTGGAGCGCTTTGAAGGGTGGATCCGTGAAGACAGTATTGAACCGCTCGTGTCCGGTTTATCCGGCACAGAGCAGGGCAACCAGACAGAGGTGTCGAAATGAAAGGCGGCATGAATGACATCATGAAGCAGGCGCAGAAGATGCAGGAAGATCTGCAGAAGGCGCAGGAAGAAATTGCCAAGGCCGAGGTGACCGGGGAATCCGGTGCCGGTATGGTCAAGGTCACCATGAACGGACGTCACGACGTCAGCAAGGTCGACATCGATCCATCCCTGATGGAGGAGGACCGGGAGGTCCTTGAGGACCTGATGGCAGCGGCGGTCAATGATGCGGTGCGTCGGGTCGAGGAATACCAGAAAGAGAAAATGTCCGGCATGACCCAGGGCATGGGTATGCCGCCGGGTTTTAAAATGCCCTTCTGAACACACTGATCGATGAGGGTTGAATGAGTCTGAGTCCATTACTGGATGAACTGATCGAGGCTTTGCGGTGTCTTCCCGGTGTTGGTCAGAAAACCGCCCAGCGCATGGCGTTCCACCTGCTGGACAGGGATCGGGCCGGCGCGGCTCACCTGGCCCAGACCCTGGGGCGCTCGCTGGAGCAGATTGGTCGTTGCGAGACCTGTCAGACCTTCTCTGAAACCCCCACCTGTCCGATCTGCCAGGACAGCCGGCGGGATCCCTCATTGCTGTGTGTTGTGGAGTCCCCTGCGGATCTGGTCGCGCTGGAGCAGTCCGGGGATTTTCGCGGTTACTATTTTGTTCTGCTGGGCCATCTGTCGCCGATTGACGGCATTGGACCCGAGGACATCGGTATTGATCGACTGCTCAACCGCATCCAGGAACGGGGCGTTACCGAACTCATTATGGCAACCAATGCCACGGTTGAGGGGGAGGCAACCGCCCATTACATTGCCGATCGAGTGGATGAGGGCCGTGTCAGCATCACCCGCCTGGCCAATGGGCTCCCGGTTGGTGGCGAGCTGGGCGTCGTGGATGGCAATACACTCAGCCACGCCTTCCGTGGCCGCAGACCTTTGGCAGGCTGATGTCGACATTGACTGAATTCCCCCCACGTCCGGAATCCATTCATCCCCAGTGGTTGAATGACGTCAACGCCCTTGATAGCTGGCTGGGTGAACTGGCGGATGGTCAGCCAGTCGGTCTGGACTCCGAGTTCGAGCGCACCAGCACCTTTTATGCGCGCCCCGGTCTGGTTCAGCTGGCAGCTGGAGAGCAGGCCTGGCTGGTTGAGCCAGAGATTGTTGCTGCCAGCAATGCATTCCGTGAGTTTCTCACTGACCCGGAGCGTCCCAAACTGCTCTATGCCATGAGTGAGGACCTCGATCTGTTTCGTGAGTGGCTGGGGGTATTACCCCAGGGACTTATCGACCTGCAATTAGCTGGAGCTTTCTCGGGCTACGGCATGTCGGTCGGTTTTGCCGGGATGGTCGAGCAGGTACTGAGCATCGAGCTGGACAAGGGGCAGACTCGCTCCGACTGGCTGCAGCGCCCACTGACCGATGCCCAACAGCGCTACGCCATGGCCGATGCTCTCTATCTGTTGCCGCTTTTTGAGCATTTCCGGGGTTACCTGCGACTTCAGGGACGCATGGAAGCGCTGGTGGAGGAATCCGCCAGTTTTGCCCGGGATCAGGCCGCTCAGGGGGATGAACAGACCTATTATCTGCGTGTGCGCGGAGGTTGGCACCTCTCGCCTGAGCGCCAGGCGGTGCTTCGCAGTCTTTGCGAGTGGCGTGAGAGACGCTGCAGGGAACTGGACCGGCCGCGCGGTCATGTGGTGGGTGATAAGCTTCTGATTGCGATTGCTGAAAAGTCGCCTCGGGATCTTCAGTCACTGGCACGGATTGAGGGTATTCCGGCAGTGGTAGTCCGCAAGCATGGGGAGGCGATGCTTGATGTCATCGAGCGTTCCCTTGCACAGGGGGGGGCGCCGGACATGACGCTGATCGCCGCTCCGCTCAGCCGCTCCGAGCAGCAATGTTTTCGTGCGACCAAACAGATTCTGAACAACGCGCTGCGCGACACCGGTATACCGGTGGAGCTGATGGCGCCCCGGCGTCGTCTGGAGCCAGAGATCCGTGCGGGGCTGGAGGACGGTCAGGTGCCAGCCATGCTGTGCACCGGCTGGCGCGGTAAACTGCTTAATGACTGGAAACCGCAACTGCAGGAGCTCTTTCAATGACGGACCGCCTGTTCGTAAGTGTTCTGAAAAGTCCCCGCAAAGAGGGGATGTATCTGTTTGTGGAACGTGGCCAGGATCTGGGTGAGTTGCCCGGCTCCATGATGGGGTATTTTGGCAAGCCGGAACCGGTGATGGATCTGGTGCTTACTCCCGAGCGCCGCCTGGCCCGGGTCACCGCGTCTGATGTGATGGCGGCGATTAATGAGCAGGGGTTTTACATACAGATGCCTCCCTCTGAGGAGGAGTTGGCAGCCAATCCGTTTGCGACCGAGGAGAAAGGGCAGTGAGCGAGGCTCTTCCATTCTGGGAGCGCAAGTCCCTTGAGGACATGACCCGCGCCGAATGGGAGAGCCTCTGCGATGGCTGTGGCCGCTGCTGCCTGCACAAGCTTGAGGACGAGGACGATGGGCTTGTCTATCAGACGGACATTGCCTGTCGTTATCTGGATACTGAGGCCTGTGCCTGTACCGTGTATCCCGAGCGGTTCCAGCGCGTTCCCGACTGCCTCGACATGACACCGGAGGCAGCCAGGGCTTATAGTTGGTTGCCCAGTACCTGCGCCTATCGCCGCCTTGCCGAAGGCAGAGGACTTGCGGAGTGGCACCCGTTGATTACGGGGGACCCTGAGTCGGTTCACCGTGCCGGTGTATCGGTGCGGGCGCGCGTAGTGGGCGAAGACAGTGTCAGCGACGAAGATTTCGAGGAACACATCATTCACTGGATAGACTGAGACAGCGAACCATGGATTTTATCCTCAGCGAATACGCCATTGCCTGGATTGTGTACCTGTTGGCCTTTCTGGTGCTTTACAGCGTTGTCGCCCGCATCGTGTGGTATCTGCCGCTGCGCATCCTGCGCCAGTCCCTGAAAGGACTGTTTGCAGTCATGCTGCTGACCCCTGTGGCTTCCCCCCAGGCCGATGGATGGCTGATGCCGGCCTGGCTGAATTTCTCCTACGGTCTCATTCTCGGCCAGGATGCGGAATTGGGTCCCACCCTGTTCAACTTCTTCCTCGCCGTCATGCTGCTGGTGCTGGCCTTGATTGTGGATGCCGGATGGCATCGGCTGCGGCGTCGCTGACTTTCATTTGCGGATTCAGGTGCTATAACTAAAGCAGGATCAGACGATTCTGCTGGTCTTCTTGAATTCACTTCAGAAAAGGCCGTCATGGTTACCGTATTCCGCGTTCTGGTGTTTGCTCTTGCCACCTTCCTGCTGCTGATTCCCCTGGCAGCGTCCGCCGAACCGGACGAGCCGGAGCTCGAGCTCCCGGAAGATATTGATGTTCGACTGATCGTCGACATCTCCGGGAGCATGAGGCGCACTGACCCTGACAACCTGCGCCGCCCGGCTGTGGCCATGGTGGCTGAAATGATGCCTGAGGGTTCGAGTGCCGGTGTCTGGACCTTCGGACGTTATGTGAACATGCTGGTCCCCCATGGCACCGTGGATGATGAATGGCGTCAGCAGGTTCGCGATATTGTCGATGAAATCGACTCGCCCGGGCAGTTCACCAACATCGGCGGTGCCCTGGAGACGGCGACCCAGGATTTTCACTCCGACTCGGACCACAGCAACACCCACATCGTTCTGCTTACTGATGGTCTGGTGAGCATTCCCGGTGAGGATGAAGACGAACGGGCGGAGCGCGACCGGATACTGGGTGAGGTGCTGGATCACTTCAAGGAGCATGAGGCGACCATCCACCCCATGGCCCTGTCTGATGAGGCCGATCACGCGCTGCTTGAGCGGCTGGCGGTTGAGACAGGCGGGCGCTTCACCGTTGCCAAAACCGATGCGGAACTGACCCGTGCCTTCCTGGCGGCCTTTGACGGTGCCTCCCCCAGCGAGGAGGTACCGCTTGAGGACAACGCCTTTGAGATTGATGAGTCGGTGGAGGAATTCACCGCACTGATTTTCCGTGAAGAGGGCAGTAATCCGGCAGAACTCACAGCACCCGACGGCACGCGTTATACCCGCGATGATCTGCCGGAAGACGGACGTTGGCACCACACTGATGAATACGATCTGGTCACCCTTCGTGACCCTGAGCCCGGTCTCTGGGATGTGGATGCCATCATTGGCCCGGACAGCCGCATCAAGGTGGTCAGCAAGCTGCGCATGGTGGTGAATAATCTGCCGGCCCATTTTTACATATCCGATGAACTGCCTTTGAACGTAGCGTTCTTTGAAGACGGTAACCGCCTCACCGATGAAGATTTTCTGAGTCTGATGCAGGTCGAGGTGCGCATCAGCGATGAGGACGGGCGCCGGGGGACGCGTGTGATCTCGGACCCTGATGACCCGCCGGCCAACGGTGTGTTCCGGGACCGCATCAGTATGTTGCGCGAGCCGGGTGAATATGAAGTCGAGGTCCACGCCGATGGCGAAACCTTCAAACGCAGTGAGCGTCAGAGCATTCGGCTGCGTCCGCCTTTTGATGCAGAGGTTCAGGCCACGGGCAGTGGTGATGACAGCCGTTACCGCTTTGTGGTGATGGCCCGGGACCCCGGCCTCGACCTGGATGACGTAAGAGTCGAAGCTGAGGTCACGGACCCCGAGGGCGAGCGCTCGCAGCATGAGCTGGATGCCACAGAAACAGGTGACGAGTGGTCCTTCGATCTGAGCGGTGATCAGGGTGAGGGCACCTATCAGGTGCAGATCAGCGTGGATGCACGCACTCAGCGGGACAATGACGCCAGCATGCAGCTCGGGCCTTTCGAAGCCTCTTTCCCGCGCGATGATGGGGATGACTATCTCACTCTGGAAGCAGAAGTGAGGGAGCCTGAGCCGGCGCCGGAACCTGAGCCAGAGCCGGAACCTGAGCCCGAACCAGAGCCCGAACCAGAGCCCGAGCCAGAGCCCGAACCTGAGCCCGAACCTGAGCCCGAACCAGAGCCCGAACCTGAATCGGACGACCTCTATGGCCTGCCTCTTTGGGCCTGGGCCGCCGGTGCCGGCACCCTGGCCCTGCTGCTGGCCGGTGGTGGATACGGCCTCTGGCGCCGCCGGCGCGCTGCCGCTACTGCGGGATCGGGCAGCAAGGCCGCGTCCGACGAAGAGGAAAAGAAACCCGAAGCCGAGGCAGTGGCGACCACCCAAGAGCCAGAGCCAGAGCAGGAAGAGGCCGAGAAGCCGCCAGAAGCGCAGGAGCAGAAGCCCGAGCCAGAAGAAACCAAGGATGCTGAAGACGCCACCCCGGAAACTGCGGAAGAGGAGGACGGGCCTGATTTCATTCCGCAGATGTCAGAGGAGGATCAGACGGAGCCCGAGGAGGAACCCATACCGACGCTTGATGAAGACGGGCAGGGCGACACCGACTCTGCAGAACCGGATGCGCCCGAGACTCAGAAGCCTGAGGCATCTGTGGAGCCTGAGCCGGCAGAAGAATCGGCGCCGGACGCAGAACCCGAAGATCCGGAAGGCCTGGCCGATCAGATCCTTGAAGAGAATGCAGACGATCAGTCGGAATGGGAAGAGGGCGAGGATGAGGAGTTCTCGTTGGAGGACTTCGATATTTCGGAGTTCGACGATCTGCCGGAACAGGATGATTCCGACGATAACAATGAGGATTCAAAGAAAGGCGATCAGTGACCGACGACCAACGCTTGTTGCAGCAGAACCCCCGGCTATATACTGCGCGCCTCACGAACAGAATTGAGGGCACGGTATGAAGAAGTTTGAGGGTACCGAGAATTACGTTGCAACCGAGGAGCTGCAGATGGCGGTCAACGCCGCCGTCACGCTGCAGCGGCCGCTGCTGATCAAGGGCGAGCCCGGTACGGGCAAGACCATGCTGGCCGAGGAAATGGCCGAAGGGATTGGCGCCCGGCTCATTCCCTGGCACATCAAGTCCACCACCAAGGCCCAGCAGGGCCTGTACGAGTACGATGCGGTGTCCCGCCTGCGTGACTCCCAGCTCGGGGACGACAAGGTCCACGACATCTCCAATTACATCGTCAAGGGCAAGCTCTGGGAAGCCTTTGAGTCCGAAGAGCGGGCCATCCTGCTGATCGACGAGATCGACAAGGCCGACATTGAATTCCCCAACGACCTGCTGCTGGAACTCGACCGCATGGAGTTCTTCGTCTACGAGACCCAGCAGCGCGTGGTCGCCAAGCAGCGCCCCATTGTCGTCATCACCAGTAACAACGAGAAGGAACTGCCGGACGCCTTCCTGCGCCGCTGCTTCTTCCACTACATCGACTTCCCTGATGCGGAAACCATGAAGCAGATCGTGGAGGTGCACTTCCCGGGCATCCAGCAGCAGCTGGTGCAGGATGCGCTTGAGATCTTCTTTGACGTGCGCCGTGTGCCGGGGCTGAAGAAAAAGCCCTCCACCTCCGAGCTGATCGACTGGCTGAAGCTGCTGATGGCGGATGAGCTGGCCCAGAAGGTGGTTCAGGAGAAGGACACCTCCAGCGCACTGCCGCCGCTTTACGGGGCCCTGGTCAAGAACGAGCAGGACTCGCACCTGCTGCAGAAGCTGTCTTTCATGGCGCGCCGTCGTCGTTGATAGGATGGTGATGAAGGATCTGACGCGAATCCACTGAACGCGGGGGCCATATGCTCATCGATTTCTTCATGGAAGTCCGGCGCGCCCGGGTGCCGGCCAGTCTGCGCGAATTCCTCGACCTGATGGAGGCGCTGCAGCAGCGTCTGGCGTTCGCGGACATGGAAGACTTCTACTACCTGAGCCGGCTCTGCCTGGTGAAGGACGAGCGCCATTACGACAAGTTTGACCGGGCTTTTGATGCCTACTTCAAGGGCATCGAGAATCTCGACGAACTGCTTGAGGAACTGATCCCGGATGACTGGCTGCGCTCGCAGTTCGAGCGCCAGCTCAGCGAAGAGGAAAAGCAGCAGATCGAGTCCCTGGGCGGGCTGGAAGAGCTGATCGAGACCTTCAAAAAGCGCATGGAAGAGCAGACCGAGCGCCATGAGGGCGGCAACAAATGGATCGGCACCGGCGGCACCTCACCCTTCGGTGCCAACGGCTACAACCCGGAAGGCTACCGCATCGGTCAGGAAAAGGGCCGTCACGGACGCGCCATCAAGGTCTGGGAAAAGCGCGAATACAAGGATCTGGATGACAGCGCCACCATCGGCAGCCGCAACGTCAAGGTGGCGTTGAAGCGTCTGCGCAAGTTTGCCCGCGAAGGGGCGGCCGAGCATCTCGATATGGACGACACCATCCGCAGCACGGCGCGCAATGGGGGTTATCTGGATCTGAAGATGGTGCCGGAGCGCCACAATGCGGTGAAAGTGCTGCTGTTCTTTGACGTGGGCGGCTCCATGGACCCCCACGTAAGGACCTGCGAAGAGCTGTTCTCCGCCTGCCGGGAGGAGTTCAAGCACCTGGAGTACTACTACTTCCACAACTTCATCTACGAAGGCGTCTGGCAGGACAATTTCCGGCGCATGCAGGACATCACCTCCACCTGGGAGGTGATCAACACCTATCCCCCGGACTACAAGGTGATCTTTGTCGGTGATGCCACCATGGCCCCCTATGAGGTGAGCCACCCGGGTGGGTCCATCGAGCACTGGAATGAGGAATCCGGTTCGGTCTGGTTTCAGCGCATCAAGGATCATTTTGACAAGGTGGTCTGGCTCAATCCATTGCCACAGGAGTACTGGGGGCAGGGCGGTTCTCTGGGTATGATCCAGAAGCTGGTGGAAAATGAGATGTACCCCATGAGCCTGGAAGGCCTGGAGGCGGCCATGAAGTATCTCAGTCGCTGATTTTACAGACGAAAAAAAGGCCGATGCGGTTGAGCGACATCGGCCAAAGCTCGGCTTCTGATTGTGACCTGACCCGGATGATCCGGACGGCCACACACAATACTACGCAAAAGCCCGGCCAGATTTTGAAAGTTATTTAAAATCATGCTGCTGTGCTATATTGTCCGACACCTTTTACCCGGTCCCGGGAAAAAGCGTTAAAAATGCTGACATTACCGGGGCGGCCAGATGGGCGCCGGCAAGGGCTCGATTGATATCAGTCCCTGAGTGGCGGGCCATCGGCGCAGACGGCATGACTCAAAAAATTCGACACAGGAGACCCATCATGGATATGGCACAGTTTTTTAAAGACAAATACCCGGCCGGCGTATCGTCCGAGGTCGATACCCATCAATACGAGACCATGCTGGAGGTCTTTGAAAAGTCTGTCGCCCGGTTCGCCGACAAGCCGGCTTTCAGTGGTGTCGGTGTCACCCTCACGTACCGTGAGCTGGACGAGAAAAGCCGTGCGTTTGCGGCCTGGCTGCAGAACAAGACTGGCCTGAAGCCCGGCGACCGGATCGCGGTGCAGATGCCCAACATCCCGCAGTACCCGATTGCCGTTTTCGGTGCCATGCGAGCGGGCATGGTGGTGGTCAACACCAACCCGCTGTACACCACCCGCGAGATGGAGCACCAGTTCAACGACTCCGGCGCCAAGGCAATTGTGGTGCTGGCCAACATGGCCGCCAATGTGGAAAAGGTGCTGCCCAACACCGGGATTGAGCAGGTGATCATCACTGAACTGGCGGATCTGCACAAGCCGTTCAAGCGCAAGCTCATGAACACCGTCGTCAAGCGCGTCAAGAAGATGGTTCCGCACTACAGCCTGCCCAGCGCTGACGCCTTCAACAAGGTTCTGAAAGCCGGGGAAAGCCTGGATCACAAGCCGGTCAAGGCGCAGCGTGAAGACATTGCGGTGCTGCAGTACACTGGCGGCACCACCGGCGTGGCCAAGGGCGCCATGCTGACCCACGGCAACCTGGTGTCCAACCTGCTGCAGGTCAAGCCCATGCTGCTGACCAAGCTCAGGGAAGGGGAAGAGACGGTGATCGCGCCGCTGCCGCTGTATCACATTTACTCCTTTACCATGAACTGCGGCATCATGCTGGAAACCGGCAATCACAGCATCCTGATCCCGAACCCGCGGGACATTCCCGGTTTCGTCAAGGAGCTGAAGAAGTGGAAGTTCACGGCCTTCCTGGGTCTGAACACACTCTTTGTGGCGCTGTGCAACAACGAAGACTTCCGCAATCTGGATTTCAGCAACCTCAAGATCACCGCAGCGGGCGGCATGGCGTTGACCCGTCCGACGGCGGATCAGTGGAAGCAGGTGACCGGCTGTGAGATCACCGAAGGCTACGGTCTGACCGAGACCTCGCCGGTGGTTACCCTGAACCCGCTGGACGGCGCCCAGATCGGCACCATCGGTATTCCGATTCCGGGAACCGTTGTAAAAACAGTTGACGATGATGGCAAGGATCAGGAAATCGGTGAAGCCGGCGAGCTCTGTGTCCAGGGCCCGCAGGTCATGAAGGGCTACTGGCAGCGTCCGGAGGAGACCAGCAAGTCCATTGATGAGGATGGCTGGTTCAAGACCGGGGACATGGCGGTGATTCAGGACGATGGCTTCGTCAAGATCGTGGATCGTAAGAAGGATATGATCCTGGTCTCGGGCTTCAACGTCTATCCGAACGAGATCGAGGACGTGGTCATGGGTCATCCGAAGGTGATGGAGTGTGCCGCGGTCGGTGTTCAGGATGACAAGACGGGTGAGGCGGTGAAGATCTTTGTTGTGGCCAAGGAAGAGGGCGTCACCAAGGAAGACATCATCAGCTTCTGCCGTGAGAACCTGACGGCCTATAAGGTGCCCAAGCAGGTGGAGTTCCGTGAGGATCTGCCGAAGAGTAACGTCGGCAAGATTCTGCGTAAGGAACTGCGCGACGGCTGATCGACACCTTGCGTGATCACTGTAGAACCCCGTCTGCTGGCAGGCGGGGTTTTTTGTTAGTGGAAGATTGTTGATTTGTGCTGAGAGCATCGGTCTGGGGGTAGTTCCCGGGAATCGCTGTGAATACGTCCCTGTACGCTGCTCCTCCGCCATCCATGGCTACGGAGCTTCCCGGGAACTACCCCCAGACCGATGCTCATCGAATGTCCGTTAGACGTGAGTTTGAACCGTGAATACCAAGCAATCCGATTGGCGAGACAGCATCCGAAAATCATTGGCGCAGTGCCGCCAGTGGGAGAGTGCACGTATTCTGCGTCTGCTCGGTCGCAAGTCTCTGTCAGATGATGACTGCGCGCGGATTGAAGAGTTGTTGGAAAAGGGCTGTCAAGCGGTGCGTGAGCGTGCCGAAAACGTGCCGGTTCTGAGCTACCCGGAGGAACTGCCCGTTTCCGAGCGGGTGGAGGACATCCGGGACACACTGCAGAACAATCAGGTGGTGATCGTGGCCGGGGAGACCGGCTCGGGCAAGACCACCCAGTTGCCCAAGATCTGTCTGGAGGCGGGTTTGGGCCGTCGTGGGTTGATTGGTCATACCCAGCCCCGGCGGCTGGCGGCGCGGACGGTGTCGCAGCGTCTGGCGGAGGAGATGGGCACCCGGGTGGGTGAGCAGGTGGGCTATCAGGTGCGCTTCACCGATCAGAGCAGTGAGTCGTCGCTGGTCAAGGTCATGACGGATGGCATTCTGCTCAATGAGCTGGTTCATGACCGGTTTCTGGATCGCTACGATACCCTCATCATTGATGAGGCCCATGAGCGCAGTCTCAATATTGATTTTCTGCTCGGTGCGCTCAAGCGGATTCTGCCCAAACGCCCGGATCTGCGGGTGATCATTACTTCCGCCACCATTGAGCTGGACCGCTTCAGTGCCTATTTCGACAAGGCGCCGGTCATTGAGGTGTCCGGGCGGACCTATCCGGTGGAGGTGGCGTACCGGCCTCTGGCGGGGGATGACGAGGATGCCGAGTCGAGCTGGCCGGGGGCGATTGAGTCCATTGTCCACGAGATTGAGGAGCACGAGCGCAGCGAGGGTAAGCGGCCGGGGGATGTGCTGGTGTTTCTGCCCGGTGAGCGCGACATCCGGCTGGTCAGCAAGGCGCTGCGTCATGCGGATCTGCGCCATACCGAGGTGCTGCCGCTTTATGCGCGGCTGAGTAATCAGGAGCAGAACAGGGTCTTTCAGTCCCATGGCGGGCGGCGGATTGTGCTGGCTACCAATGTGGCGGAAACCTCGCTGACGGTGCCCGGTATTCACTATGTGATTGATACCGGCGTGGCGCGGCTCAGTCGTTACAGCGTGCGCTCCAAGATCCAGCGGTTGCCGGTGGAGCCGATTTCCCAGGCCAGTGCCAATCAGCGTAAGGGGCGCTGTGGGCGTATCGCGCCGGGGATCTGTTTCCGTCTCTATGATGAGACGGATTTTCTCAACCGTCCGGAGTTCACCGACCCGGAAATCCGCCGCACCAATCTCGCCTCGGTCATCCTGCAGATGGCGAATATGGGACTGGGAGACGTCAAACGCTTCCCCTTCATTGATCCGCCCGACAAGCGGCTGGTGAATGACGGCTACAAGCTGCTGGAAGAGCTGGGTGCTGTGGATCGCAAGCGCGCTTTGAGCAAACTCGGCAGGCGTATGGCGAAGCTTCCCGTGGACCCGCGCCTGGCGCGCATGCTCATGGCCGGTGAGCGCATGGGCAGTCTGCAGGAGGTGGCGGTGATTGCGGCGGGGCTGAGCATTCAGGACCCGCGGGAGCGCCCCGGTGACAAACAGCAGGCGGCGGATCAGGCCCATCAGCTGTTCAATGACCCACAGTCCGATTTCCAGGGCCTGCTCAATCTGTGGAACGCCTACGAGGAGCAGCGCCAGAGCCTGTCCAACAACCAGCTCCAGAAGTGGTGCCGTAAGCATTTTCTGGCCTATATGCGCATGCGTGAATGGCGCGACATCCACCGCCAGATCATGCTGCTGGCCCGGGAGCAGAAAATGACCATCAACCAGGAACCGGCTGGCTATGACGCGTTGCACAA
>LKMJ01001339.1_pt1 | contig 21568 bp, 27 predicted proteins | sample 643391 | NCBI WGS metagenome assembly LKMJ01 (sample SAMN04112250, study PRJNA286221) | soda lake metagenome | biome: soda lake; feature: Kulunda Steppe; material: water; isolation source: sample PL-Br10 brine of Picturesque Lake | place: Russia: Kulunda steppe | collected 2010-07
CAGTTATGGTGCACCTGAGGCATCCATCGTGCGCAGGCAGTTATGGTGCACCTGAGGCATCCATCGTGCGCAGGCAGTTATGGTGCACACAGGCAGTTATGGTGCACGCAGGCAGTTATGGTGCACCTGAGGCATCCATCATGCGCAGGCAGTTATGGTGCACACAGGCAGTTATGGTGCACGCAGGCAGTTATGGTGCACGCAGGCAGTTATGGTGCACCTGAGGCATCCATCATGCGCAATGCACCTCGGGCTGGTGGGGAGGTGATCCTGGTAATTGATGTGGCCTTGCCCACTGATGAAGGCAAGGCACCTTGACCATGCGGCCCCTTGAGTGCTCACCCTCGTGCGTACAATGGTCGAACCTCAGTCCGGCCCCCAAGAGGCAGTGCCTGGGACGTTGATGTGTAAGCTGGGGGCATGGCCCATCCCTCTCACGCCGCATTGCATCCGCACATCCCTAGCATCTTAACATCCGCATCCGGCGTGGTGACCCGGGGCGCACTGGCATCTGAGCATGCGCGCCTTGGGTGTATGCACTTGCGTCTTGGTTGAATCTGGCGTGGTGGCCAGGGATGCACGGGCGTTTTGTGTGCATGGGTGAGCAGGGGCCGCCCTTCGGTGTTTCATAGCACACATTGATCCAATGCATTCCCGTTGCCAGATGTGTGTCAGGCCTTATTCAATGATCCAAGGTGTTTCTTTTCCCACTGCATCTTGAGTGGTGATCCAGGACGCACTGGAGCGTGGCGTTTGAGGGCGAGCTGGGGCCACTGGACGATGAGCACCTGGCCCAAGCCGCGTCCGCTTGCGATGCGTGCTGGGCTGTCCTGGAACTGCCTGGCAGGCAGCTGATCAAGGTCTGAATGCTGATCAGGCACAGATGTGTATGGCTAGGAAGAAGATCGCCACTTACTAATGGCCATCAGTTGACTATCACTCTTAAATCAGCTTACTTATGCCTCGGCTTTCACATTTGTTTTCGCCAGCCTTTAGTCCCAAAAATCCTGTGCTGTGGTGCTGGGCCACTGTGCAACATTTAGATCTGTCATTAACGTCCAGGGCAGGATTTGCCTGTCCAATCACTGCACTTTTGTTTGATATGCTTGAGACACCTGCTGTGACTCGGTACACAAGACAGGAGGTGGCTCTTCAGACTAAGAATGGTGCTGTGTTGGGCTTGCATGCGTGCCACAAAGAAGACCTCCTACAATGACACTATCTCTGTTATGCTTCTGTCCCCACATCTGGTACAGGTGCCTGCAACTGGCACATGCATGGCACGCCTCTGGCCTACTTGTCTTCAGTTGCAGACCAACACGGCAGGCCTCTGCCAAGCTGCCATCCTTGAGCAGGTACAGCTGTGTGGCCCTTGCCTCATCTTTGCAGGTGCCCGCCACGCCCACACTGAAGAGGGACTTCGAGCAGGGCCTGGAGCAGCTGGATGCCCCGGCAACGGTAGCCGCGCTGTTGGGCTACGTTGTGCAGGCAAGTTCTTGCCTGGCTGGGCTTCAATCTGCTGCCAGGTGCAAGGGCCATATAGGGGGATTAGAGCTATGTGCATGCAGGCAAGTTCTTGCCTGGCTGGGCTTCAATCTGCTGCCAGGTGCAAGGGCCCTTGGGGGATTAGAGGTACGTGCTGCCAGGTGCAAGGGTACGTGCTGCCAGGTGCAAGGGTACGTGCTGCCAGGTGCAAGGGTGCTGCCAGGTGCAAGGTATGCTGCCAGGTGCAAGGGTACGTGCTGCCAGGTGCAAGGGTGCTGCCAGGTGCAAGGGCCCTAGGGGGATTAGAGGTACGTGCTGCCAGGTGCAAGGGTACGTGCTGCCAGGTGCAAGGTATGCTGCCAGGTGCAAGGGCCCTAGGGGGATTAGAGGTACGTGCATGCAGGCAAGTGAGGCATGAGAGATGTGGAAGCAGGATAGAGCGGTGAGAGAGATGTTCATGTAGGTACGGGAGGCAGGGGAGATGTGCATGCAGGCGAGAGAAACGTGCATGTAGGTGCTAGAAGATAAGGACGTGCATGCAGGCAAGAGGGGCGACAGATATGGGCATGCAGGCAAGTGCTGCAAGAAGACTACACGCTTGGGTACCAAGGCCAGGGTGCGTGAGGTGGCTGCTTCTGCTGCTGCTACTCTATGGATGAATAGCAGCTCATGCAGAACAGCATGAAGCGCAGGCCCTATGCACTGCATTGCATGCAGCATTAGACGGGCGTTGTAAGCAGCGTGACATAACCAGCATTGCATGCAGCCTGAGAACAGCATCACATGCAGTGTTAGACCAACCAGCAGCGCATGCAGCAGAAGACCAGCTTCGCATGCAGCGCTAGACGGACCAGAATCACATGCAGTGTTAGACCAACCAGCAGGCGCATGCAGCAGAAGACCAACATTGAGTGCACACTGCACAGTATGCAGCATCACACCAGCTGTGTGTGCAGTTCTTGTTATACAGCATTGGGGAAGCTCAGGTTTTGCAGCAAGGACACAGAAGTATCTTGCAAGACTGGATTTCATTGCAAGGACACAGTAGCATCGCGCAAGACTGGATTTCATTGCAAGGACACAGAAGCATGTTTAAGTCTGCAATGAGCCACAAGTTGGTGGGCAGCCTTGGTTGCATGGCTGTGCACAAGTGCGTCCAGCAACTTCAGGCGTACATCATGGCAGGTGTTTTGTGCATCAACAAGAACCACACCGTCCTTGAGATCATGCTTTGGGGCTAAGGATTACACTGTAATAGCATACTTGCTAGGGTTGCACATGCACACTCACATAGCAAGGGGAATGATGAAGTGGCAGACACGAAACCCACAGCAAAAAAGGTCTGTATTGGTTTGGGAGCAAGCATGCAACACCACAGCACAGCCTGGCAGAGCGCAGCAGGCAACATCTGTGGTGCTGCAGTTTGCGCTCATTACAACAGGGATGCCTGACGTGTTTGTGGTGCTGCCCGCCTGATATGTTTTTTGTTCCGCAATGCACTCAGTGGAACAGCTCCACCTGTTGCACGCATTGTGCCGCACTGGCAAGGTGATGCTCAGCACTGTGCCGCATTGTGCTGTTGCACGCATTGTGCCGCACTGGCAAGGTGATGCTCAGCATTGTGCCGCATTGTGCCGTTGCACGCATTGTGCCGCACTGGCAAGGTGATGCTCGGCATGAGCATCACATGTGGGCACACAGCATGGCTCGGGTCAGGCCCTATTGGCAAGTGTGGTGGGGAGTCAGGCCAAAAGGGGGCACGTGTGATTCCCAGCAGCAATTCAGGCGGAGGGGCACAAGCAGAGAGGCGCACACAGCACAGCCAGGGTCAGGCCCAACTGGCAACTGTGGTGGGGCATCAGGCCAGGGGTGTGCAGGCATGCTAGCTTGCATACATTGACTTGATGGCCTGTGGGGCAGCACTGTGGACTTTACTGCGAAGGATTGTTGGTGGTTGGATGGTAGTTGGTCCACAGACGCTGGGAGCGCGCTGCTGGCGCCACGCTACAGGGGCACCACACTGAGCGCCAAGCTAGCTGCAGTCACTTCAGCGAGCTGATCTGCATCAAGGACCTTTCTTTTTGGTGTCGCACTTTATGGCACTCCTTTCAGGGATTGCTCCGTCGTCCACAATACATGCAAGCCTTGAATTTTTGACCCAACGCTCGACTGCAATCAGGCTCCTGGTAGTCTTTAGTTGCAAGTTTACCTTTCCATGGCTCAAGCTGCCGCGCACCTTGTTCACACAGGCCTGCACTTGCATACCTCTCCTGTTATGGCACCAATACTGGGGTGAGGCACTGCTGCTGTTGCGGTGTGCATTGCAGGAAGGCAGCTGCAGCAACACCGTGCTGAGCACCCTGGCTGCCTGTGCCGAAGCGCGTTTTGTGGACGAAACAAAGCTTCATGGCGCCAATGACATCGCAGCCGGGTGTGTCCTAGGCTCCTGGCACTTCTGCCTCCCTTTGCCCATTGGGCATCTTTGCCATCCGCAGATGTTATTTGCGCATGCATGCGTGGCATGAATGTTTGCCAGGTCTGTGTGGCCATAAGTGATTCTGGCTGACCCTCCACAGGGGCCTCAAACACTCTGGTATGCTTGACCCCATCGTTAGCTCATTTCGCAACCATCCTGCGCAAGCTCCTTTCCCCTGCCTCCTGGGTGAACTCCCTCCCCGTGCCAACCCCCCTTCCACCCTTCCTGCATTTCCCCCCTTGTTGACTGTCCTCCACCTTTTCTAATTTATCCTCATCACAAGCTCACAATTACCCGTCAGTTGGGATGGGTCGTGTATCTCTGCTCTAGTGGCTTGCTCTTCTTCACAAGAACCTGGGCCATAAGCAAAACCTTGCCCAACAGACTATGACATGTGCTTTTGAATTGGGCACCAAGCGCATCTCTTTTGTGCACTCATGTGTGTCATTGAGGCACAAAGCGCATCTCTTTTGTGCACTTTGTGCGTTTGCGCAGCCACTGTGTGGGCGTGCACTAAGGGGTGCGCGCTTCGGTGCAACCTCTTGAGTATTCAGCCTAAGCCACACACGGACACCCTCAAACATCCTAACCCCTGTATTCTGTGCACTCAAGTGCCATTGGCCTCAACTGTGTTTTTTCTGTGCACTCAAGTGTCATCGGGCGGATCCTCATCTCGCTCATGAGATGTGTGAGGAGCGCCCATGCCCATCACTCATGATGGTGTTGCCCAAAGTGCAAAACCCCGTACGAGCAGCTACTCCAATTCCACGCACTATTTTTTGCAGCTGTAGGGGTTGTTTGCTCAAGTGTCCCCTTACTGAGCTTCCTCAGGCATAAGGCGCACGCTGTTGCTTCCCCCATTTGAGAACAGAACAGTCTGTTCTCAACATAGTCTTTGTAGGGACTGGCTCCCTCTGCTGCATGCCCCAAAATAGCCTGGCCCCGCCTGCACGCATGGCTGCTGCTCCGAATGCAAGCCCATTGCTGCCCCATATGCATGCACGCCCGCGTACCTGGCTACTGCCCCGCGCACACGCGCGCACGCCTGGCTACTGCCATACATGCGTGTCCACAACATGTTGTGCCTGGCATGCATACCCACAACATGCTGTGGCAAACATGCATGCCACAATGTCCTGTGCCAGATATGCGTGCCCACAAGGTGCTGTGGCAAACATGCGTGCCACAATGTCTTGCGCCAGACATGCATGCCCACAACGTGCTGTGGCAAACATGCATGCCACAATGTCCTGCGCCAGACATGCGTGCCACTGTGTGCTGCACCACACATTGAAGCCAGGAGGGTGCTGTGCCACTTTGTGCTGACCTGCCTGGAGGGTCCTGCGTCACTCCTGCCACAGAGCAGGTGCTGTGCCGCTTTGTGGCGCGCTGCCCGCAGGGTGCTGTGCCGCTTTGTGCTGAGCTGCCTGGAGGCCCTGCCAGTCGCGCTGCGGCCATGCCTGGCGCAGGCGGTGCTGCTTGCCCCGCTGACCCAAGCCCTGGGCGGGGACGCGCACGCCATGGCCATGACCATGCTGCGCTGGGCGCGCGCAGAGGCCGCCTGCAGCACCCCCCTCGGCCTGGAGGACCCAGGGGCGTGGCCTGGCAGTCAAGACGGGCGCGCACGCGTGCTGCTGCCCCTGTTGTACGGGCTGGGCCTGCAGCTGGGCGTGCGCGCCTGGCGGGATGCGTTCCTTGGCGTTCTGGGCGCCCGCCAGGATGCCACCCAAGTAGGGGCGAGCAGCTTGACAGCGGCTACCTCCTCCAACCTGCTGCATGAGGCACAATCAGGTCCCGCTGGCCTGGCAGGCTGCGTGGCTGACCTGGCTGCTGCCATGGCTAGGGCAGGGCGCGCCGAGGGTGGCGCCGCAGACGCGGCGGTGGCCGCTGCGGCTGCAGGCCTCCCTGCGCACTTGCTCCCTCATGGTGTGCACCATGCCTTTGATGGAGCGCACACAGCAGCACCAGAGAGCAACCTGCAAGACGGCAAGCTGGGCCCGGGGGCACTCGCGGGGGTGCAAGCCCTGAACGGCTGTCTATCACCGGCTGAGGAAAGGGACCAAGGTGTGTGCGCGCCAAGGTGGTTGAAGCTGCGTGTGTATGAGATGATGACGGCACGTGATGACGCACTATGATATCTGACACCAAGTCCCGTCTGGACCCACATCCTGCAGCACCACCTGAATTTGGCAATGTGTTTGTGTTTGTTGGATACGCGTGTGGTCGAGCAAAACACAGAAGGAGAGGGGGGGGGATAAACAGGCCAATCATCACAAATGAAGACACAAGCATTTGGAATACACTGTTTGAGCATTGCCGCATCAGGTAAAGGAGGACGGAAGGAGTGTTACAGGGGTTGTTGAAGCTCGTGCCATTTGTCGGGTGTGGCATGGGATGTGGCATTGGATATTTGGCACGGGGTGTTGCAAATGGAGTGTGGTTATGAAGCCATTCATGGAATGCGGCACGAGGTGGGGCTCTTGTGCCTGTTGTGCACAGGGATGTGGGTCTTGAGACATGCATGGGATACAGCATATGAGGTGTGGCTTTTGAGACTCTTGTGCACAAGGTTTTGGGTCTTGAGTCGTGCATGGGATACAGCATGAGGTGTGGCTCTTGAGACTCTTGTGCACAAGGTTTTGGGTCTTGGGTCGTGCATGGGGTGCGGCAAGGGATGTGGCCCTTAAGCCGTGAATGGGCCACGGCAAGGGACGTGGCCCTTGAGCCATACATGGGGTGCGGCAAGGGATGTGGCCCTTGAGCCGCGCATGGGATGCGGCAAAGGACGTGGCCCTTGAGCCGCGCTTGGGATGCGGCAAGGGATGTGGCCCTTGAGCTGTGCATGGGGTGCAGAGAGGAGCAGAGGCTGGTCAATCTGTCCAGGCCTGCTGCGCCAGGTGGCAGGCGGCAGCTTTCCTCTTAAACCTGCACGCCCACAGACACCATTGTTGGTCTCCGACTCGCGTGTGCACAGACGGCTCTACACCTGCAGCACCACCATTGCCACCAGGTGTGCAGCAGGAGCAGCAGCAGCAGCAGCTTGCCTACACGAGCAAAGAGAAGGCGGCTTTGAAGGTGGTGCAGAAGCTGCGCATGGAGGAGTTTTACCAAGACGTGGACCTGGACGAGCGTATGATGGAGATGAAGAAGAAGCACGAGGCCAGCACTGGGCGAATGATTGAGCTGCTGGTGAGCTGCTGCTGGTGCTGGGATGCTGCTGGTGGTGAGCTGCTGGTTGTGATGAGCTGCTTATGAGCTGCAGGTGAGCTGTTGGTATGCTGCAGGTGAATTGCTGCTGCTGCTGGTGAGGTGCTGGTGGTGAGCCACAAGCGGGGTGGCTAGTGCAGAGGGGCAGGACGGCCATGCCTGGGACACAAAGCCTGGTGCAGGGATTCATTCCATTACAGACGACTGTGCCTTGCTCACATTTAAATTCACTCTTCAGGCCCAAGGCATTTCCTGCAGCAGGCAAGCATATCCTTCAGGCACTAGATAGATACAAAGAGCGAGGACTGGCACATCGCCATCTCTGGGGCAGTCCGTAGTGCAGCAAAGACAAGCTTTCCTTACCTGCACTTTTGCACTGTCGTTTCAGCAATTTTTATGTTATGTGTGCTTGCATGGTGGGTGCCCGTGTTTGTACATACTTTTCTGCATGTATATCAGTGAGTTTGACGGGCTAACACATGCATGGTATTCTGTTCTGTGTGCCAGGACGCACGCATACTTTTGCCTGCTCATTCATTAAGTGTCAAATGGTCTGCATGGCCGTCCAATCCAAATATACGACACAATGAGTATGGTACTCAATGAGTACAAATAATGCAGAATTTCAAATACATGCTTACTTCACGCGCACAAACACTCACACACTCAAACATTCACCGGGGCTTGAATGCAGTCTAAGGAGCTGTACTCGGAGGACATCCATTTCGTGATGGAGCTTGTACAGAACACGGATGACTGCACCTTCCATGCACAAACTCCATGGCTTGGGTTTGAGATAAAGAGTGACAGAATCCTTGTGAAGAACAACGAGGTGCGTGTAGACCATCAGGCATGAAACTATTGATTGAGCCCTATGACATGCAACTCATAAGAATACTGTCTTCTGGAGTGCACATACTCGGGAACACCGCGTGTGACCGCGGCCTTAACACAGGCAAACATGTGCCAGATGCCTGCTCAGGACATTGTGCTCAGATTGCGCTTCCACTGAAGTTATGTGGCCCCCCCTGTATGCCTTGGACAACATCATTTTTTCAGAATTGTTTCTCTACTTTTTCCGGGTCTTGTTTTGAGTTAAATTGTCGATCCAAATAGGCTCTTGCGTTTGTTTTAGGCTTTGCAAAGGAGGGGATTCTAAATGGACACCTCCCTGTGATTAGAATGCGCAGTTCCCTGACAAATGGCCAACCAAACGGATCATCCACCCATCACTGCAAGCCCTAAAGCTGCATCAGCATTGCAGCACTGTCTCCACATGCATTAGCACAGGGCACCAGTACGGATCCATGAGGAGCTCAGACGCGTACACATCAAGCCCCTGTGCCATGAATAATAAAACTCCACCGACAGGCATGCCTCTAATGATAGCCTCTTGGTTCAAACAAATTACTTTCTGCATCTTGAGGTGGCCTTTTGGCACAGTGGTTGCAGCTTGGCCACCTGGTAGGACATTTCTGTGTTGCATGGGGCTTGCACTCAAGCTCCAAGCGGTGCGCGGAGATGAAGTATCCCTGCTACAAATCTGAGACTAGGCCGGTTCTGCTACCTTTTTTTTTTAGCTTGACAAACTCTTACCAGAGTTGTTGGTCATTGCCAAGCTTTGGGGAAGTTTGCTGGTGAAGGATTAGTTCTCATCTATTCTCATCGTGCATTTATGTGTCTTGCGAGTGAGCTTTCAGGAGATGAGGCACAAGCCTTGTGTGCGCAAGACCTGATGCGCACTGCCTGCACTCATTCATCACACATGCCTCTGCACTATTGCAGGTGGGCTTCCAGGAGACAGATATAGGCTCCATTTGCTCAATGGGCAAGAGCTCTAAGCGGAGCAAGCCTGGATACACGGGCCAGAAGGGCATTGGCTTCAAGAGCGTCTTCCAGATAACCGACTGCCCGTCAATCCACAGCAATGGCTTCCACATCAAATTTGATCTGAACCTCGATCCAATGCTCGGTGCGTAGGTGCATAGAGCATATGGCCTTGGTTGCTTGATCAGTGTTTGACCCTCATCTGAAGAGCCGTACTTTAAAGGAAGTGTTTGATGTGTTAAGCTCCTCACTCAAGGTTTGCGTGGGAGCTTTCACTCTGAGCTTTTGTTCAGGTCTTCCTTCTGAACATGGGGCTGTGGGGTGGGGCAGGGAACGTGGTAAAAGGGGTTTTGTTCAGGTCTTCCTTCTGAACATGGGGCTGTGGGGTGGGGCTGTGGGGTGGGGCAGGGAACGTGGTAACAGGGGTGGGGGGGTGTTGCAGGCGGGGCTGCCCAGGCGCGTGCTCCGCAGTCTGACACTGCCTTAGCCTCGGGCTTGGAGGAGGAAAACACCAGCAGTGAGATGTGTCACGCACAGTCACGCATCATTGACGGAGGGAAAGGCTATTACGAGCAAAAGACTGCGCGTTGAAAAACGTGCCATACTTAGTTGACCTTGCGTGGATTCGCTGCTACTGCTTGTGCGTGCCTTTGTTTGATGTGCACAAAAGCCACTTGGCTTGAGAGCGCTGGTAAATGTATTGCACAGAGAGCAGCAGGAATCTCTTTTGAGCACTTGGCTGAAACCCAACCTCTTAAAGATATCCACAGGACGTCCGTGTAAGCTCTTGCAAATATATTATGCTTATGCTAAGCTGCAGGGCCTCGTGCCTGGATCCTTGACAGAAGAGTATGTAGGCAGTGCAGGGAAAGGAAAGCGGACACAAAGGCGGTGGAATTACTCTCTGCATTGATTTAGGAACCTTGACAGGACAAGCTAAAGAAAAGTACATAGGCATTGAAAATACTCCCTACATCAATCAAGGACCCTTGTCAGGAACTCTACTCCCGAGGCAATTCCCCTTGCACCCCTTTCATGTAGCTGAGATTCTTGTAATCTTGTGCCCTTCCATGCACCTTGCACACGCTCTACAACAGGGACATCTTCACAGGCAGCTTCCTGTACGCTCTGCGCGTGCTCTATGCACATGTCACTTGTTCTGCGCACATCCTTGTTATTTGGGCTCACTTGCTCTCCCTGCTTCTCAGCATGTGCACTCGCAACCCTGCTTTGTATTCTTCTTGCCTAGGTTCTTCATTTTCCAGGTGAAGGGCACACACACTTCTCTTTCTAGCTGTTAAGTGTGCAATGGCCATACTCACTTGTCTGCAATTCCAATCACATGTTTGAAATTCCAATCTTGCAATGATTCCTTCCTACAAGCATTCTCCTCCTTCTGTATGACATCCGTTCTTCATACCATGATCTTCCTCCCACCAAACTAACACAACTTGCGTGCGCTTCATCCACTACCCCCATCACCAGAGAAACCCCTGGCATTCAACAGACCCGTGTATGCTCCCTTTGCTCCTGGCATTCAGTAGATCCACACATGCTCCCTTTGCCCCTGGCATTCAGTAGACCCACACATGCTCCCTTTGCTCCTGGCATTCAGAAGACCCACACATGCTCCCTTTGCTCCTGGCATTCAGAAGACCCACACATGCTCCCTTTGCCCCTGGCATTCAACAGACCCGTGTATGCTCCCTTTGCACCCCCAGGTTACATCCTACCCACACCGGTGCCGCCCTTGCCCTTGGAACAGCATGATCCAGAGCATGTGAGCACTTGCTTTGAGCTCCCCCTCAAGCCGGAGTACCAAGGCGAGACACCAAAGGCGCGGGAGCTGCGCGCCCGCTTCTCCAAGCTGTCTCCAACCCTGTTGCTGTTCCTGAGGAAGCTTCACTGCCTCTCCATCCACGATGAGGTCACCCAGGAGAAGATGCTGATCTTGAAAGTCAGGGACAGGTGCGCGGGCAGCAGCAACTGAGGTTCAAATCGCCTCCTCTTGTAGGTCTTCCTTGTAGATTGCATCTGCCTGTGGCTTGCGGGTGACATGCACATGTGGGGAAGAAAGGAGGTGTGCTAGGGTGAGACATGCTCAAGCTGCCAGTGTGAACCACTTACTGGTAAGCTTATGGCTCTATAGTCATGATGTTGCTCAGACTGTCACGCCATATTGTGTCTTTGCCGAATTGGTGTCTGAGACTATGTGTTTGAGATCAGACAGTTGGTGGTTGGAGATACTTTACTGAGCCCGGAGTATTGGAGGGCCAGTGTGTGTGTATGGCAAATTGATGATCAGTCAACAACAGTGATCTGGCATGACAACACACACGGCCACCAAGACACAGAGACGCATGCTGCCATTGAAGATTCATTGATGAGAATCTTGATGGATTCATCTGCTGCAGCCTTTCTGACAAATGCTTGTGTCATGAGGCATTCATTGCCTTCAATCTACCAAGCTGCTGCTTTTTTGCCTGCAGCATGCACCCGAGTTGCGTGCTGCTGCAGACACACTCGTCTAGGGGCCAGCAGACAACCAGGTGGCTGCTTGTTGAGCGGGTGATGGAATTTGATCCACCCATGATAAGGAACAAGGTAATTGCCTTGTGTCTTGCGTCTTGTGTTTAACGCCTCCGTGTGCTCTAGTATTTCTTTTCTGCTTGCCTTTTCATTTGCTTATGCCTGCGCACCTGCTTGAGAGTGAAAGTGTCTACACCGCTTGTGAGTGGAACTGTTTACAAAGCTTGTAAATAGAAGTGTTTTGACCATTTGTTCATCATTTGACTGCATCACGCAAAGCCTGCCTATAGTTTAAAGGGAAGAAGGCCTGCAGGCGCAATTCACCAGCGTCACAGGCTCCCAAGTGGTAGAAAGCAGAGAGCGTGACCCTCCATACGTGCCAAGCTCCCCATTTGGCTGCCCCAAAAACTTATGGGTGCAGTATGGTTGCACTGTACCACCTGCACTTTACCCCAGGCAGAGGTGTGCTAGCTTTAAAAATTGTGTAGGAAATGGGCGCAATTGCACGCTTTTTACACTGATTGGAATCCGCGGCCTGCCTCCATTCTGTCTTCTCAGGTGCCAGTGCCCCAAACAAGTGTCTCCTTGGCATTTTTCCTGCCTAGCGGGGAGAGGGAGGAGGAGGTGCCGGACATCCAGGAAGTCCACGCCTTCTTGCCGACCCGGAAGTTTGGCTTCAAGTTTGTTGTGCAGGTGTGAAGGTTGTGTGCGTAGGAGGGTCAAAATGATGACAAAAGCCACACACAATCAAAATGATGACAAAAGCCACACACAATCAAAATGATGACAAAAGCCACACACAATCGAAATGATGACAAAAACCACACACAATCAAAATGATGACAAAAGCCACACACAATCACCCCCTTGTCAAGGTCCATGCCTCAGGCTGCAGAAGTCCTTGCACATACTTGCTGCCTACCCAGAGCTGGGATTGTCCTGTTCTACTGCAACATTGCTATGTCACAGAGCTGGGATTGTCCTGTTCTACTGCAACATTGCTATGTTAACATGGTAACGCCTGCAATAGTCTTTGGACCCTCAGAAGTGGACCCTCAAAAGTTGACCCTCAAAAGTGCCTGCAATAGTCTTTGGACCCACAGAAGTGAGGTCAATTTGCAGTTGACAACTGACAGAATTCCCTGCAAGTCCAGAGCACATCCACGTGCAACAAATATTGTAAAAGAATGCAAAAGCTCTCTTCACCCCCATTGAGCCGTACGTAGCATCCAGCTTGGTTTCTTATTTAACAAGTCCCTCCTTCCTTACTGCTGCACAGGGTGACTGGGACGTCCCAGCTTCCAGACAGGTAATTGATCAGTTTGATTCTTGCTGTCAAGCATGCTGCACAGCTAAAATGTCTCTTGGCTCAGTACAGCTAGAGTTTGAAGCAGGAAGCTTCAACTTTGAGTTCCTTTATTAGTTTCTCGTCCCACTTAATTTGGCATGGCAGTATAGTGGATATTTTCTTTGCTTTTGCCCTTTCTGCATCAAGCACTTAGCAGGTCATGCGAGAATAGCAGATTGGGGATTAAGGCTGTGTGAAATTAAGTGTGTGTGTGCGCGTTATTTGCAGGCATGCGGACTGCAATTTGGAGAATGTCATAAAATATTTACAGAATGCTTATCTTGCCGCAATAACATCTGCCTACAGACACACAACCCATGCAGATTGTCTTGATTTGTTGCCTGCAATGAGCATGCATGTCCATGATTCATAGCTGGGTCTTAGGCAACATGTCAGTGGCTTGATACTGTCTATGAACCGGGCTGCCTGTGTTCATTTGGCATCCTGTTTGCACATTGCATGGCCAAACCCAGCCTCTGCATCCACATGCATGTGCAAGGTGTGCACTTGCATGAGGCTGTCAGCAGCCACCGCTGGTGTGAGCTGGTCAGCTGCCCCTATTATCTGTCCAAAACTAAGCCCGCCACAATTCAACCAACGAAACATAAGTTTGATATCTACCAGCCGCCCATATTTGTAATTTCCCATGCCAGCACGGACATACCTGGGCCACCTGCGGCTTGTTTGCATCACCACATTGCCAGCTACACACGAGATTTGTGTGATCAAGCCTCCTTGATACCCCAATCTGACCACTGGTCTGTTTGACTGTTCCCTCAATTGCACTGGCGCAAACAGAAGTGTCTACTTGCAGCCTCTCCCCAAATGCTAGCCACTCGTACAATTAGAAGTTTCAACTTACTGCCTCAAGCACCTAAGTTCCCCTGCAAGGCCACCTTCAACCCCTTCAACAAGGCCCCTGCAGTGCCGCTTCAAGTTGGTGTTTGCCGGCATTCCGTGTGCACGTGCAGGATGTGTACAGCAACAATGAATTCAACTTGGCGCTGCGCAAAGCCATCCCTGGCTTGGGGCTGGAGGCCCTTGGCCACTTCAAGAAGATGGTCCCGCCCCGCCCGGACAGGCCCTGCTTCTGGTGCGTGGCATACATCCACTTGTAAGCTCCATAGCATACATCCACTTGTAAGCTCGCTGCACCCTGCCTGGAGGGCAAGCACTGCAACCAGAAGGGCGGCCACCCTCTAATCCCCTGATCCAGTGAGCGGCTTTTGCTCGCACTGAGAGTTCTTTGCTTGCAATGAGCCGCACCCTCTTTGTGGTGGGTGTGCTCTCTCTGATGCATGCTTACACCAGGTCAATTGGCTGATCACTGGCGTGTAGCTCTGTGTTGATGCAATGCCATCCCTGACAAAGGGATGGTCACTGTGGTGTGCAGCGCCACTGCCTATCTTCACAGCGAATGATGTCAAGGGGCCTGGCTGGCACATGCTAACAGCTCACATGCTGGATGCTGCAAAACGCAACAGGAGGAGATACATGAAGCAGCGATTTTCAGCATCTGCCATTGTCATCGCCACCACCACCACCAACACCAACACCACCAGCAACAACAACAACGAACAACAACAAATAACAACATCAACAACATCAACAACAAACAACATCAACAGCATCAACAACAACGACATCAACAATACCAGCGGCATCAAAAGCAGCAGCAGCAGTGCACAGCTGCCATCAGCAACCTGGGCACATCTATGTATGGACAGGGGTCTGAGCACGTGCACCTGGAATGGTGCTGCCGCAGGCTTGACTGGTGGCTACGCTGCCTGCCTCTGGACAAGGAAGTGGATGGCATTTTCATGACCCCTGCACGACAGCTGCTCTCCAATGCCATCAACACGCCCTGCATTTACACCAAGGTGAGCGCCCCTGAAGCAAGGGCGCCTCACTGAGACAAGCAGCCTGTGCATCCCCAACCATGTGTCTTTATGACTTTCCATCACCATAACATGACTTGATCGCCGTCCTCGCTCTATTATTGCAGTGAATCATCATGAGCCTGATGCTACCTGCAAATGTCATCACTTTAGACTGCTGCTTCATACAATTTTGCATTTTACTGCTATTTTGCGGTGGGTAAAAGTGTGCATTGCAGGCCAGGCGGTGGGTGCTGGTGTGGGTGCCCGCGCACGACGCAGTTAAGAGCTGTTTGCATTGCGCACACACTGCAGGCCAAGCTGTGGGTGCGTCCTACACAGGCGCATGTGTGTACAGACCCCCAGATCAGCAGACTCCTGGAGGATAGCCGTGCTCAGGAGCTTTTGGTGCGTGGGATGGATGTGTGCATGGACGGAGCATGCAATACAGCACATGATTGATATGTGTGCGTGAACGGAGAATGCAATGCAGCACACGATGGGTGTGTGCGTGGCACAGAGCATGTGATGCAGCACAAGATGGATGTGTGTGGAGACGGAGCGTGCAATGCAGCACATTATGGATGTGTGTGTGGATGGAGCATGCGATGCAGCACAAAATGGATGTGTGTGCAGACGGAGCATGCGATGCAGCACGCCTGAAGTGTGTTTGTGGAGGCCACACACGCATGCTCTGCCCCACCCCGCCCCTCGCTAGCACCTGACGCCGGCCATCATCAAATTTCAAAGCCCTCTTCAGCCTCTTGATCTTGCATGGACTTTATGTTCTATATCTTGCATGGACTTTATGTTCTTGCATGGACTTTATCTGTTGATCTTGCATGGACATTATGTTCTGTATCCAAGATCACAAATCAGATGACTGCAAGAAAGGGGGGCATGTGTTGTGCACTTCCTCACCCGTACGATCACACCCAAACTCTCTCTGCACCTCTACTTGCAGGACCTGCATTTTGTGCACGAGGACGTCCGCTGCCTGTACACAGATGGCAACAGGCAGGCAGCGCTGAAGGTCAGGCGCTTTGCCATGCCCGAGCTGCTGCAGCTGTCGAGGAGGGTGTGCGCGGAGCCTGGGCTGCTGCAGGTGCGCAGGATCGCGCGTGGTGAGCATGATAGTGTGAGAGTGCGCATTTGATTTCACCCCTGTGGAATTTCCCTGAGAGGACATCTGCACTGGCAGAGTGAGGGGTTTTGCTAACATGCTTAATGTACCTCCGGTCTGTCTTCTTTGTGCAGCACTGCATGTATGCTTTTGACGCTGTGCCAGGGCCTGTCCTTGATGCATGCCGCCAGTCATCTACCTAGCGTAGAAGACCTTCTTAAGTGCCACCTCCTTGCATCGGCAACTGATTGGGCCTTCTGAAGGGGAAATTTCAGGAATTGTAAAGATGCAATCATGCTTGCTGGAAACAAAAGAGCAACAAAGGCAGTGCAGCACACTCCCTCCATTTATAAGGGAAAGAGGCCACCTAGGGCTAAGGCACCGAGGCAGTGGATGTAATGCTCTGAGTATGAGTGTCTCCATCCATTGATAGGAAGGTGTCCAATATGCATGGGTGGTTATGATTGCCATGCGTGTGCATGCTTCTTGCGCATGCAAGCCTTCCTCTTTCTCACACAAACACAGACACAGGCAGCAAATCTGCAAGATGTTGAATCATAAACCATGCAGAGAAGCCTGGACTTGTGCACATACGCTCATAAGCCCACTCGCAAGTATACACACACATGCATGTGCACACATGAATACACAGTGACACACACACACACCCGCGCGCGCGCGACGTGCACCTGCAGGAGCTGGGCCTGCCCTGGCTCGCCCAACTACTGGTCTGCGTCTTCAAGTACCTATTTGAGTCTGCGCCCTCGGAGCGCGCGCGCTGGCTCCCAGACCTGCGGCGTCTGCCCATACTCCCCCTTATGGACGGCAGCATCACCAGCATGGACAGCAGCAGCAGCAGCGGCGGTGGTGGGAGCAGCAGCTTGAACAGGGCCACCACTGCAACGCCGCCACTGCAGCCACTGCAGCAGCAGCAGCAGCAGCAGGCTCCCCTCCTGCCTATGGTTTTCTTCCCCCTGCCTTGCGCGGTGTGTGAAGCCTCAGAGCATGAGGCAGTGGCAGAAAGCAGTGGTGAGGCTGAAGGAAACAGCCAGGCCAATGGCCAAAGCGGTAGCGGCGGCGGGAGCAGCGGCGGCGGTGGCAGCGAGGATGTGAGCGCGGGCGTCAATGCTGTGACTGACAGCATTTATCAAGGAGGGGCACGGGGTGCGGCTAAGGCGCGTGGACTGGACACACAGAAGCTGCTGCAGGCGGCAGGCCTGGACTGGCGGCACATACGCGTGCAGATGCTGCACCCCGATCTGTTCAAGGTGCGCCGTGAGCGGTCCTTCCGTGTGTGCGCAAGGGCAAGGGGAGTCGAGAACCACTGGGATGTGCACGCGTGGCATCCAGTGCTTCGAACATTCTCGCAAGCAATGCACGCGCTTCTGCTTTGAGAGGCCTGTGTGTGTTTTTACGCACTCAATGGGCTCAAAGGCCCACACGCATGTGAGCGTGGGGATGCTGTGTGTGTATGTGTGTGTATGTATGTATGTGTGTGTGCGCGCATGCAAAGAGGCTAAGTGTGGGTGCGGATGATTCTCCTCTGACAGGAGGGCAAGGTAGGGGACGATGCCGCCAAGCACACAGATTGTTTTGGAAGAGGTCCACTGGTGTGGAGTTTTAAAGGAAACTCAGGTCCTAATTGCAGGCAGATGGGTATGGAAGGCTGGATCGGGGTTGACGGTGCAGCTTCTGTGCCAATCTACACCACGCGCCTGTGGCATTCACCTTTGGTGTTGTCAAGCAATGCTAGGTATCGCAGGAACTGCACTGCCCCCTAGTATGCTTGATTAAACAATGCTCAATGTGCGCCAGTGGGGAGCCTGCTGTACAAAAGGCCATGAGTACAAGGCCATGAGTGGTGGTGGGGAGCCTGTGGGTGGGAGTGGTGGGAGCCGGTGGTGGGGAGCCTGCTGTACAAAAGGTACAAGGCCATGAGTGGTGGTGGCCGAGAAACACTCCCACCCCACTTGCCCCTGCCCGTGCACAAGCAGCAGAGCACGTAACACTTGCCCCTGCCCATGCACAAGCAGCAGAGCACGCAACACTTGCCCCTGCCTTTGCACAAGCAACAGAGCATGTAACATTTGCACCCGCACATCCCTGAGCGCGTGTGCACGCACATGCTGCAGCATCCCCACGCGCACACACACCCCAGCATCCCCACGCACACGCACACACATGCTGCAGCATCCCCACGCGCACACACACCCCAGCATCCCCACGCACACGCACACAAACACAAACACACTGCAGCATCCTTGCTTGCGCACACACACAGCAGCATCCCCACGTGCACACATACACACACAAAAACACACACTGACGCATCCTTGCATGCGCACACACAGCAGCAGCATCCCTACGTGCACACACACACGCACACACACTGCAGCATCATTGCATGCGCACACACACAGCAGCAGCATCCCCATGTGCACACATGTGCAGGTGGAGCAAAACAAGGCGCAGTGGCACTGGATGGGCCTGGCTGAGCTTGGCGTGCACACACACACACACACACACACACACACACACACACATACACACACACACAGCAGCATCCCCACGTGCGCACATGTGCAGGTGGAGCAAAGCAAGGCGCAGTGGCTCTGGATGGGCCTGGCTGAGCTTGGCGTGCATCAGCTCACGCCGGCGGACGTGCTGCGCACGCACATCCTGCCGCTCTTCCAGGAGCACAAGGCGCGGCTGGAGGGTGCGATCACATGCACCACAAATGGCCGGCAGCAGCAGCAGCAGCAGCAGCCAAGGCACGAGGCGGGGCCTGAGGGTCTGCTTGAAGATGCTCAGCGTGGCGGAGAGCCTGGCAGTGAGCTTGACCCGCACCTGCAGCAGCTGGGAGCAGCCTTGGCCTTTGTGGCCTTTTCAGGACTGTGGAAGGTGGGGGTGCCTTGCACATTTCGGGATTATGCTTGCGCACGTTTAAGGGCCAGCACCTGTGTAGGAACACATTTACTGAGTGCGTGCGCGCACACACACAAGCACAATCACATGTGCACACACGCTCACAAACATGCGCACGCGCACACACACAAAACACAAATACAAGCACATACAAACACACACAAACACAAGCACATACGCACACATATACACACACCAACAAAATCACACACGCACACACATGTTGCATCTTGCAGGACCCTGCCAGATGTAGCAGGATGGCTGCATGCGCCGTGGTGCTCACCAACAAGGGCCCCTGCCACGTGCCCTCCTCCCCTCACACTGTGTACCTGCCCCAGAGCCTAGGCAACACCATCCTGAACAAGGACCTGCCAGAGCTGTTCCCAAGCCATGACTGGGTGCTTGTGGATGCACGCGCATATGCAGCGTCGCCGGGTGCAGCCAAGGTGGGTGTTGCAGACGCACGGGCTGGTCCGTCGGCCGGCTGCCATGCGCCACGGCTGCCATGCGCCACGGCTGCCATGCGCCACGGCATCGACTGCGCAGGCTTTATGTGCACGTGCAGGGCACGCAGGCCCAGCGCAGAGCATTCTACACAACTCAATGTAAGAGCACGCACGCACACACATGTGTCTGGCAGGTGAGGTTTGGACCTGAGCAGTGGGCCCCCCTGTTTGTGAAGCTGGGCGTGCAGCAGTGGCTGCCGGTGCAGCGCACCCAGATTGTTCTCGATGAAGCAGGCCTGGCGCACAGGCAGTGCACAGCTCACGCTTCGAGCTTGCGCCAGATGGCCTTGTCTCACATAGCCCCAGCGGTGGAGGCATCAACGCCACAATCGTCAGCAGCAGCAGGTGCAGCAGCAGCAGCAGCAGGCGCAGCCGCAGCAGGCGCAGCAGCAGGCGCAGCAGATGCCCATGCTGTTGGCCTGGAGAGTGCCATACACGCCAATAAACCCAGCCCAGCCATGGCATCCTCCAGCGCCGCGTGCGCAAGCGTCCAGGACGCGGCTTGCCCAGAGTTTGAACGCCTCCTGGCCTCGCTGTCCGCCGCGCTGCGCAGCACGCCGAGTGGCATGCACGCGCCCCTGCAGCAGTTCCGGCACCTCGCGCGCCTCATGGAACAGCAATGGCAGGCCTCGGGCTTTGCAGAGTGCATGCGGGTGCCCGCCATGTTGCTGGCGGGGGCCCCTGCGCCAGGCTGCACTGAGGGTGCATCTGCCATGTGCATCAACGGCGACCAGGCGCAGAAGGAGCAGCAGCAGCAGCAGGAGCAGTCGGGGCACCAAGGCGCAGAGGGTGTGCACATGGCCAGCGGAGGTAGCAGGGGCCATGGCTCCATTCATGTGCTCAGCACGCTTGCCCTGCAGCTGCGCAACAGTGCCTGGCTGCTGAGCGATGGCGGCCTTGAGCCTGCACGGCCAGATGACCTTTTTGTGGGCACGCAGCAGCACTGGCAGCTGCTGCGCAGCAAGGTGCGTGCGACAGAGCAAAGATGTGCGTGGGATCCTATCATAGGATTCCTATGTGTGTCTACTACCATAGGAATACTATATGTGTCTTCTATCAAAAGATTCGTATGTGTGTCTGCAATCAAAGGATTCGTACATGTGTCTACTATCATAGGATTCCTACATGTGTCTTCTATCATAGGATTCGTATGTGTGTCTTCGATCGTAGGATTCCTATGTGTGTCTGCTATCATAGGATTCCTATGTGTGTCTTCTATCATAGGATTCCTATGTGTGTCTACTATCATAGGATTCCTATGTGTGTCTACTATTATAGGATTCCTGCGTATGTCTGCTATCGTAGGATTCCTATGTGTGTCTACTAGCTTGAAGCATCGCACTTCCATGTGCGTGGCTGATGAGAACAGGACGTTGTTCTGTGTGGCATGGCGTGAAACCAGTGCCAGCAGTATCTGGGCTGCTGGGTGCACTGCTGCCCCGTCCTGCTCCCAACCTATGACGCACGTGTGCTGTGTGCAAGGCAGGACAGGGAGCCGCCTTGCAAGCATCTGTACCTGCATATAAAGGCACACGGCACCCACACAGCACGCACACAGCACGCACACAGCATGCAAATAGCACCCACGCAGCACCCACGCAGCACTCACGCAGCACTCATGCAGCACGTGATCGACAGGTCAAGTGGGTGGCTGAAAAGCATGCGCAGGTATGTGTGTGTGGGCGCAAACTTCGGCATTCATGTGTGCACGTGAGCGCGTGACCACACATGAAGATGCGCTTACCCGCGCGCGGCCACTTTCACGCAGGTGCGCTACATCCGCGGCGACAGCATCTCCTCACCCAGCATCCTGGACTCGCTCGGGGTGCACACCCGCCCCAGCTTGCCGGTGCTGCTGCAGCTGCTCATCAGTTGGGCCACCAGCCGTGCAGCTCCACAAGGGCAGGAAGCCAGCTCTGCAACTGCGGCGCGCGCACAAATGAGTGGTGCGCCTGCCGCCGTCAGCAGTGCCCGGGCCATTGTAAGGCCTGGCAGCCACTCGCGGCATGCTGCTCCCGACGGACTGGAGGCTGCGCCGCCGCCGCCGCCGCCTGCCATCGGCAACACATTCACGACGAGCCTTGGCCAGATGGGGGAGGTTTATGCGTTCCTTGAGCGGGAGGCGCGGTCTAGCAAGGAAGCGCAGGTAGGGAAGGGGGGGATTGGCCGGGAAGCGTGGGGGAGTGGGGTGGGCAGCCCAGGTGCACAGGCAGGGCGTGCGTGGCCTGAGAATTGCAGGTGGAGATGTGGCCTGGAAGCACACAG
>LKMJ01001340.1_pt1 | contig 21556 bp, 32 predicted proteins | sample 643391 | NCBI WGS metagenome assembly LKMJ01 (sample SAMN04112250, study PRJNA286221) | soda lake metagenome | biome: soda lake; feature: Kulunda Steppe; material: water; isolation source: sample PL-Br10 brine of Picturesque Lake | place: Russia: Kulunda steppe | collected 2010-07
ACATAGGCCCTGCCATGGCAACATAGGCCCTGCCATGACAACATAGGCCCTGCCATGGCAATATAGGCCCTGCCATGACAACATAGGCCCTGCCATGGCAACGTAGGCCCTGCCATGGCAACATAGGCCCTGCCATGGCAACATAGACCCTGCCATGACAACATAGGCCCTGCCATGACAACATAGGCCCTGCCATGGCAACATAGACCCTGCGATGGCAACATAGGCCCTGCCATGGCAACACAGGCCCTGCCATGGCAACAGAGGCCCTGCCATGGCAACAGAGGCCCTGCCAGCACCTGTGCCTGCGGCTGCACCCTTGCCTGCGGCTGCACTGGCACGGCTGCTGTCAGCATGCCACCTGCCATACGCCTGCCTAGCTGCAGACCACACTGTCAGGGCCACTTGGCAACGCGCTCGGTGTCGTGTGCGCTACTTGGCCCAGCTTGCCCTGAAGCCCCTTTGTTGTATGGGCTAAAGATTCACAGGCAGGGGAGCGACAGCGCCAACACTTTGGCCCCCACCAGCAAGCACACCCTCCTGCTTGAGCACACCCTGCACATGGGCAGCTTGGAAGCACTCTGCACACATGGGCTGCTTGGAGGCGCTTTGCAGTCCAGCTGCTCGGGAGCACAGTGCATAGCCGTGGCGTAGGTGCGCATGCATGCCAGCCCCTTTTGCGGGCACGGGAAGGTGGTGTGCGTCATGCACACTAGGAGAAAGCTCGGGGGCACTGTGATTGCGCTAAACAAGGAGCTGCGGGGGCAATGCATGCACAGGTGCACGCAATCCACACGCACAAGTGCGCACTTGAGCATGCATGCATGCAAACCCAAACACGCTCACGTGCGTGCCGATGCTTTCACACCTGCGTGCGTGCCAGCCGCGTCTACCTCCATCCGTCGCATCGGCGCCTTGCTACATGCGGGGAGCACTGCTCCTACCTCACGTCCTGCCAAGCCTTCCCACCGTGGATCTGGCGGCGCGGCAGGCCCATCTCACCGCCGTGTACGACAACACACTTATCGAGCTCGCCATGAGGAAATTGCTCCCAGTCGATCCTCTTGAGCGAGCGGTGTGTGGTGTACGGGTTCAGCGCGCACGTGTGCATGTGCATGTGTGAATCCGTGCGTGCGCATGTGATTGTGTGTGTGTGTGTGGTTGTGCAAGGCTTGGGCTGAGAGAGAGGATGATGGAGGAGGAGAGTAAGATGAGGGGCCCCTAGGCCAATACACCACCAACTGATGTCATCCGTTTTGTTCCAGCTTGACGTGTCTGTTATTTGGTGGTCTTATTATCAATCCCAGCTGCACTCTGACCTATGCCCATCCACATTGTGGCGGACAAAGCTATGGTGGCATGCAATATGGCTTGGCACGTGAGCCCTGTCAGGCTAACGCTGCGCTGGTGTTAGAAGAAGGAGCTTACCCCCAAAAAGGCCACCCCTTGTGGGCCCCTGTTTTGACGCAACCTGCACAGCAACCTGGAAATGAAGCCGAAGCATACCCCCGTTGCCCTCTGACATGCAGCTGTTTTGACGCAACCTGCACAGCAACCTGCAAATGAAGCCAAAGTGTACCCCCGTTGCTCTCTGACATGCAGCTGTTTTGACGCAACCTGCACAGCAACCTGCAAATGAAGCCAAAGCGTACCCCCGTTGCTCTCTGACATACATGCAGCTGGGATGCACTCCTGAGGCTTCCCTTCATTCTGAGGATGAGGCTTATGCAGAGTGCCGGTCGCCTGGGACCACCAACTCCTTCAAAGTGAGCTTACACTGTTATTTCCAAAGCTCCTAGTCTTTTGTGAAGACCCCCTCCCAGATGTGTTGATACCTCGACCATTCAGCAAGGGCAATGACCAACAAGACAGTGTGCGCTGCTTGTACAGTGCACTTTGTCTTGACCACAGCAGAGTATTGCTTTCAGCGTGCAGTTTTTTCTTCACCTTAAGCGAATAATCCTCCCAAAACTCTCGTTGTTGGTAGCTGGAAAGTTGTGGTCTCCTGTTTTGTTCAGAGGTCCATCGTCGCCTCATCTCTGTTATTGCCAGCCACAGCAGTTCTGGTCTCCATCATCCAGAGGTCATTTTTTTGCCTGGTTTTAGCCCTTGTTGCCCCATCTCTGTTATTGCCAGGCACAGCAGTTCTGGTATCCATCATCCTGATGTCGTTTTTTTGCCTGATTTTAGCCCTTGTTGCCTCATCTCTGTCATTGCCAGGCACAACAGTTCTGGTCTCCATCATCCAGATGTCGTTTTTACCTGATTTTAGCCCTTGTTGCCTCATCTCTGGCATTGCCAGCCACGGCAGTTCTGGTCTCCATCATCCAGAGGTCATTTTTTGCCTGATTTTAGCCCTTGTTGCCTTATCTCTGCAGTTGCCAGCTACAGCAGCAGCAGCAGCAGCAGCAGCAGCAGCAGTAGCAATGCTCCTTGCTTGTAACATCCTTACTTTTTTAGCACAGGCATGTGCTGCTCTTTCAGCAACAGCTGTGATCCTCTCCCATGCACTTAACAGGACTTACAAGAGGAAACAACCACAAGTGAAGACTTGGAGGTGCCTCTGTACGAGGAGAATAGAAGCTTGTCTGCCCTTGAGCTGCAGGTGTGCAGCAAGGATTGGGTGGTGGAAGGGGGCATGAGCATGTGTGTCCAAGGGGGCAGAAGGGGCGTGAAGAACGGGGAGTGTTTGGAGGAGGGAAAGACTAGGTGACTGACATGCATGGGTGGTGAGTGTGGTGTCCTGTCAAGCATTCAACTTAATGAGGTTTGATCCGAGCACTGAGTTTCAGTTTGCTGGTGATATTGAAAAGTGTGTCTGCATGCATGTGTGGAGCGCGCAGACCTGCAAGATTTATTTTTGACATCTTCTTTTCACATGTTAGATAGCGTTACAAATTAAGTGCGTGGAGCACGCGCAGGCACACACGCGCGCACACACACACAAAGGGAACTGGGCCTGCCACCCTGTGTCTTGCACAAGCACAGTTCCCAGACACGCGTGCGGCTCCAATCAATGTGCGCGGGATATGTGTGCAGGACAAGTGGGAGCGCTGCGCCTCCGGGGGCCAGTCAGAAACGGAGCCGGCAGGATCAAGTAGCCATCAAGACTCCTCCGATGCTGATGGTACATCTGTGTGTGTGCGTGCACGTGCATGCGCTTGTTTGTGTGAGTGTGTGGGCATGTGAGTGTGGGCATGTGAGCGTGCGTACGCGCCTCCAGGCCTGGGGCATACTCCTGCCAGGTTGTACAGCTCTGGGGAAAAGCATTGGGCTCTGAGGAAAGGTAGGGAGGGGAGGGGATTCTGAGCACCTCAGCGACTCGCATGGCTCCATGTACGGCTTTGCTGCAAGTTGGGTGGAGAGTGCAGCCGTCCAGGAGGAAGGCATGCGGTTCTTGGTATGACATTAGCCGAGCTTGCAAGGCAGGGGCGGGCTCAACCATGCACTAGCTAGATTTTTCACCCCAGGGGCTTTAGATGGCTCTGAGATAAAGTCAAAGCTGATACGAACCACAAAGCTGGCAGTGGGCACTAGGGAAAGGATACGGGAACATGAGATGGAAAAGTCTGAGAAGCAACCATTCCTTGGAAGTCTGGAGATGCTAGTGCCGAGAAAGGAGGGCACGCTCAAACAAGGTGGATGCTAGATGGAGGATGGCGCAAGATCCTGGGCAGGCAAGGGCTGATGCAAGATCCTGGGAGTGCTATTGCCGGCACGCACAGTGGATGCCAAAACAAAGCTCACAGTTGGTGCTATGGGACGCACACACATGCACTCACGTACCCCTGCGCTCTGCACCCTGGTGGCCAGGGACTGACGAGGAGGCGCATGGATCAGCATATCCTGCCATCGCTCCATTGATTTCCAGGAGACTGGAAATTGAATATAAAAAGATCCAAGACCGTCTGCCCTTTGCGGTGCGTGCCCCGCACTCGATGCGCGCAGCAACTTGCTGGTGCTGAAGGTGTCGAGGAGAGCACGGCCCAGTGTCGTTGTAACACAATAAGGTGTCGTGACGGGTGCAACAAGGTTGTATGGTGAGCGCAGTAATGTGTTGTGATGAGCACAGTGATGTGATGAACGCAGTGATGTGTTGTTTTGAGCACGGTGATGTGCTGTGATGAACACAGTGATGTGTTGTGTTGAGCACGGTGATGTGTTGTGATGGATGTGCGGCTGGCACGCTGCCCTCATGCTGTGCCATGTTCAGTGCCAGCCACATGTAAGAGCGGAGGCGGCTGAGTTGCAGCAGTGAGTGCCGCCATGTGTGCAGCGTGCCGTGCAGGAGGTGCCGCGCAGGAGGAGCTGACACGGGCGCAGGTGCAGCGCGTTAGGAGCCCCCCCTCCACGCGCGGGCGCCGCGTACGTGGCTTTGCACGCAATCAAGGTGGTTTGTGTTGGTGTGTGTGCACTATGCAGGCCAGTCGTGCGGCAGGCCAGCCTGATAATGCTGGGCCCTCCGGACAGAACGACTCACTGGAGGACATAGAGGCAGATGTGAAAGGTCTTAGGGAGCAAGTCAAGCAGCTCGGCCCAGCGTCAAGGCCCCCCGCGCTGTTTGACACTGCTGATCAGCTACATGTCATTGCCCAACTCCTGGCAAGCATGCAGCCTCGCCAGGAGTCCGAGTAGCGATGCGCAGGAGTATGTGTGATGCAAGCCTCTGATTTCAGAGGGTTGGCGCGCGCATGCACACGTGACGAGGGATTGACTAGGGAGCGAGTGTGCCACAATTGTGGGTTTAAGCCCTGAAGGTACTGAGTGAACATCTTGCCACATAGCTGAGTGCACTAAAACCCCGGACGTTGCCACAGCTGCTGCTTGGTGCATGCACTCCTGTGAGCAGGTACATTATTAGCAAAGCCCCTTAGGTAGCCATTTCTTTTTTGCATTCCCCTTCTTAGCCACCTGTCCTCTTCAAGACAGGAAGTTGGACTAGTCCGTCATTCTATGTGCACTTCCATGAGCACTGTGCATAGACCAGGATATGGTCACTTAAAAATTATTGTGTAAACATACTCATTTAAAGATTTGTTAGTTCCAACGACTGCGTGTGCGTTTTATGAATGCATCACATGTGTTATGTATTAAGCTACCTCGTGCCTCTCCGGTTCCACAAAACTCGAGGGCCCGGCCCTCTGTGGTGGGCTACCACAGAGGGAAGAATGAAATGGAAGACCATGTATGGATAGCAATGCTGTGAAGTACGAGGCATACTTCTAGCAGTCTGTTTCCTCGCCGAGGCTCACCAGAGCTGGATGTATTCACGAGGTTTTTTTGAGGCCAACAGGGATACTACCATAGTATAGGATGATCCCTGTAGGGTATCGCCCTGTGCTACAGGATAATACCCTGTTTGTGTGGAAAAGATTCACAACTGGTGCAAGTACCAGCTAAACCTACCATCAGCTTGAAACTAGGAAGAGTGTCTTCATGATTAATTACTAGGATAAAGCCTTTTCAAAAGGCTTGACAAGTTGTCAAAAAGCGCGACTGCTTGCCTGCTCATGAAATGTAAGAAATTCAAACAAAAAAGGAAGCTTCAAGCTTCTTTGATAGCATATAATAAGTTATTGCTGTTTTAATTTAACAAAGATAAGGCATCGAGTGGTCCTGTCTGCAATTAGGTCTCCTGCATCAATTACAAGTTCACAAGTTTAAGGTTGACCTTCAGCCAGGTAGTTTGACTGTTCAGGTTCCTGCCAGTGGTGAACATCAGCCATACAATACATATCCATAAGCTCTGAGATAAAACGCTAGGAATCATTAGTTCTCTGGAAAAAATGACATCTTCAGAACAAGCTTGGGAGAAATAAAAAGCTCCAGTCTGATTGTCAGTAATTTTGTGCCACAAACAGTGTGCCAGTGGTAAATCATGAAACAAGTCTGCAAATTGAAGCCTCAAAGAACACATTTGCATGCAAGGACACAAGAAAAGAGTGTGTTTTTCGTCTCGAACCACCTGCAATCCGCACTTGTCACAGGTACCATCATAATGTTCCCAGCTTCTTGTCTCGACACGTAGCGCATGGGAGTGTAACCTGAAGCATCATTTCCCCCCCTTCATCAAGGAAAAGGAGACACATTGGCCCGGAGTGCCGTGAGTCTCCTTCACAAATGGAAAGATAACAAGTGGGGATCTGGAGGGTGGCTGGCTGCCCCCTGCTCCAGACCAAGGCTGTGAGAGCTTATTGTTTTTCCAAGTGCGCGTCTTGTTGTAGTTAGTTTGTGAGCATGATGGACAGAGTGAGCATGCAATTTAAATTCTGTGGATCCGTTGTGGCCGAGCTCTTTAATCAAGGCCGAGCTCTTTATTCAAGGCCGAGCTCTTGTGGCAAAGCTTTTTTAATCAAGGCCGAGCTCTTGTGGCCGAGCTCTTTAATCTAGGCCGAGCTCTTTAAGATGGTGCAAAGTGTTGGAGGTATAGATTGAACCTCCTACACCAAAGAGGATGGTGTGGAGTGTAACCTTTTTTGGCTTTCAAGCGCCTGCATAGAGTCTCGTGTTGTTTGCTAGAGGCCTCCAGCTGGTGACCAGGCCTGGTGTCTTCACAGTATTTGACCTCTACAAGGTGTACCTCCCTCTTATTAGCTTTGAAGTCGTGAGCTCTACGCAATCCTCCATTACATCTAGCGTGCTGCACCTGTTGTAAGTGAGGAATGGAAGGTGGTTTGGATTTACTGGGTATGGGAGTAACCAGAATGGCATCAGGGCGACTTGTGGTTAGCCTGTCTCTGATAGTAAACGGGCATCAAAAAGCCAGCTGGGTAATGTCCTATTTTTAGCATGTTCAGGAATTTGAAGGTTTTGTTGGGCCAAACGCTCAGCGCTGCTGGCATCCATGTGGACCGAACATCCTGTTCGAGAGCCTTTACTGAAGGCTTTCATGATGAGCTTGCAGGCAACATTATGGCGGTCCATTATCATTCCAGAGATAATGTCATGTTGACACCCAGAAAGGATATGAAGATCACTATCTGCTTGCTGACAGAGTGGACACTGAAGGCTATTCGACTTTTAAAAGCAGACAGCATGCTGTCGGTTAAGAAGGGGGCCTGTACGGTAGCAAAATATATTGCGTTTTGTTTGGAGGGAGAGATTAGACATGCTCCAAAATGCGTTGCTTATACCTTAGTGGACGTGTGGAAGCAGACTCTGATAACATGAATAGTGACCTGTTTTTATGTTGGCGTGACCCAGTCTATGGTTCGTGTGCAAGTGGGATTTTAATGAGGCTTGGGGATTAGGATTCAGTCTCGCACTGTGTCGAGGAGCTTCAGCGCTTAAGCTATCTGCAGATCCTCGTTGATTAATGTCTGCGACCGCTAACCAACTTACATCAAGAAAGGACCGCCACCAGGGCCTGCAGTGCGAATGGCTGTTTCAGCAGGGATAATGTATCCATGGCAGGCTTAGTATTTGGCAAGGGCGTCTGCACATTCATTTCCGGCAATTCCAGCGTGAGATTCTGCTTTATAAAGGAAGATGTGGGATTGAGAGTTACGGATGGTATCAGAAAGGATTTTGAGGATGTCTCCTTTGACATGCTGGCGGTGCTTTTCTGGGTTCAACAATCGTTTCCACATTTGATGGAGTGAGGCTGTCTGTGGCAACATAATTATGACCGTGTGCAATTGCAGCAGCTATAGCTGCCAGTTCTGCTCTCCCTATGGTGTTGGTTATACCAGCACCATTCAACCAAACTAGAGTTGCCCGTACTGGGGTGGTAGGCATCTGCCCCAATAACTTGACCGCCTTCTTCGTGTGGCAGCTACCATCTGTATAGGTCCATAGGGAGAACAGGTAGGCATATTTCCTGTAGAGAGAGACCACCTGTGTATGTTTGTACAATGGAAAATGGCCGGGCATTATGCTCATCCTAGATAGTATCACTTGCCTCACAATGGTCACAGTTTGGGAAATATTTGAAATTCCAAATGTGTGCACAGAGTCTAAAACAAGCCACAATACGAATGACATAATGGGGAAGCCTCCATTGGTGGTAGATCAATTATTTACTGTCGTGCTCTCTTAGGTGGGCACAGTAGAAAGGCTCCCAATAATGCAGATATCTGGTCCTGAGTTCCACCACTTGAGCTGCCAGATGCAGTGCAGGAGCAACCCACCTGTGAAAATGATGTTTCCTCCAATTTCACCTTTGCTCAAGGTTCTGATGACGAGAATATCTTCAATGATCATGTTTACGAATTGAAGCATTCTGACAGCCAGAAAGCATATGGATTTGGCTATCTGGCAGATAAAACAACAGACAAGATGAACTAGTGGCTTTGCCATAGAGATGGGCCAGTTTCTGATTGTAAATAATGCCTGTTCTGAATTCATGACATCCCTATTCTGTGGTACATTTACAGGTACATTTATTCTTGTGATGTCCCAAATCGAATTGCAAGTTGCAAGGCTCAATGAGGTAAGCAGTCTCATCAAATTATTGTACTAACTTGAGTCAGCATTAGCATCTCCGAGTCTGTAATGCTTGCTTATGGGAGCTTATGGGAGCTAGTAGACTAGCTGTCTTTAATGCTTTGTGGCGGAGCAGGCTGGTTTTAAATGTTAGGGTGGGCTGTACCATTTTTCTCTTCTATGAGCCAGTACACACAGGAGAACGGATTGCCATCAGGTGAGGGTGGTGGGTATGCATCGTCATGCCTATAGTTATGGAGAGGAGCATGTTTTGCTATGGCATCAGCAGACTCATTTCCAACTACATGAATGTGGGATCTGACTTAGTAGAAGTGTATGGGAGTGTCTGATTTGCTAATCACAGAGAAAAAGTGTTCCAGAAGTTGACATGCGTGCATCCTTCGTAATTCAGGAAACAAGAGCTGTTTCTGTATCTGAGATAGGGAGCAGGCACAGTCTGTGGCTATGTGAGTGCACTTTGCCCTTAGTGCAGAAGCTATGCCAGTCAGTTCTGCAGAATTCATGGTATTGCTTATCCCAATTACGCCAGAGTCAACATAGATGGCTGTTTTTGTCAAGGTACTAAGACTCCTACTAAGGACATAAACCGGCCTTCTGTTATTCAGAACATCAAGGTCCGCAAATTAGCCTTACTGACCTACAAGTCAAGGCCTGGTCAGTAGGCTGACTGCCTTCCAAATAGAAGTCCATCCAAATAGAAGTCCATGACGTCTGAAATGAGGTGGCAAAGTCTTGTGCCACAAAAATGGGTGACCAAAGACAGACTGATTTGGCAATGCAAAAGACGAGTGTCTCCACGGAAAAAGGTAGGCTTTACTAGCACCCAGCAAGGCACATGCAGTGGCACGCTTCAAGTATCCGAGGCCCAAAGGATGTGACGGGCACGCAAAAAAGCGCCACCTATGCAAGTGTGGGAGTTTTGAATTGACCTCCAGTCTGGTTGAAAAGCTGATTGGTTTGTGGCTGGTCATTGCCTGACAAAAAGCAATCCACGATGTCTGAAAAGAAATGGCAGAGTTTGTCGTGCTCCCATGCAAGGCACGCTTATCCCTAAGCCTACGACACTCCTCAAGGATTGCAGTCTGAGTAGACTGGGCAACAAAAAAACGTAATTATGCAACATGTCGTCTGTTGCACATGCACCATATGGTTCTTCCAGCCGCCAACACCAAGGCGCCAGCAACAGTACCTCCAACAAGGCATTAGAGCAAAATGCAAAACACACATTTCTTGAAGTCCACACAAAGGCTTTTGGGTGAGAGCAAAGCCACCCAGGACCTGCGTCACTTTTTACGGGCATGGAGTCACATGGGAGTCACAGTCAAAAGGGGCCTCATGAACAGCATGTTGGCTGGGTTCGGGCGTTCTTTATCCAGAGCATCCCTGCCCACCCCCTCCAACGCTTTTGCCTGCCCCCCTGCTTTCTCTCCAGTTGATGAGGTAGATCTAACTCTATAGTACTCTAGAGTTACCAACTCCCTTGTGGAAGGCCTCCAAACAGGCCTCAAGACAGACATGAGGCGTTGCTATCGATAACTAAACAGAATATTGGTTGATCACAGGCTAGACCTCCTGCTCCTGAGATCAAACATAATCAAGAAGGGAGAGCACAACAAAGGCGCGCTTTAAAGCGTTTCTTTGATTGCCGTTGATTAGATCATCAACAATCTGGCTGGCCCACCACCATGCCCAGGTTTTCGTAGGGTTGCTCCTATGACGTTGCTCTACACCCGGACGTCCCTGCTGCTGAGATTGAATCACAGCCTATCCACTACATTGAGCCAACTGGCATGTCACCGTGGCCTTTTCCAATTAAATTGTTTGCAATAGATTGAGAAGGGCCAGGATCCCAGTGGTCCCAGGTAAGTGATTTGCTGCAGCCATTAAGGTGAATGGACCTGGTGTTCACAAAGCACGGCTAAGTGAGGTGGTGCCTAGACCCATAGCAACCGAAGCAGCAGCAGCAGCAGCAGCAGCAGCAGCAGCAGCAGCAGCAGCAGCAGAAACAGCAGCAGACAAAGTCACTGGAGCAGCTGCTGGAGCAGCGGCAGCAGCAGCAGCAGATGGGGGCACTAGGGCAGTTGCAGCAGCAGCAGCAGCAGCAGCAGCAGCAGCAGCAGCAGCAGCAGCAGAGGTATACGTAGCAGCAGCAGCAGCAGCAGAAGATGGGGCTGCTGGAGCGGGCCAGGGCAGCCCTGCAGGCGCCATGAGGCCCCACAGCCCCTGGCGCAAGTGCGTAGCTGGGCAGGGCGGGCAGGTGGCAACAGGACAGCTCAGGCCGTCTGGTTGGAAGCCTCTTTGAGATGTGTAAGAAAAAGAAGAAAACTCCACTGGCAATATGACACCACCAACATCAATTGAGGAAAAACAAACATGTTTGGCCCTTGCGGACGGAATGTAGCTTCAGAGAAAGAAGAGAAGCACCTCTGGAAAACCCCACCCAGGCAACACACGACAAAGGGCAAAAAACCAGACACACTCAACCACAAATCCTAAGCAGAGAGGGCAAGTCTCCAACCCACAGTCAGAGTAGCAGAACCAGACCACCAGGCCAGATGCAAAGAGCACTGCCATAGCAGCACACCAACCAACCAGCCCAATACCAGCGTGCAAACAAGCGAAAGGCAAGGCAAGCAGCTGACTCCGCAGCCAATCCCAGCATACAGGCTACTGCGTGTTCATTACTTTCCTTACTTGGTTGTCGTGCATGGACAAACGCGGCCCTGGTTGGCATGGTCCTCTACTGGTTGCATGTCTGGAGCGGAATTCAAAACGTTCCGTTTGCGGAAACATGCTGCTGATGGGGCTGTTGCCTGCCGCAAAGGATGATCTAAACATGGTAGGGGTGGATGCAGCTTTGGACTCTTATTAAACGGTTTATAATATGCAAAAACTCCTCGTTCGCCACGTCACCCAGCCCGCCTAGCTCAGTTGGTAGAGCGCAAGGCTCTTACACAAGCAGGCGAACATGCCTGAGTGCAACCTTGTGGTCCAGGGTTCGAGCCCCTGGGTGGGCGCGTTTTGTCATTTTACACACCTTGCCTTTCCCTCAATGGTTCTTTTTCTCTCTTTTTCAGCCTGGCCCTGGCAGAGACACACATCTGAGCACGAGGCTTCCAAACCTGCTGCATTGTTAACCCAATGACCTCAGTCGTCTTGGGGTGGATCTCAGGATCCAGGCATCCACATTACTATTGGGAGCCTTGCTCCAGCACACACATGAGAGAGCGCAATAGTAAACAGCTGACCTACCACCAGTGGTGCACTCCACATACAAACAGGGCCTTGATTATGCGCTCTCCTTACACTCTTCCCAAACACATCATGCTGTTCCTTGACCTCCCCCACGATGTCATTCGCAGCGCGGCTTGATTTAGGCTTGACTTAGACCCCATGTTCCGAACATGTGTGTGTGTGTGTGTCACACTTCCCTTTGTTAACTCTACCTTGTAACCTGTAACTTCCCTTTGCCATGAGATAGCACCTGCGCTGGAAAGTCGGCTGTCCACCCTCGCAGCCAGTGGGTTCGAACCTCACTTGAGGCTCTCAACCGGCTAAGCTGCCCTCGTTCGGCGGATACTGCCTCAAAAAACTAAACCTATCTCGCTAGGGGATAAGGTCCCCTTCAAGGAGAGACAAGTGACTCAGAGTCTCAGAATCTGTCAAATAGGAGCTTTTCATGCGTGCTTTTAATCATAACATCGCTGCCGGTTTTCCTACATGGACTACTTTTACTTGCTTCCTATGAGCAGGCCAGCAGTTGCACCAGAGAGAAAGAAAAGATTTATAGGCAGTGAAACACTCCCCATGCCAATTAAGGAACCACTTTACTGAAGATATCTGGGAGCTGCCTTGGAGGAGCAACCCTACCAGGGAGCAGGCCTACCAGGGAGCAGGCCAGGGGAAACGCAAACGCAATATCCAATTACCCTCCTATTAGCAGGCAACCAGGCGATATTCTAGTGCTTTTTGTTTTACATTGGTTCCAGTGGCATCAGCAATATACATGCGGTTAGAGTAGCAGTACACGCGGGAAACAAAACGAGGGCCAGGCCACTGTCTGTGCAAGAAACCACATTCCATAATCACTGTGGCACACGCCCTCTTATCCGAACAAATCACAAAATGCCTAGACGGCGGCAAATAAAATTTAAGGATTCTTTAGGAGAAGCCCATCCTGCGTATCTGACATCAATACATGCATTAACACCTGCATAAAATCGCATGAGGTAGCCCCAGCTGTTTCGTTCCAGGGCAGCTTGAGACCCTGAGCGCATCTACTATCAATACAAATGAATCGAAGAAACAGCCATCCTGCAGCAGCATACTCAGTACTTGCATTTCAAGTGTGTAAGCTGTGAAGGCCACATTGCATAGAGCCAGGTCAAACACAAGCCACAGCAAAGGCAGTGCCAGCCTGGTAGCACAAACTCCAGCAGCAATTTCCAGCTTCAACAAGGCTACCAAAAACAAGCTACAGTCAAGGCTTTTCACTGTAAGTTTCAGGGCCTCTCCCTACAAGGTCATTTATTGCTGTGACGGCCCGATTTGCCTGATGCAACAGCTTATGACGCTTGTGACGGACAAGGGCACCGCACAACGCTTATATGGCGCGGCATGTGATCTCCGCCCTGGCAGAGTCAAACCCAAAGCCACTGCTGGCAAACAATACGGACTCCAGGAAGCCCTTGACATCAGAGATCTCATGCTCACGGGCCTTGTCCTCCAGCTTCCTGCAGAGTTCAAAGGGACAAGACACCATACCTTGAGCACCGCCAAGGCTCCTGCTCCTGCTCCTGAACTTTGCCCGATAGTCTTCTCAGGGTCGGCAACAAAGAGGCTTCCATGCATCTCACAGGTTCAGGAGAGGTATCATCAAACACCGTTGCAGGCGGCTGTGCAGAGCTTGCAATCAACGAAGTGGTAGCCAGCTTTTTTAGTGCCAGGGCAAAATTTCTTACCACACAACACCTTGTTCCTCGAGGTGTTCTCGCTAAAGGAGCCTTGAGCTCAAACCTGTTATGGGTTCAGAATCAAGGCATCTGCACAACCCTGTGCCCAGCAGACAGAGCGCCAAGTGCCACAAGCTCGCCACTCAGCTCCATGTTTGCAAAAGAATAGGTGGCTAAGCTCCATCCTCCCCTCTCTCCCCTCTCCCACCTCCACTCCTTCCCCTCCTGCCTTGGTGCAAAATTGCGCTCTGGTCCTGCCTCCAACCATGCAGCTACATCATGGCATGTATGTCAGACAAAGGCCACGCATGACCTGCATGGCCAGGCCTACCGTAAACCTGGCCCGGGTGTCCCAAGCACTTCTTCAGCATTTTTTAATTAAGATTCGGGGGCCCGCAAAATAGTAGGCAGCCCCGCACACCCTGCACACAAGCATACGCTGCAGTAGGCGGGGCCAGGAGCCCCCTGCCACACACCCCCTGGCATAGCCCCACCTGAGGGGGATGCGGTACTCCTCAGGTTGCGTGCCATTGAGGTTGTGCACGAGCCGCACTTCTTGGAGTAGCCTTCGCAGTAGGCTCAGCAGCAGGTGGTAGAAGTCGGATCCTGCGCACCATGTAGCGGCCACGGCGGCGGAGAGCTGGGAGCCTGCAAGGCTGCATATGGGCCGCGCTCTGAGCAGCAGGGCGTGGTGACGGCGGTGGGTGCGGTTTGAGCCGACGCCTGCCGTGTCTGATGCTGATGCACACCGGAAAGGTTAATGGCTCAGGGTCTAGGATCCAAGGTGAACACTGCGGGTCAAGCACGCCCGCAGTCTAGGTCTGTTGCAGTGTACTTCCGAGCCAGGGCCCTGCATGCAACAAAGCTCAGGCAGGGCACAGACGGAAGTGCCATGAGGTCTGCATGACGTACAGGAGGTCCACCAGCCACCCACAGGTGAGCCTTTGCACCCACGGTAAAACACATATGGGCTTGGCACGCCGGCCGCTTGTTGGGTGCGCGCAAAGCTCATTGCTGATCATTGAGCAACTGCGAGGTGTATTTGTACTTGTATACAAATACAAACACGCACACACACCCCCAAACCAGCCCCTCACTGACAGCGATACGCCACAGCCACCATGCAGCACTCCCCACTCACCATGCGTGAGGTACGCCCTGAAGCGGCGCTCCAGAGTTTTGTGCATGCTGTACTTCTGAGTCTGGATGAAGCTGCCCACCAGCTGCCTGCGAGCGCAACGTGCAACAGAGGCAGGAGTGATGACGCGGCTGAGGTGGCTGAGGCGGCGTGCACGCAGAGGCTCAAAGCAAGCTGCTGGCAGGTGCTGCGGACCCAGCGCCCGCCCTCCCAGAACGCCCACTACACAGAACACAGGCGGCGCCCCACGTCCTTGCACCATGCGTTCCGCAACGAGGGAGCAGCACAGGCATAGCGGCGTGAGTCTGCTCTGGCGGCAGCCCGTAGGGGGCCTGCCTGCTACTGCTGCCGCCTTACCCTGAGCCTGCCCCTGACGCAACCAAAGCACAGCCCACACAGGCGCGGCCGCACATCAAAAACCCAGTCAGTGCCACCGCAGCCACCGCAGCATTTTCCCTCTGCAGAGCGGGGCCGGCCAGAGGGTCCCCTTTGGCTCATGCCGCCAGGGCACGGCGCTTTCGTGCTGCAGAGTCACGTCCTCACTTTATGGCCATGTTGATGTCCTCATCGCTCACGTAGTCCCTGAGGTGCATGCGCGCGTGGGCTTCGCTCATGCGGATGAGCGACTCCAAGTGGCGCACGGCGATGGGCATGCCGTGCGACGCGGCCGCAGACTTGCGGAGCTCTATGTACACCTGCAGCCACAGGGGAGGGGGGGGTTGGATGTCGCTGGTGCTTGTGAGAGGTGCGGCGCGTATGTAGAACGCGTGCTTGTGCCCACAGTGTGTGACATTGCCCTCTGTACACAAAGGCCCTGCGTGTGTGCATGTACATCTGTACGAGAAGGTGCGCGCTTGTACACGCGCGCGGGTACAGGCTTGCCTGTGCGCTCTGCAGATGAGCGCAGCAGTACACATAAGGGGAAGGAGCGGCAAAGCGCATGCGCTTGGCAGCACCCTGCCTGCTGCCTGCGGCTTAGCCACACGCAGGCATCGGCTGCTGGCAGCCGCAGGCACCACGCCTGCGCCTCTGTGGCAGAGCCTGTCCACAAGCGCGTAGCCAGCATCCGGGGCCCCGCGCCAGCCCCCAAGCGGCAGGAGCCAGCAAAGCCTCGCAGGCCCCCGCCCTCCGCGCCTCCAGCCATAGATTGGGTGCGCAGCTGCATCTGTGCACATGCAGCTGTCGTCTCTGCCAGCTGTCAGGCAGCACGGACGCACTCGCGCGGCCCAGGGCGCGCAAGCGCACGCATGCCACACCCTGAGACATGTGCGCAAGGCACCCTGTTCAACCGCCCTTACCCTGCCGGCACCGCACCGTAGCGCTATGCACATATGCATGCACCTCTAGTCCCCCTTTTGATGGGTGGCATGCGCAGGAGACACCCAATCCACCCACCCTTACGCATGCAGCATGACGTGTGCCCTGCACCGCACCGCGCTTGCATGCACTCAAGAGCTCCCCTCAGTGGGTCCAAGCTCTTGCACCCACCCTCTGGATCTTGTCGTAGTCTGCCTGCTGCAGCTGCGGGCGGCAGTGCTGCTTGGCGTAGGTCAGGTACTTGCGCAGCAGGTCCTGCGGGAGCAGGTCGGGATCGCTGTGCGGGTCCTCCACGGCCCTGCGGCACCAGGGGCAGGGGACACACACACACATCGCGCGCGTTTCGCACTTACATCAGCCGCCATGCGCATCCAGACACCGGCACCCTCTGCTGCCCACGCCCTGCGCGCAGCCCACCCCCCGACACCACACAACTACCCTCTGCTGCCACCACCTTTCTCACAGCCAGCTACTCCCAAACACTACACAATGTTCCCCTGCTGCCCACGCCCTCGCCCACGCCCACGCCCACGCCCTACAGGTAGCTGCCCCTCACACAGAGCAGCTCTGCCCTGATGCCACTGCCCATCCCAGCAAATACCACCCACCCTTGCTCCGCCTCCTCCTCTTGCTGGCGTGGGTGGTTGCGCATGTGGCTGCCCACCACAAACTCCGCCAGCCGCTGGTCTTGGATGGGGTCCACCTGGTCTCGGATAACGCACATGATGTCAAACCTGCGGGCAGCGCCCAACTCGCATGAGCTCGCTGAGCTAGGGTGCGGGCCACACCGCGCGTGACATCACGCCTGCCTGGGCGACGCTGCGCTCAGCCTTGTTGACCCCTGCCGCACCAGGGCGCGGGACAGACGAGATGCACCCACTGCGCCAACAAGGCCCACAGGCAGCACCTTGAGTGCCTGCTTAATTTCTACCAGCGGGGATGGCCCGGCACACCACACCACACCACGCCTTTGGCCCCCGCGCTCACCGCGACAGGATGGGGTCCGACAGCTCCACATTCTCTGCAAACGTCTTGGACGGGTCGTAGCGGCCGCCCACAGGGTTGGCGGCAGCGATGACCGAGCACCGCGCCTGCAGCTGCGTGACGATGCCCGCCTTGCTGATGCTGATGCTCTGCTGCTCCATGGCCTGCGGCAGGCAGGGGGGCACGGTAAGCGTGGGCAGCGGGGGAGGGCGTGTGCTAGGTGCAGGGGCAGCATGGTGAGCGTGGGCGGCGGGCAGCGAGGAAGGGTGGGCATAGAGCAGAGGTGCCAAGGTGAGTGCAGGTAGCAGGCAGTAGGGAGGGGTACGCAAGTGACAGAAGGTGCGTGGTGAGTATGGGTGGCAGAGAGGGCAGCAGAGGAGGCTGGTGGACTGGGGTGAGAGAGGTCTCTGGGGGCAGCAATCGTTACTGCAGGGACGGCATGCTGCTGGGGAGAAAGGGACTCCATTGGAGATTAGCATTGCTCGGGGAATGTGCCTGAGGGCCACACGTGCATGCTTTCTATTGCATGTAGAGCATTTGCAGCTCAGCATGCAGCTGCAATGAAGGGTAAATGACGGGCAACGACAGCGACAGCAAAGGGCAATTGTACAGGTACGATTCCCGGCCGCGCACCTCATGGATGGACACCCGGTCCTGGTCGTTCATCTTGTCGAACTCATCGATGAGGCACACGCCCTTGTCGGCCAGCACCAGCGCACCGCCCTCCAGCGTCCACTCCTTGGTCATGGGGTCGCGGTGCACGGACGCAGTCAGACCCACAGCGGACGCTCCCTTGCCTGCGCACGCGCACATATGTATGGTGTGTGTGTTGTGTGCATGTGTGTGTGTTGAGTGTGTGCGCGCAGGTTTGAGCAGGGGTACGTGCAGGCATGCAAGAGAGCATGTGTGGGGGCGAAGTGGGCTTTCATATACATGTGCACGAGAATGAGCAGACCGCGCATTCATGTTAGGAAGGGAATGCAGGGTGCTGGTGCTGGTGCATGCATTCAGGCCTTGGTTGGACACTGTCTGCATTCATGCTGGCACCCCTGTAGGGGGAGAGGGCCGGGTGAGGAGGCAGCACAGCCATGCACAGCCCTGCTGCTCATGCCAGCTTAAGGCTGTGGCCAGGTGCAGCTCTGCCACCATGCAAGTGCATGGGTCCGAGGAGGAGCCTGGTTTGACCATCGCAAGTTTTGGGTGTCAGAGCTGCCACATGCTCTTGGAGATGCATCAAGCAGGCAGAGTATGGGGTGCGCATGCTAGCATACGGCTCAGCGGCCCAGCCAGGCTTCAAGTTCGTACACCCAGCCCTGCCCTTTGCCGCACCTGTGGTATACACCGCGCGGGCGGCTGTCTTCTCGATGTACTTGAGGAACTGCGGCATGTGCGAGGCAGGAGGGAGAACATGGGTCTCCTGGGTTGTATGCGCGGACATACCTATCACATCTGTGATCTGGACATCCATAGATCACGTTTGTGATGTGATGTACACGTATGCCCAGAGTGTCAGCCAGGCCGACTTTGGAACCCAGCGCTAGGCCTCATCACTTGCGGCAGGCAGCGCGGCCGCCAGCTGGTGCAGCAGCCAGCGCAGCAGCCATCTGGCACAGCGTGGCTTGAGGCCAAGCAAACCGTGCAAGCGCATGCACACCAGCAGCAGCAGCAGCAACAGCAGCAGCAGCAGCAGCAAAGATGGGCACGTAAGTGGTGGTGATGGTGACGGTGATTAGTCACCATGGATAACGACGGGCGTGCATGCATGCAACACACACAAGTGCGTCCTAGGGCAGCTCGAAAGGCGTCAGCTTCCAGGGTGGTACAGACAAGCACTGCGCAGGCCAGATGTCTTGCCCACCCGCGACCTGGCTACTCCAGGGTCTGCAGTGCAGACTCTGCACAGACAAGCACCGCGCAGGCCAGGTGTCCTGCCCACCTGTGACTTGGCTACTCCAGGGTCTCCCAGAAGCAGCATGTTGATGTCGCCCCTCAGCCGGTACGCAGGAGAGGGGTGCTTTTCCTGCGCAACGCGGACAGACAGTGGCAGGCACAGCCTGGTCAGGCAGTGGCAGGCACAGCCTGAATAGACAGTGGCAGGCACAGCCTGAATAGACAGTGGCAGGCACAGCCTGAACAGCTGCCCGCACTGTCCCGTGCAAGCTTGCGTGCGAGTCTTCTCCTGCGTGTACAGCACACACAAGACGCAGCGCGCCCCAGGCTCGGACAGTCCACCAACCACGCTTGCACGCTGCCTCTCCTGTGCACCCGGGGTAGCATGGCCCCGACATGCTTGGGGAGGAGCGCCTGCATCCTGCATACTTTGAGCCCTGGGTCCTGAGGGAAGGCACACAGCAACGCGTGCTGTGGCCGCGTTTATTTGCCTGCGCGCAGCAGCCTCCTGCATTTCGGAGCGCGGTGGTTGCTTGCATACACGTCCAGGCTCGCGGGTAACCCTTTTCTGGCATCCTCGTAGCCTTGCAGAACACCCAGCACGCGCACCTGAGAGCGGGTGCCACAGCCTGGACCCCGCTTGCATCTTAGGCAGTGCCTCCCAATTTTACCACAGCCTGGACCCCGCTGGCATCTTAGGCAGCGCCTCCCAATTTCAAGACAGCCCCTGCACCCTCGCTCCACCTACCTGCCCTCCAAAGAGTGCCATGGCCACCCCTGTCTTGATGAACTCATGGCCATAGATGGAGGGCGCCATAGACTTGATGATGCGCTCACCTGCGCGTATGAGGGAGGTTTTCACCAGAGAACCAGGTAGGCGTGCGTTCAAACACCCGCTCTGTATGCGCGCCAGCAGGGGGGCAACATCAAGGTGCTACGAAGACTGGGGGGCATGGAACTCAATGCAAAATACTCCATGCCCAGTTTGCAAGCACGCCCGTACATTGCAGGCTTGCCCTTCTTGAGAATGGCCTTCCCCTGCCAGAGTGGCCACCCTGCCTGAGCGAATGCTCATCTTGCGCAGGGACCCTGCTCCAGGTCTAGTTATCAAAGAGTGTTGAGAAAGGAGGCACTTGCAAGTCTTTCATCCCTCCGAGTGCTCCCGTGTATAAGGAGGCATTATTGCATAAGTCTTCATGCAGTGGCACTGAAGAGTCCAACACGTTTTCCCTGAGTGCCTGCACCTATGCAGGGCACATTTCTAAAAACTTATAAGAGTGAGGCCTCCCTACGTAACGTGCTCCAGCGCCCAGTCCTCAAACGCCCACACCTATGCGTGGGTCCTTCTTCAGCAGCTCGATGGCCTTCTTGTCATCATCCGTGAGAGAGTACAGCGAGTACACATCCTCCTTGCGTGCGATGTAGTTGGCCTCGATGTGCGTGGAAAACACAGGAAAGGAATTCCTGACGTTTAGGCTGGCGTCATAGCCGTACACGAAGATGCCTGCGTGCAAGGGGGAGAAGTGGCATGCCTCAGGAGGAAGGGTGTGGAGGCTCACTCACCGAAAAGCGTAATTGATGATTTAAGGATAGCAGCCTTGAGCAAGCGAAGAAGTGAGCCCCCAGGGGATGCCTGAGCAGGGAGATGCATTCTCGGCTCCAACTTTGTACCACGGTCCCTCTCCCTGAGGGTTTCCTCCTGCTCTCCATTTCTCCCTCCTCACCTTGTCCTGCTGCTGCTCCTGCTCTGCTCCTGGCACTCACGCAACCCACCACCAGAGCACCTGTTGCACCTCCACAAGGATGCGCACACAGCGCGCATAAAGCACTCGGTGCACAGGCCCCCACCCAAAGCAGCACCAGCCCCCTCACTCAATGCAACATGAGGGCACCACACCTGCCGGCCGGCCGCGATGCCCGCCCTCTGGCAATTGCTGCTTTTGTGGGACACACGTGCACACGGGGCCTGCACAGGGAAAAAGCAACCCTGCAGCCGCACCTGTGACGTCCACCTCCTCTCCTGGTCGTGCGCAGTCAATGAGGTCGTTGGTCAGAATCACCTCCTTATGGCGCGGCAGGCGCCCCGCAGGGACTGTGCCCGGGCTCTCCTGCAGCGTGATCTTCTGGTAGTCACGGTAGACAGTCTCGGACGAGTTAATCTGGAAGCGCAGGAGTGTATCGGCACACACAGGGGGGGGGTCAAGTGTGGGTGTGGCCGCCATGCTGCGCTGCTACGCCCCTTGATGGGCAGGCAAAGGCGCAGGCGGCTGGCGTGCTTGGAATCAGCGGGTGGTGCTGCACTTGCATGGGCTCAAGGACGCGCAGCAATTAACCTCGCGAGCATGAGATGGAGAAGCAGACAGAACAAGCTGCGGAATTTTTGCGCACACGTTTCGTCCCCGGGCAGGCACACTGGAAGGAACGGCAGGAAGAGAAGTAGCAGGGTGGAGGTGAGGCGCCTCACGCTGCTGCCTGCTGCCGCCCCTTAGCGCCCATCACATGCAGGCAGGCGCCTTTCAGCGCCACACCCCACGTCATCAGCTGCCTGTGGGGTGGGGCTGATCGGTCAGGGCACTGAGCTGCCCAATCAATACATTGCCTCGTTTGACATCAATGGCCTGGATTTGCATGGTCATCGCTGAACAGCCAGACATGCCATAGAATTTGGTGGCCTTGGTTAAGCAGGCTGACATTCCATGTGCCGGCTCACCGTGAACGGGCCTTTGGAGGCACATGCTGGGCAGTTGGAGGGCTTGACTTCCTGGTCAGAGTTCTGCGGATGGCAAGGGCACAGGGCAGTGACGGGTGGGTGGGTTGCAAGGGCACAGGG
>LKMJ01001341.1_pt1 | contig 21550 bp, 24 predicted proteins | sample 643391 | NCBI WGS metagenome assembly LKMJ01 (sample SAMN04112250, study PRJNA286221) | soda lake metagenome | biome: soda lake; feature: Kulunda Steppe; material: water; isolation source: sample PL-Br10 brine of Picturesque Lake | place: Russia: Kulunda steppe | collected 2010-07
CTGCACCATCACACTGTGCTGCACCATCACACTGTGCTGCACCATCACACTGTGCCCGCGCTGCCCAAGCACCCTCTTTTTGCACCCTTCTCCTCCCTGTTTCTCTCCGCACTGCGTGAGGGCGTCCTGTAGAGCATGTGCCGGCCGCGGCATACGCGCACACAGCACACGGCACACAGCACACGGCACACTGCCCCCTACTCCCCTGCGTCCTTGCTGTGAGATGTGGGGTGGCAATGTAGCGGCATGGAGTCTGTGCTCTGTGTGTAGGGACCTGGGGTGGTGGTGAAGGGGCCTGGAGTCTGTACCCCTGTGACGTAGTGCAGCGGCATGGGTCCTTGGGAATTAGGATTGCAGAAGCAGTATGTGTACACGCAGCATGTTCGCTGATGTGTGTGCGTATATGTGCTAGTTGCCAAAACATATGGGGCACACACATGGATTTCAGCAACTGTGTTAGAGAGGCATGAGGCCTTGTGGTGACATGGGCTACAGCACACACGCAAGCACATGCCCACTTTGGTAAACGCATGCACAAAAACATTCGCGTTTGCAAAATCTGCCCTGCAGGGATTTGAGAGACACTCAGTCGCAAGTTTATGAGGGCTGGTACTCTTTGTCAGCACAGGTGGTGGTGACGGGCCTACCCACGCAGTAGTAGTAAGCAGGAGCTCACAAGGTGTATGCCTGAGTCTCCTGATGTGGTTTGATTGAGTAGGTTATGCCCTTGTTCTGGCGGCAACACTGTATTTCTTTCATTTAGAATGTATATTATCTTTGTAGCATATGTTCTTAAATGTAGGCGCTGCCTGGAAAGACACGTGAGCCTGAAACTGACTTATGCTCTATCTAAATTAATTATGCTCTATCTAAAATTGTGTTACTGTACCCAGAACTGTTTTGCTGCCTCAGCATGGTCGCTCATGTGCTCTATCCCCCTTGAAGCAATGTCAAAGCAAGTGATCTCGCAGCGCTTCATGACAACTTGTTGAACTCATACTTTGTAGGCAAGCTCATGCTCGCTCAAAGTTGGCAAGCATGGCTTCAGCAAATCCGTCCAAAAAGGAAACGAAGGTGCACAAAATATCGAGGTGCACGCTCTTTTTGCTTGGCCAAGAGGTCAACGTTGGCTGTGCAGCTGTAATTGCTGCCTTGTGATCTATTCAGCCATAATTTGGCCCCCCCGTGCAACTGCAACTTGAAATTGCTCACAGACGTTTATGTTAGCAGGTGGCCAGATAAGGTAGGGAGTGTTTTCACTCACTAGGGGTTTACAAGAAAAAGTCTTCCAGTCAAAAGGTGCGACTGCTAGCTAGCCTGCTCATAAAAAGTAATTAGTTACTACTGGTAAGTAGTACTTGAAGTGCATGAGGGAAACGATTTAACTTAATCTTGTTCTGGCTCAGAAAAGCAGACACGGCATGGGAACCTGTCGGAGGAATCAGAGACACTGTGGCACAGTCCTGCAGAGAGGGACCACGTGTCAACGTGTGCAGTAGAAAAGGACATGCTGCTTATCTTGTAAGTCATTGGTATTGCACCAGTCACAAGAAGGGGAGGTGTTGTGAGCCCTGATCACTATTTCAATTCGTAGGGTGAATGAAGGCTTTAAGTCTGAAGCGTGTCACGCTGCGGATTACGTTACGGGGAAGGATAAGAAACATGTATCTGGGAAGAATGTATGACAAATGCGTGACCAGGCCCTCTTTAAACTATAGCAAGGCGCACCATTTGACAATGAGTTGAGCGTTTGCTGTTTTGCTCTCGTGGACGCGTATCAGAATAAGATGCCCATGATTTAAAGTGCCTCTCCCCGATGTCCACAATAAAAATAACCGAGATCAATGGGCTCACACCTCAGCAGCCTTTATTCGAACATGCAGTGTCAGACCATTCAAGGCAGATAGGATGTGGGATGACCAGCAATCATCGCATCAAGCGCTCAAGCGCGTCACCTTGTAAAATCTTCCTCGCAGTGGAGCTATTGCTTTGATTTTAAGCATTGTACAGCCGCATCGCCGCCCAGAACCATTTAAACTGTAGAGGCTTTTGACCACACTCACGCATGATGCACCATGAGGGTGTTGTGTCCCTGATCATCATAATCCTCTTCAGGACCGTCAGCAGCCATTTCTTTTACAGGTTTGTCCATCTCTTTGCCCTGTCCTAAGGAAGATGAACACGATAGGGAGAGCAGAACTAGCAGCTATATTAGTAGCTGCTGCTATCACACACGATCATATATGTATTGCTATAGACAGCCTTACCTCACCCCATCAAATTAGGAAACAATCGTTGTACCCTGAGACGCATCGCCACCATGTCCAAGGAGAAATCTTATGTATTCTTTCTTCTACTATCCATAATCTCAATCCCACATCTTCCTTTTACAAAGTAACGTCCCATGCTGGTATTGCCGGAAATGAAAGTGCAGACGCACTTGCCACATTCCAAGCCTGCCACCTCCTGGCAGAAACAACCATCCGCACTGCAGGCCCTGGAGGCAATTTTTTCTTTGATATTAGCTGCTTAGCTGATGAAGAAGATAAGCAACGATCTGGCACTGAAGCTCCCCAACACGGCCCCAGATTTACTTACCTTCCGAATCTCCAAGCCGCACTTAAATCCCACATGCACTGGAACCATAGACTGGGTTATGCCAACTCAAAAACAGGGTACTACTCTTATTACCAGAGTCCGCTTCCACATGTCCACAAAGGCATTAGCAACGCTTTTTGGAGCATGTCCAAACTCTCTCTCCAAATGAAGCGCAATATCTTCCACTACCGCACAGGCACCCTTCTTAATCAAAAACGCGCTATCCGCTTTAAAATGTCCACCAGCCTTCAGTGCCCACTCTGTCAGCAAGCAGATAGTGCTCACCATATTCTCTCAGGGTGTCAACATACAATCATCTCAAGTATGATCACTGAACGCCATAATGTTGCCTGGAGGCTCATTATGAAAGCCATCAGCAAAGGCTCTCCGGCAGGTTGTTTTGTCCATTCGGCTTTGGATGAAAAGTCCATTCTTTTTTCTCTTGTAAACCATGTAACCCTTGGTCCATTTGGATGCCGGCAGGACCGCCCGTTTGGCCCAACAAAACCTTCAAATTCCTGAGCATGCTAATACCAGGACAACACCCAGCTGGTTTTTTGATGCTCATTTATCTGCTAGAGATAGACTCACCTCAAATTGCCCTGATGCCATTCTGGTCACCCCCTTACCTACTAAAAAATGCAAATCGCCTATCACTCCCCATTTGGATCAGATGCCACACCCAAGACAATGCCGCAGACAATACACAGAGTTCAGGAGCTCAAAGTTAACAAGAGGGAGATGCACCTCGTTGAGGTTTATACTGTGAAGATACACGGCCTGGACACCAATTAGGGGCCTCTTAAAAACAACACGAGGTTCTTTGTAAGCGCTTGAAGGCCAAGAAACTTATCCTTCACACTATTCTTTTTGTTGTGGGAGGCTCTATCTATACCTTACACACTTTGAATCATCTTAAAGAGCTTAGAGAGCTCAGCCTTGAAACACACAAAGCCCACAAGACTGCCCTCAAGTTACATGCTCATTCTGTGCTCTATGCGCACAAACTGACAACAACTAGACGTGCGCTTGAAAAACCCATTTGATCTCAAGGTCTTGGTCTGGTTGGAGCAGGGGGCGGCTTGTCGCCCTTCAGATTCTCACAAGTTCTTCCTTTTCCCTAGTGGAGGAGGGCTCTTTGGGCCAATGTGTCTCCTTTTCCTTAACCGACGTGGAGAGTGTTTAAATTGCCTACATAATTCTTCTTTTCTTTTTCTCTTTTCTTAAGAAAGAGGTAACCAAAACCTGGCTAGCATACATACTGGCAGGAATTGCGAACGCTTTATGAAGCTACTTGTGGACGTGTGACCTTTTGGTTAGTCATGCTCCCGTATAAACTGTTAAATGCAGAAAGTACCAGCTGTGTTTGGACCAAACGCTGCATCAGCCACAGTATTCAGATTGATCTGTTGATCACAAACGGATTGATTTGTTGATCACAAACGGATTGATCTGTTGACCACAAACGGATTGATCTGTTGATCACAAACGATGCCCAGATATTTGAAGGAGTCTGTGTAGGGGAGCTGCGCGCAATTATAAAAGAGAGGGGGCAGATTGTTAGTGTGAGAGTTGAAACACATCACTTTGTACTTTGTGTATTGACAGCGAGAGACTTTCTTCGTGCATACGCTCCTAGCATTGGACATGATCATCAGCAAACAGCATGTGGGCCACCAGAAAATTTGGTGTGCCAGTGAACACGCCTTTCACCCCGTCTGCCACACTGTCAATGTTGTTCAGATCTTCACTGTACATTGCTTTTTTTCCTCTTTTAAGGAGCAGCAGGCAGCTAGTAGCCTGCATCAGACCTCAATATCATTTAACTTCGTTTTCTGTCATACATGTCATACATAATGCTTGTCTTAAAGCCAAGTTTGTGGCAGTCAGCCTCAAAGATGGCAGCAGAGGATCATCAATGATTCTGCATACTGTTGTCTTCTACAGTACTGCATCTGAAAGCCTTAAGCCACAATGGTCATGAAAGTGTCAGCCCTGCCCAATACTCCAAAAAGTTCTTGCCACAGCACCGTGTGCTTACATTTCAAGTTGGGTGTGATTACTGGGGTGCCGATGCAAAACCACACACATCAAGGCTCAATAAGGCTCCTGTCAAATTCCAATATGACCAAGTGTCCTATTTACGATATGTACATGGGTGCCTCTGTGCACATTTCTTCAAAGACATTCCTAACTTCCAAAATAGCTGTGCTGCAGAAGCTGAACACGCTAAGATGTAGGGGTATGCAACAGGTCAGAGAACTGCATAGCCGACTAAAGTCTGTACATGATTAGAGAGAATGCAACAACATTTTGTATTGAATGATATTCTTCCTCTGCAGCACAGACCATTCCATTAACGACAGCTTTGCCACATTTCACCACATTATTACTTAACCCTTCATGAGGACACGCTAGCCTTTACATCTTCTGCTTCTCCTGGCTTTCTCCATTGTAACACAGCTTCACCATCATAGCTTCACCTCCATTGTGAAGCACATGGACTCCATTAGCTATGCATTAAGGTACCTAGCAAATTGTTTTCTTGACCATGGACTGCAGCCCAAAATTTTCCATTCACTAGTCTAGGCCCGGTGGCTGTGCATTGCATGACCTGCCTACTTGAAAATCACTGGCTTTTCCTCTCGAGCCATATGCTTCTTCTTAACGGTGTGAGCGCTCCTGCCACAAGTGCACCCATTGTCCGTGTAGGTGGGCTTGCAGTTGTGGCAGCACCCGAATGCCGTGCAGCAGCAGCCCTTGCCGTATGTGTGCGTGCCCACATGGCAGTCCAGGCCCCTGTCTGAGTAGCCAACAGGGCAGTCCTGCCAGCAAAACTTTGAGAAGCGCTCATCAGCATCGGGGAGCAAGCTGAAGCCTGTTGGGCAGTGCTTGGAGTAGCATTTATTCCCAATCCGCTCATAGCCCGGTTGGCAGTGGCCTACACAAGGTAATGTTGCAAAGGAGGCATGTGAGTCTTTGTGCTGGCCACAGAGGCATTCTTCATTTCAGTCATTCACAGAGTCATTCCTGCACATGCCCTGATGCCTGCCTTGCACCTGACAGATATTCTTTCCATTGCGCATGCCATTCCCGATCAATAACAACAGCAGCAGCCTGATTCAAGCAAAATAAGTGAGTACTATGGACAACTGTTGCTGTATGCTCAGACATGCTTAAATTGCTAGCCAACAAGGAAATGTGAATGCCCTCATGACTGGTGCAATTGTTCACAACATATGGGTCCATCCCCGAGGTACTGACATAAAATCTGTCCTCAAACAGTGCTGTATCCACCCCGACATCAACTACATCCAATCACATTTGTCAAATTGACACCAGGCTTGGGCTTCTGATGAGGAATTTTCCAGGACATGTGGTCCCAGGATCCCAGATGCTGTAAAGGTTAGGGAGTTACAGAGACCAAGACGTCTGGCATTGTTAAGAATTGCCTAAAAAGACATTAAGCTACCTGGGCTGTATCTTTGTGGGGGTTAGTGGGGGGTCAACACGCCCCGGCTCACCAAGTGCGCACATTGGGAGCAATAGCTGGCTCACCAGGTCAGCGTCTTAGGCAAGCAAGCAGAGCAGCAGTCTCAAAAATGTACATCTACCACAAATTGCTGCTGATTGGAGCAATGGCTGGCCCGGGGAAGCCTAATCAATCAGTGTTTTGACCGTGGGTAAACATGATGTGTATAGGGTGTCAACCTGACCACCCCAGGCCAACAGCCAACATTCAAAAAACTAAGCTTGTAACCCTTAATGTCATTCCATTGACAGCCATGTTTTTTTTGGTGGGACTTGATTTGGACCTGAACACCTTAACATTGCTTGCAGGCCAAATATGAAATTGATGCACTCCTTTTCTTGTAACAACATTTTCTCATCATTTAAGCACCAACGCATCAAAGATGACCCAAATTTCTGAAGTGGGTAGTCTGTTGCAAGAAATTGGATGTTGAATGTAGGGTTTCGTATACGCCGCGGCTGATGAGGTGGGTGCCCCATGATTGGCTGCATACAAGCTCAGCTGCCTTGGAAAACTTAAAAGTGGGGGTGCTTGCTGGAGAGCTTGAAAAATGCCAATCACGGGGCATGTGCGTAAGGAATACTGCAGGACCACATGCTTTAGGCCTGACTGATTCCCCTCTGGCATCTAGCAGGATATAGAAGGAATTGTGCTCACCATTGTCATGGTGAGCTGCTCCCACAGTCGCAAAGCTGGTGGAAGCAAAAAGTGTGGACGAAGATTGGCCATCCACTGCACAATGAAAAAGCGAACAAAAGGAGTTCAAGCACATCTGGATGTGCATAAACTTCCATGAATTTATGATACCATAAACATTATCCTTCAAGGAGTTGTGTTACTAAGAGTAAGCACGAAGAGGTCAAACAAATATAAGACTTGCTATGTCACATGCATGCCGGTGTGCAGATGGTGTGTCTGTCTGTTTGTGTATTAAAATTCATGTATTTATTTGTGTGTATTTTAGTATACGCCCATTCTGACTTACCTGGATACTCATCACTTGGGCCGGGACCGGGACAGGAAGCCTCATGTTCTGGAGTTGCCTCAGTCACAAAGATACCATGCGTTGACAGGAGACTGCAAGCATGCTTCTTGATCCATGGTCCAACAGGATCTGGGAACTTGCTGGCACAAGAGCAGGCCTGCAGAGTGAGCATAAGCCTGCGGGCTGGCTTACTGTAGTTATGGGCCCAGGATGACAATACCGCAGGGTAAGTAATGATTACAAGCATGAATTAGTTTGAACTATGGCTTTCATTATTCGGCAGGTTGCCAATGATCACTAGCACAATAACAGGCAAGATGACTTGTCAGATAGTAAGAACATATAACATTTGCATGTGCTGCTGTCCATTGTGCACCTACCGTCTTTGCGCTGACACAGTTCAGCAACGGGGTCAAGCTCTTGGCTGCATAGGCTTCGGTCGCTGCAACCCCACAAGTTGCCACTTTTACAGCACATGTTGTCCAAGAGATCAGCATTGGCATGTGGTCCTCAGCTGTGGGCGTGTAAATGACGGGCTCAGAGAGCGCATCATCATTTGCATGTACATGTGCTGCTGACACTGCTGAGGCAAGCAAGACGAGCGTTGCACCCAGAAGAACAAGGCGACTTCTTGCAACCATTCCTGTCCAGACCTGCAATGTCAACAAAAAAAAGTAGAGAGGGAGGTTGTGCACTGTGTAAACGAGATCATTTGTCCGAAAGGAATGTTTGACTGAGAATCAAATCCTCAGGAACTCTGGAGACAGGTCCTGCGTGGAGCGTGCAGAAATAAGGGATGACATAAGTGAGAGAGAATAAGGGATAGAAAATCATGGAGAGAGGGGGGGCCCCCCCTCTACCCGGGGAGAGTGAGATCCCCCTCTGGAGATCTCTTCAGGGGAGTGTCGACGGGTATGGGAGTGTACATATGTGTGGAGCTTGCGGGCGCTTGTGTGCCACACAGTGCGCGAGCAATTCCTTGAAATGAGATTGAACAAAAAACGTCGGCACCATCAAGGAGCTTGCTTGCTCCCCTGGCACGGTAGGCCGCGGTACCGATACTGATCCCTTTGTCGAGTGCCTGTCGTCGGCACGGCCTTGTGCAGCCAGACAAGCCTCACACAAAAATATGTGAACACAAAATTATTTCGCCGCGATGCCTCACGTTGCTCTGATCAGAGCAACCGCAACGATGTGCACTCACTTGGATTTCTTGGCCACGAGCTCGGGCTTCGGACGCGTCGATGGATATGTAGAGCTTAGCCTGCGTCATGCACAAACAAGGGATCAATATCGGCTGTGAATCAGGAGAATCGAGCTGTGTTGCCAATCGGAGGGGCCCCGGGGCGCAGGTGCGTTACCAATCAAGTGCTGTGGTGCAGCCATCGCAGTGACTGTAGCATGACTTACCTTTTGATTCTTTAATTAATATGTGTTGATTACAGCTCTCACGGATGAATTTGTACCATCGAATCTGAAGCGCTCTCGAAGCTGGACCTGAAGCGCAGTAGAAGCTGGGCGGGCGTACAATGTATGAATGGCACGGGTAACAGTAAATCGCGCAACATTTATAACTTATAGATTCCTGTGCGGTCCAAGTCTGTGCATGCCATGGCTTGCAGTCTGGCCAGACTGATTACAGCCTGAAAGAAAGAGGCTGGGCAGAAGCTGTGCAGCAAGGATGACTGCCGGCACAGCAACAGCACAGCCTCCCCCCACTGCTATATCGCATAGGTCTTGGTGCTTGATGAGGAACCAGGCTGGCGTAAGTTACGGCCCCCTGTTCGAAACGGTAGAAACTTACCACTTGAAGCCTAAAGCGCTTTTTTTGCACTGCAACTGGGCATACTGGTAGTATGCACATCTTTGTGTTCATGCTGAGCTTCTGTCATTTATACATATAGGCAGTCTATCTCCAACTTGAAGGGATAGGTTTTACCGGATGGTAGAAGACTGCCAGTTCATCCGATGAACTGATGAAGCGAGTCGCTTGTATGTTTTATGCCGAATGACCACACACACCATGATGCCTCTCCATTAATACAGAACAACAAGTCATTCCTTTGGGTGTGTTTCATCCTTTTAAACTCTATCCTGTTTTATCCTTTTAAACTTTAAACTTTATTCCTTTGGGTGTGTTTCATCCTTTCAAAAAGACTTCTGCTGCTTTCTGCTATAGCAACTGCTGTAGCTACGCTTTTGGGGCATCCTGGGATCTCTCTCTCTCTCTCTCTCTCTCTCTCTCTCTCTTTGTGTGTGTGTGTGTTGTCACTAGTAAATATCACCTTAAGAACAAACAAGACTTGAGAAAGAGCTATTTTCTGTGCTGCGCGCTGTGCCAGCTGTATCTAAGCTCTTCAGGTGCCACCTTGCATCATCTGCACAAAGCAAATGGCCTCTTTCCTTTAAGAACAAGATGGTTTAGACAACCCTTGCCTTTCTTAATCCAGGTGGCATGTGCACTTTGTCATGCGTCACACTTGAGCACTAGACCATTATGTGTGCCAATTATGTGAAGGGTAGGAACTTGGCACTTGTAGGTTCTTCATGGTGTGGTTACCATAAATCAAGCTTTTTGCAGGAGTGAAACTATCCTTGGGACACAATATGCGTGCACCTTGGGACACGATATAAGACAAACATTGATTTGATGGCTGTATGCAGCATTGCACTAAGTACAAAGATAGGCACACAAAACGTTAGGAGGCTTAAGGCTCTTTCTGTCCTTCTCTATGTCGTGGCGGTTCCTTTTTCTGCTTCATCTTGAGTGCAACTTGCAAACCATCAGCACCTGTGAGGAAGCTGATTAATCGATCCTGCGCAGGTACCAGAAGACAAAAGCAGACCGACAATGAGAAGGATCATCATTCAGAAGTTCTGGACAACTTGTGCGAAGGCCTATGCCTCAAGGTAGCATGATGCCAGCTGTGCCGTTGACGTGGAAAGGTTGGCAAACTCATTTCCAGTACTTCTGTCAGGTGAATAAAATCCCTTGCAGCTTATGCTGATAGCCAACGCCAGGCATGATCCAAACAGGATCAGCACTATACAGTCTTGCCATGAGACCAAGACCCAGCATGTTCTGCTGGAGCCTTCCACACTTAGCACTCTTGAGCAAAAGCATCCGTTGGCATTGTTAGCGGTCAGAAGTGACCCCGCAAGCCAGAGTCAGCAGCACAAGGCGGGCACTTGGGTAGATCAAGGCAGGTGCTTGCTTCCTTACCTTGAGGTTGTCATGCTGATATGCAAGGAGGGCATTTGCCACGCGTGCCACACCCTCAAGGAAGTCAGGGTAGGTCAGGGGGGCGTCCAACCAACACAACACCTCTCGCACGTCTGCATCCGTCAGCTGCAAGCAAGTAGGTCATGCTTGAATCAGACACATGAATGTACATGTTCCAGCATGTGTAGTTCTATGGGCCTAGTCAATTCACGTGTGTACATAAGCATGATTGTATGTGTATGCAGCAATAATCACACACATTGACGCACACTCATACGCAAAAAATCGCACAAATTCGAAATAGACACACATGCACACATTCACCTGCTGGTGTGCAGAGTCTAGCAGCTGGTCCGCGTCTACATTGCCTCCCTTCTTTCCTGGGTCACTGCCTGCTTTGCTGCTCGCCCTGCTGCTGGCTGCCACCTCGGCTGCCACTCTTGTCCCATCTAAGCTGCCCCTTTTTCCTTGCGGGCCGACCGATTTATGGTCCTCAATGCTCTTCTCCTGCGGAGTGGCAGTGGAGTCAGGCCTGAAACACCCTGAAGCAATGGTGGCAACCAGTCCCATGGAACAATCAAATCAAAACAATTTAACCAGTGTAACACCTGGCATTTCCAAAGTTCTGGGTAGCTCTGAGGGTCATTTGCTCCATGTGCAGGTTGCCCTATGGGGCTTCAAAATTCTTGTGGTTTTGTCCTCGCAAGGGTTTTCCACTGCACCCCATGCACAGTGAATGAAGTAGTAAATTGGTCAATTGCTTCGTCAATTCATTTGTCACTCGTTGAAAATCTTCGCCCTCTTTCAAATGCTTGGCATTTGGCACAGCCACACCAATATTGTTGTCAAACTCATTATAACTTATGATTGTAGTCAGACCCACTACAATCGGCCCACATGGCTTCCCCAAGTCTGCCACTTGATGTGTTCACTCAAGGGAACTCAGTTCTCCACCCAGTTTTGGCAAGTGGACTTAGGGACGACCTTCTTGTGTCTCTGAATCCACTTGCCCGAGGAAGTTCTCTGCTGGTTACCATCTTGCATTATATTAATTGCCTCCCTGTGAAGCCCCTGCACAGTGGGGGACATGTCCCTGCGCACAGCTTGCATGCGCGCAAATTTCCCACCTTGCCCATTGCTACAACGCTTCACATTCATCCCCCATGCTTGCATGCTCCACATCCATGCCAACAAAATTTATGCAGCAGTATGACGCAAAACTGTCCTAAGGCTGGATCAGGTAAAGCTGATGCAGATAGTACAGGCACAGAGAGGGCTGGCACATGGACAGGAGGAGGCTGATAGGGTTTTAAGGGGGTTGCCTCAGGGGCTGGAGCTGTGGGCATTGCTCTGCAGGAGGCAGGCTCTGCAATAAGTGGGGCATGCTCCTATGGGCTCATTAGGAGCAGCTCACAAAAAGTGTCCGCAGCTCACTCAGCGGTTGCTGCTGCTGCTCCACTTCTGAGACTGCGCGTTATTCACCCCGTGATGCACACAAACAAGTTGAGGCCCCTTCTGCAGGCAGGCGGCCCTGGACTATATCTGCCCCATGCCTGCCAACAGTGCCCCTGTACCCCACCTTGTACATATCAGTGTACACATGCGTGGCTTGCCTGCACCTAGCTCCAATGCACAGCGGACAGCCCCCAACACCCTGATCTGTGGTCAACTCTTGCCTCATGAGTGTCCAGCCATGGCACACAGCGGGCAGCCCACAACACCCTAATCTGTGATCAACTCTTGCCTCATTAGTGTCCAGCCATGGCACACAGCGGGCAGCCACCAACACCTTGATCTGCGGTCAACACTTGCCTCATCAGTGTTCAGCCATGGCACACAGCGGGAGCCCCCAACAACTTGACCTGTGGTCAACACTTGCCTCATCAGTGTTCAGCCATGGCACGCAACCAAACCCCCGCCGCCACAGCCTTTTCTTCATGGGCGAGCTGTGCCAGACATAAGTAGGATCTGACTCTGACATGCATGCCTCGGCACCATGCTGCGCAGGATGAGCCCATGGCGCACCTTAGGTGGGGCCATGCCATTCAAGCCTGGCGGCGCGTTCCCCGCGCCCTCGTCTTGCCTGCCAGCGGCCCCCTCTGCTGCTGCCTCCCCTTCCATAGGGCGCTGGCGGCCTCCAGCAGTGCTCACAGACGCCGGTGCCGCCTCCTGCTGAGACTCCTCAATGCGCAGCTTCTGGCTGCGAGGCAGAAGCCCCCCACCTTGGGTTTGGCATCTGGTGCAGATGCCCTTGCATGCAAAAACGCCGGCATCCTTATCTCCCTCCTCTTCATCGTTAATGATAACATAATCATTACATCATCAATACCACGCGCCCCAAAACACAAAACAGATCCCAAAACGAGAGCACACAACGGCATGGCAGCACGTGTACGGCGCGCCTTGCACAGCAGCAGCCTTGCGTGGGGGCTGCGAGCCCAGTGACATGGTGCAACAAAGCCCAGTGACATGGTGCAACAAAGCCCAGTGACATGGTGCAACAAAGCCCAGTGACATGGTGCAACAAAGCCCAGTGACATGGTGCAACAAAGCCCAATGACATGGTGCAACAAAGCCCAGTGACATGGTGCAACAAAGCCCAGTGACAAGGTGCAACAAAGCCCAGTGACATGGTGCAACAAAGGCGCACAGCATGTGACGAGGATGTGTGCTGCCCCTAAAAGCTCTGTTGCTTGCGGTGCATGCAATGGGCACTCCCTTGCCATTGGGCCTCTGTGCCAAGTTGCCGCAGTGAGGTGGTTGGAGGAGCCAGCTGTTCCCTGCACACCTGGTCTCCTCAAACTCGTAGGTGTTCATGGTGAGGTAGTTGGAGGTGAGTGCAGCGGCTGCCTGCATGGCCAGCTGCGGGGTGGGCAGGAGGGACAGCTGCTGCAGTAGCGCCATGAAGTCGCGCACACGGTATACAGGGCCGTAGATGGCTGTGGGCAAAAGAGGGCAGGGGCAGCATAAGTTGGGCATCTAAACAGCGTGAGCACTTTTATACACACAGGGCCAAAATATGCTGGCTGGACCATAAGTCAACATTCTTTAACATGGTTCCTCTTCACACAACCTTCAGAATTTGTGGAAGAGTGGTGGGGAAGGGAGGTCTTGTAAGTATGTGGGCTCGCATATGCACGGCATTAAATCATCCCTGCCCGACCTGCCACACCTGTGCCTCTTCTTGCTTTGCTAAGCAAGGCTCTGACATGTATCATGTATGTGTAGGGTTGCTGAAAGCAGTGTACATGCGCAGTTCTTTTACCAATTTGTGTGCTAGTTTATCGAAGCACACGGGGTAAATGTACGGCATTCAGCAACCCTACGTGCAAGTGATGTGAATGGGATGGGTCCAGAGGCACAGGCCCCGCGACCAGCAGGATCCTGCAGGCCAAGCACCCTGCCGGGTAAGCACCATGTAGGCCAGGCACCCTGCCGGGCAAGCACCCTGTCAAGCTAGCCCCCCTTGGGGCCTGCAGCTTGCTGGCCACGCAACTTGCAAGATGAGCACCTTTCTGGCCGCATGCCCAGCTGGCCACGCACCCTCCTGTGGGCAAGCGCCCATCCAACCACGCACCCCCCCCTGCCAGCGGAGCACCACACTCGGTGTGTGATGGTAGGCCAAGTATCAGAGCCGTCATTTGCAAGGAGAGCCCTGCAGTGCTGGCCTCCTTTGTGAAGCTGAGGCCTCACGTCTTATGTCACACGGACCCAGCCCCATCCGTGTGGAGTCCCTTGCAGGTCAGCCTCCGGGTATAGGCACATCGAACCCAGCCCCTTCCGGGTAGAACCCCTTCTGCAGGCCAGCCAAGCAGCATGCAGGCCAATGACATGGCAGCGGCTGCTGGGCTGCCTGCCTGGAGCCCCCAACACTTGTGTGCACTTGCCGCCGTTGCTGGCTCTGTCCATCATTCACCTTCCAGCTCAATGAGCTGTTGCTGCTGCTGGGTGATGTGGCGTGCCAACTGCCTCTTGGGCATTTTGGAGCTTGCGCCCCCTGCAGCAGCCACCGACTCGGCCAGCAGCCCCCACACGGCATGCAGCAGCGCGTCTTGGGCCTGGCCAGCAGAGCACACAGAGGGATGGGGGGGAGGGGGGATGGCAGCTGTTTCACCGCGCTGTGTGCACCAGCGCCTGTGTGTGTGTGTGCTTTGGAGAGGGGCGCTGGAGAATGAGACGAGCACAGCGAGTGTGTTAACCCCGGCGTGGGCACGGTGCAGTCAATCGCCCCCTAGGGACGGAAAGACAGCCATGCACACTGAGGAGGGGGTGTGCCCGTGGGGCAGCTGCCGTGCAGTAGGGGCATCAGTGTGTGTGTTGTGTGTGTTGTGTGTGTGTGCGCGCTCGTGTGTGAATATGTTTTAATGTGGACGTGTGTGTGTCAAAGGGTGTGCATAGGCATGCATGTCTGTGAGTGTCAACCAACGGCCCCTGCAAAGCATGACCGCCCTGCCTTTGCATCTGCGCCTCCTTGCCCCTGCCCTGACCTCAATCCTGTGCCTGCCTATCCCCGCCAGCACACCTGGAGCACAGCCATGGCATTCCCTGCCCACATCTCCATGTGGTAGGGCAGGCGGGGGGGCGGCGGCAGCGTGGCCTTTGCCTTGGAAACCTGATGGGGCACAACCAGGGCACAGGCGGCAAAGTTGGGCGTTGGCGGCAAGCCAGGACACAGGCAGCGAGCTTAATGACCTCTCCCTTGGCCCCGCATTGCCGCAGCTGCAACCAAGCTGCGTCCTGTGAGCAACCCTCAGGCAAGGGTGCTGAAGCCATGTGGAATTGGCAACATAGCCTGGTGCAGGGAGGGCGCGATGGGGGCGGCAGGGGTGTTCAGGCCTGCAGCAGCGGCCAAAGTAGCTTTGCTCAGGGCAGCGCGGGGGTGGGGTGCGAGCAGCAAGGAGTGCAGAGGTGGCATACCAGGTACAGCCAGGCTGTGCCCTAGAGCGGCCCTGGCTGGGGCTGTACAGAATGCGCAGGATGCATGAATGGCGCCCTCGCATGGCTCCTGTCAGTAAGCCAACCCTGCCCCTTGCGTGCACCTGCCTGCTGACAGTGTGCAGCACTCGCCAAAATGGTCTGGCAGCCAGGCTTGGAACCACAAGACTTTTGCCACAGGTGGCACTGGAGTGGAAAGCAGGCGCATCCTGCTTCTGTGCGCTGAAGTCGGGCACGGCTGCCTTGGGGCATCATGAGGGCCCCTGCTCCTGCCTCGCCCCCCCCTGCTCTCACAGTGCTCTGGTATGTCCAGGTAAACTGCAAAACGCTTTTAAAGGACACTGCTTGTCTCTGAGAGCACCAGGTTCTCTCGAGGGCACTCTTCTCGCACGCATTCTTGGCCCGTCCTCCCTTGCCTGCACACCCGTCCTCCCTTGCCTGCACACCCGTCCTCCCTTGCCTGCACACCAGTGTTTGGACACCCCCTGCCCAACAGCCACTTGCTGAATGCACAGCAGCCCCCAGGCATTCTAATGGCTCAAGTGCATGCATGGGCTGCCGCTACACGAAAGGCACATGTCAACAAGGCCCGCCTGGTGCACGCGCCGTTCCTTGTAGGCCAGGCACCTGGCAGGCGCTGTGCGCCTGACATGTGAGCCTCACCTGGTGTATGAGGTGCACATGTATTAGTGTGTGCAGCCGCTTCTCGAGCCCCGGAAGGTGGCGGTACCTCAGTGCCGCAAGGCGCACCAATGCTTCACAAAACTGATAGTACAGTAGCTCGGCCATAGGATTGTGAACACCGCCCTGTGTGAGCACACACGTAGCTGCAGCCGTCAGTACTGGCATGCGGGCTTGTTGGCAGTCATCAAACTGATGCCTTCTGAGAAAATGAGTCATTTGTTGCGAGGGGGAGTGAGGTGGTCGGCAGTTGGTGGGTACCGGACTTGCGCAATTTTTAGTTGCTGGCCTTTTGCACATTTCCTTCCCTGCTCTCCCTAGCCCTGCTCTTGCAGAAATAGCACCCTATGCCACCAACAATGTCATGGTATGCAACATCATGATGATCCAGGCTACTCTTTGTATTCTTTTTTCTATTTTTGAGCTATCCTTAAAATTTTATGTTTCAAAAATTGCTTTGTAGCGCTCAACTCTCCTCTGGGCGGAGCTTGTGGACTTTGTCCATGCCACCATAGCACTTTTTTGCTCAGACATCAAAGGACAACATAGCCCAGGGCTTTGAAGAGCAAGGGTACAGAACTCCATGTGTGTGGGAACAAGAGCATACAAGACCAGTGTGAGCAAAGCCTTGGCAGCCACGTGGCTGCATTGGTGAAAACTTGCATGTCCATGCCAAGGCTCATGTTAAGGAAGTAAGCAGATAGGAGAAGTTCGACTTTCAAATTTGCTGGTATGAGTACATGACAAGTACCCCAAAAGGCCCCCTGAACTGCATGTGGCTAAGAGACATCCAGATTCCATAAGTAAATGGACATTGTACCAGTCAATGTCCATGCTCTTAACATCTCCACCTGCCAGCACGCACCTGCTTGTGCTCATTCAGAAGCTCCTCCCAGAACTGTGAGTCATACTCATCACTGGGTTGGGCCAGAATTGCGTGCATCTGCACGCAGGGATAAGCACCAGCTTTCTAACATGTTTCACACAATTCTCTTGCAGATCAGCAATCAGAAGTATTTGATCCTCCACTTGCAGGCAAGAGCCTCCGTTACAGCATGCAGGTACATCTGTGTCAAGATGATCAAGCTGAGCAGTGTTTAGGCTTCACACTCAAACTGTAGACCTCAATAAACTCCATGCCAAGATTTTTGAGTGTAGGTCTTCCTGTCAGCCTGGGATACAACTTTCTGACAATCAATGGTGTAGTCCCTTGTCAACCTTTTGGGGAGCCCTATCATTTTATGGCCTAGATCTCAGGATACCCCGTCTCCAACAGAGCCCACTGCCCCTCTAGACTTGCTGTGCAGCCTATGGCACTGCTGCATAGCCCTCTATCCTCACGATTCGCGAGCCCTCTGGCCTTTCTCCAAATGGCACACACACTGTTGCAGGGATTGCGGATGACCTCCACCCTGCCTTGGTGTTTTTACATCCGCTATCCGCTGGAACGCCCCTGTGCAACTGCTCACCTTCCTCCTGAAGGTCTCCAACTTCTGAGGAGGGCGCCTTGCCATCATGAACATCTCGTTGCAGCGTGCGATAGGTGTGGCGGCAGACAGCATGCGCACGTCACTCAGCATTTCCCACACCTGGTGAGTGGTTGAGGCAGGTATTTACGACAGCATTTGTTTGTCGCGGCACTATACTAGGTGACAGGTAAGCATGATTGAAGATGCCGTAGAGCACAGGACTAAGGGTCAACCAAACGCGCAAATGTAAAGTAATCACCTTCTGTTGCTTATGATATAATGTTTCAGGGTGGTCAGTAGTAGGGGTTTTATTATGACTTCACCTTTTTTGTGGCACTCACTGCATTAATCAAGTCCCATGTATGTTTCATTCCCTTTGCCGTATGTGGGTGCACTTTTGATACCTACAGTTGTGGGTCTGTACACGTAGGCGCACCTGGCATGTGACCAGGGTAAAGGATGGGCGTGCCAGGTGTTTCAGAAGATGCAGGGATGGCCTTGAGCTGCAAAAGCAAGCAATCAGGCAAGGTTGCAGAGTTACAAATTTGTGGTCCTTCAGTTAAAAAAAGCGGGAAGATGGCTTGAGAGACATGCTAACAACACAAGGATAAGCCGAAAGCGAGTCTTGCACTCTTTATCAACAGCACAAGCCAAAGCAAAACATAAGGCTCTGCTTGATTCCAGAATTGAGACCGTCAGGGCTCATGGTCACCCTGTGCGCGCACCAGTACTTGTCATACAGTGCCCGTAGATCTGTGTTGTGCACCATCAGCAGGTTGTACACGCCCCTGGCAGCTGCTGCAGGAACCTCCTCCTCGTCAAAGAGGTCATTGACCTGAGAATGTAGAGGGTGGTTGAACTCCTTTTTTCTGGAGCATCTTTGCAGGCTGTACGGTAGCAACATATTAGAAAGCATGAACATATTGCACACAGCACGCCCTAGCTCACCATAAGGTTGGTGCAGTCGATACCAAGTTCAATACAGGTTCTCTTTTTGCCATCTTAGTAAATTTTGCATTGAAGGGCCAGCACCTTTATCCATGCAGGCTAGAGCTAAGCAGTACAATACCAGAGGGGGGGTGACTGAGGAAAAAGCCGGGCATGCTCCTACGTAAACTACACTTTTATCATATAAACTAACCTTATATCATGTAAACTAAACTTAAATCATATAGGCTGCTGGCAAAATTTGGGGTGAAGAAGATAAACCTAGTGGCCTGGGTGGGTGCCTAGTCTCTGTTTTTGGCCTATTTTGGCACCCATTTGCAGGATTTTATCTAAGGGAATTGACCCAAAATGCACATCTCACCAACCGCTGGGTCTTGTCACTCCAATTCTTTTGTAATGATGTGTGTTTATCACATGAGCACCAAAACACCAAAAAATATGAAATTTGGTGCAGAGGGTGGTCTGTTGTGGATATTTGGCTGTGAAAAGAAGGAATGCCTCTGTCCATAAGGCACGGTCTCCGTGATGGGGACCTTTCAAGCTCAGGTGCTGTGGACAGCTTGCGAGCAGGGCTACCATCTAACGCTAAGCCGGAAAGGTACACGACAAGGAGACCATACCCTGAGAGCATGCCAAAACCCTACCCATTCTGGGCCTCAGTCACCCCCCTCTGGTACAATTCATAGGCTTGGCGGGGAATACCCAGGAGCACGTTACCAGTCACATAATGCTAGGAGGGGAAACACTCACTTGCAGGGAGACGGACGGATCCAAGGGCCCAAATACCTCACGGTCAGTCAGAATTGGGCGATCCTCAGTGAAAGAACCCTGCCATACCTGCAGACATTTCCAACTGAGTCCATGGAGGTGGGGCTATGAACTTGCTTGCATTTAAAGTATACTTGCTACAGAAACATCATAGCTTAGTGCCATGATACGATGCACATGAATTGCAAACAAATCAGCTAACCCAATTCAATTAAAAGCAGTGTCATGCATTGCTGCCCTGAGAGCCTTCTGTGGGGGTCAATGATAGGCTATCGTCCATTTTTATCTTTGCATACAGCTCAGAGTGCAAGCACATTTTCTGCTTGGGCACAGGAATGAGCTGCACTGGATAAGAGGTCCATGGGAGCTGCCGTAAATGGATCGCCATGGTGCAGGCAGCGCAATGCTCCCTATTGCATCAGTTTGCTGCTCAATGAATGGATTGGACTACATGGTGTCTAGGAGCTGAATGACAAGAGGCCCAGCCTTGTTCCAATTAATTTCAGGCACAGAAGCCAGTGCACAGGAAGCTGTGAGCTCTTGCCAAGTTTCCAGGAACAGGCTCTTTAACAATTCATTCGGGGATAGGCCCACCATCTGCTTCAACACAGGAGACAGCTTCCCATGTTTTACTGTCGCATTGGAAAATTTGTGTGCTGCCTCTTCAGCTGGAGAGACACATGCATGCAACAGCTTTTCTTACTGAATCACCTCTGGATAAATCTCAGCTTGGAACATGCTGTGTGGATGCACTCCTGTATTTACATACATTTATCTCAAATGCACACTGGTCTTTTACTGTCTGACCATACATGCATACCAGTGAAAAAATTGTGAACTTGTCTGTCATTTCTTCATGATCCACTCAATGTTTTCTTCTGTGTGGCAGTTTGGCAAGTGCAACATGCCGCCACCAGAAAAACGGCAGGCCATATAGATCTTCTATCGAGATCCAGGACCCTTTCCCTTTTGCCCCTTGCCAAGGGGTGCGCCTTACCTCTCCATTCTCAAACACGTAACACCCCTCTCCCTCCTTCTTGTCCTTTACCCAGTGGCCTTCATAACGGGCTCCAGTGGCATAGTACAGCACCCCGTACCCGCTGCGCTGGCCTTCATAGAACTGGCCATGGTACCTGGGAAGGCCAGAGCCAGCGGTTGCAAGCACATGTTTCTGCGGCTCATGTGGGGGCCTCAAAAAGCAGCAGGTGGCTGCTGCACCTGACCTGTTAGCTCAAGCACTGTGCTGCAGATGTGCATGAGTACCTGCACTTGAGGCGGATGTGATAAAGAGATTCCCCACAGCAGACCTACTCCTGGATGGCTTTTGACGTTGCAGACACAAAGCCACGTAGTCTTCCATAAATGGAAATGCTCCTGGCATAGGCTGTCCTCTACTAAGATACACCCACATAGAACGACAGGTAGCTGTCTACACATGCTCCTTCAGCAAGGCATCCCAGAAAGATTTACCTGTTGAACATGACCAGAAGGGCATGGTTTGATTTTGATGGCTCCGTCACAAGCTGCTGATACCATACATGGTTGCCCATGCCTGTGCAAGGGCAAAGGCAGGTGCGTGTGTTGCTTAGTTCTGGGTGACCTGTCTTAGCCTGCAAAACAAGGCCCCCTCATTCTCCCACAAAAGCCTTGTGACAAGGCTCCCCCTAAATCCCATAAGACTTCCTCAGATTCTCACAAGGCTCATGTGCAAAACAAACGCCTGCAGTGCCTGATCAATGCCTTTGGCGCACGTGCAGAGCACCTGTGCATGCTCGCCATTGGCCCGTCATGCAAAAATGCCTGCAGGTTGTGACAGCCGCTCCTTCTGCAGCATATTCCACGCTGGCATGCTGCGCCTCCAGCATGAGCAGCATGCGCTCACCGTTTGGCTTGTTGCGGGCCCACAGCCCCTCAAAGCGCTGACTCAACGTCTTCCACTCCATGATCCCATACCCAGACTTTACATCTTGGGACCACTCTCCATCATACTGGTTTCCATTTGCGTAACGCATCGTGCCCGTGCCGGACTTCATGTCCGCTCGCCATTCACCTGTGCGTTCCATAGCGAGCATGTTCAGCATGTGCCGGTGATGCCTGTGCCGTGATGCAGGCAAGTGCTCATGAAAGCATCCTCACAAACACACTGCATGATCACGCGTAGCAAACCTTGGTCAGGCACCTGAGCGCGCCAGGGAGGTCCTGACAGAAGGCACTACTATGATCAGGTTAAGGGCTTGTTTCCATTCCTTCCTTTGAACAGCACCTTGTTGAGTGCAGCACCCTACGCTACTCCTTTGCTTTCAAGCTAGGCTAGTATTGGCAATGTAGGATCAGGGGAGAAAGGATGCTGAGAAACTGGCAACTGTTACTTCCTTTGCTTTGAAGCCGTGCAGAGGCCTATCGAACCCAAA
>LKMJ01001343.1_pt1 | contig 21539 bp, 20 predicted proteins | sample 643391 | NCBI WGS metagenome assembly LKMJ01 (sample SAMN04112250, study PRJNA286221) | soda lake metagenome | biome: soda lake; feature: Kulunda Steppe; material: water; isolation source: sample PL-Br10 brine of Picturesque Lake | place: Russia: Kulunda steppe | collected 2010-07
CCCTCCCTGCCCTCCCGCTTTGCGCCTGCCATGGGCCCCTCCCCCCCCAAGCACACAGGGCAAGCCACCACAGGAGGGCACCAAAAACAAAGACCATCACGCGGCTGCGCTGAGCGCTTGCCTACCCGCAGGTGAGGGCGGACCGCGTCTCGACAAAGCGCTGCAGCACCGCCACGTAGTCGCTGCGCAGCAGAGGTCAGGCGGGTGGCACACGGTGCGACTTGGTATGCTGCCACACCACGGCGGCGGCGGCGGCTGCGGCTGCCCCGGCGCAAGCATGCGTTGGCGAAGCTGTGGCGGCAGAGGCCGGAGCTGGAGCGCTGCCCAGCAGGAGCGTGGCTGCTGCTCCGCCGTGGCAGAAGGCACAGGCAGGCCCCAGCTGTCAGGGGCACCCACAGGGGGGGAGCAGTGTGACCCGCATCGGCCGTGAGCTGAAGGAGGGGGGTGGGGCACCGCGCCCCCACCCACGGCCCAGGCTTGGTGCACGCACCAACGCACCAGTGCCCCATCGAATAGCGGCCACCTGTCACTGAATTCCTGCAAGGATGGTGCAAGCTGCGGTCAGCGCACACTACGCACAGCAGCGGCCGAGCGCATGCAGTCAGGCCTGGCGCAGCGCCCACTCCGGCAATGGGCAGCCTGCTGCCCCTTGCATCGCTCTGCCCCTTGCATCGCTGCCAGTGCGTGTGCTGCGTGGCCTGCCCGCTCAGCCAAGAGAGCCATGCTGTGCAGCAGCCACGCTCGGCGCAGCGGCCACCCAGGAGCCATCCCGCGCAGGCTCTCATATGCCCTCGGCCTCGCGCGCCGCGTGGGCCGCGGGGTGCACCCTCCGCGCAGCCCACCCACCAGATCGGCAGCACGCGCTGCACCAGCTCCGCCAGGCACGGCTCCAGGCCCAGCCCGTCCGCCAGCGCAAAGGTCAAGGTCGGGCCCGCGCACTCGGGGCGCTGCCTGCTCTGTGCGCCCGCCGCGCCCAGGCCCTCGGTGGGCTGCACCAGCCGCGCTTGCACGTAGCGCGCCTCCAGGCCCATGAATGCGTACAGCAGGTCGTTGGTGACTGCGGGGCGGGTGCGCGCGCAGCAGCGGCGGGTGAGCGCCCTTGCGCCTTGCTTGATGCGTGCGCTCAGGGGGCCATGCGTGCATGTTGAGCCGTGAAGGTGCGCTGCAAACGTACACCTGGGACGCTGCACATGTGCACGCACAATGAGAGCAACTAGATTGTTAGGCACATGCATGCATAGTGCCTGGGCCTGAATCACTATGCACATGCATACGTAGGGCGCGCACGCAGAGCCCGCCAGCACGGTCCCCTTTAATTGCAAGGGACAAGCTGACTAGGCCTGCCGTGGGGCATTTGTACTGTAGTGACCTGACAGCCTGCGTGCGTGCCCAGGCACCAGGCCAGCAGTACCGCTAGTCCATGGACATGAGCCAGCCCCTTCTTACACCTAACACAGACCTGCATCCCACCTGCCACGCACGCGCACATCTCGGAATCACATGCACGCACAAATACCGACACGTACCCACGCATGCATTCGCGCACACGTAACGCACAGATTCACGCAACTGCACAAAACTTAGCACACGCACGCGCACACACATGCAGGGCCATCCCATCCTTCTTACTTGCCACCTCCTGCACGTCTGTAGGGAGCGTGCTCAGCGGCTGCAGCGGCGGCAGCCCAGCCCCCCTTGATCCGAATGAACTCTGGCGCCGCGCATCTGGCGCAGCAGCGGCGCTGGGCTTAGGCGCTGCAGCCGCCTCCTGTGCGTGCGTGCATGCGTGCATGTGCACTCGCGTGTGTTTGTGTCTGTTGGCGTGTGTGTGCTGTGTGTGTTGTGTGTGTTGTGTGTGTATGGGCAGTCAGGCCTTTCAGAGCAGTCCTAGCTTGCTGCACCCAAAGAGCGTCACTCCAAGAGCACAGGCGCCCAGGGCAATAATTTCATGGTTTGCTTGTGTGGGAATGTCAGCAGGGCATGCGCGCACACGCCCGTCATGGGGTTTGTGATGGGTCACATGCGCAGGGCCTCATCAACCACATGCCCGCATTGCGCACGGGCTGCTGGCTTACTGTCGGGCGTGCTCTGACTCCCTTGCTCCTGACGCCCTGCCTAGGCGCGGGGCAGGGTAAGAATGGGGTCGCACACAGCAGTGAGGGGGCGCACAAACTGTCCTGACAAACCCAGCCGTGCACTGCAGACAGCGTACTCGCGGGCGATGCAGGGCAGGAGAGGGAAGCACGCTGACGGCGCATGACCAGAGCTGCCTGCAGTCTGGGTCTGGGACGCCCGCCTGCTGGCCCGCCCGCTCACCACGAGGTCACGTCCGGTGAGGTGCGGCCGAAGCGCATGCCATGCAGGGATGGATGCCAACAGGGAGGCGAGGCTGGAGGAGGCGCAGGAGGGAGCACCGCCTTGGTCCCGCGCCTGGATGTCTGCCGTGGCCTGTGCACACGTGTGCAGTTGTGTGCGCGCAAACACAGCTTCGACGATTTGCACGCCCTGAGCACGTCCACACGCGCATGCGTCACATGAGCACACTCTGTGATCTTGCAGGCCATGGCCCCAATAAGGCATTGCAGCCCTGCTTATGCTTGACGCTGCGGTGAAGGTGGACCTGGTGGGCACACGAGCTTGCACACCCGCACCCACACCCCACTACGCCCGCGCCTGCATCCAGAGAACCCCCCCCCCAAATGCATTCATCTCAAGGCGGCGTTACGCGCATGCACCTACACGTATGCACGGATCCCTCCCCCCCAAACAGTTCCTACAGATGCGTACACAGCCACCATGCTGCCACAAAATTGCGGCACGCCCCCTCAGGCCGCTCGGTCACCACAGCATGGCTGGCTCAAAGGCATGCCCTCAAGCAGACCCACACCTGTGCTTCGTGCTGCTGCTTGCTGGCTTGGAGGGCTGCTTCAAAGCCTGCAGGTACCCCTGGCCCATCCAGCTTGAACAGGTCCCCCGCAAAGGGGATACTGGGTTGGGGGTCCTCCTCATCAGGGATGGGGAACACCGGCCGGGGCTTGTGCGCAGGGGCCACAGGAGGCCGCACCATGGTCCCACCTGTGCCAACCTGTGGCGTGCGAGCGCGCAAGTTTGTGCATTTGCATGGTGCGCGCGCGCGCGCGTGTGTGTGTGTGTATGTGTGTGTGTGTATGTGTGTGTGTGTGCGCGTGCGTGGGTGTGCGCGTACGTTCTTGCTTAAATCATGGGTGTCCACTGCGTGCACGCACGTGCACAGCAGTCTACCTTGAGCGAAGCAGTAAATTGTAGATGTGGTCACTGCACGAGCAACACTCCATCCAGGAAGGACCCCTTCGTTGTGTGCTGTGCAGAGGCTTGTGTAATGATGGTTGGTAGCTGCAGCAAACCTGGCTGCTGCAGACGAGCTCAGGGGCGCGCAAGCACCCAACATTTGACTCACCCCTGCGCTCAAGTACGGGCTGGTGTGAGTGGTGGCTGCTGCAGCAGCAGCATGCTGCTGCAGCTGCTGCTTGCCCACGGGCTGGTGTGTGAGTGCAGGGGCAGCAAGCAGCCCCGTCCTGCCATTGCCCCTGCTCATTCTGGCCGCATCCCCCCCTGCTGGATCCCCTGGCGTGCTACTGTTGCCGCTGTCAACGCTGCGCGGCTGCGCTTGCGCCTGTGCAGCGGCAGCTGCCAATGGCGTGGACGGTGGAGGTGTGAGGTTGGGCATGCCACCAGGCACACCTGCCGTGGGCCTGGTGTGTGGCGTGCCTGCACCACGCCCCCCATTGGACATGCCTGAACCAGCAGGGAGTGACGGCGCAGGCGCATGAAGCGCGGAGGTGGCTGGTGCGTCTACTGCTGTTGGGCGGCTGCTTGTAGCTGAGGCTGGGGGGATAGGCTGCGAAGGCTTCGTGCGGTCGGCAGCTCTGGGGTGCGGCGCCATTGGGCCCTTGGTGAGGACAGACAGCGAGCTGTCCGTACCAATGATGTGGAGCAGGGTAAGCAGCTCGCGATGGCCTTTGACGCTGCAGGACACAAGCGCGTGCACGGCATGGAAGACTGATCTGGACAGCGCATTGACGGGGGTGAGTTCAACTGGCAGGAAGAAGGAGCATGATACGGGCAGATATTTGGACAAGGAAAATATTTTCTAGAGCCAAAAGGTTGTCAATCAGCTCAAGTGCGCGGCAGGACTGCGAACAGATGGATCCTCACTTCAGAATAAGGCCTCATTGCACTATTTTCTCAGCATGGGCATGGTGACATGCATCGACACTTGTGCGGAGGAACATCTCCCTACTGTTAAGTCAATACGAGCTTGCATGGAATCTGCTGAGACAGCTAAGTTTGAATACTCACTTGCGTGCCTGGGCCCTCCCCAGCTTAGCCAAGAACTCCTTCTTATCTGCAGCCTTCCCCTCCAGGAAAGTAATAGCTTGATTGTATTCAGCCTGGAGGGAGAGCGGGAGGGAGGGAGCTGGTCAGCCGTGAGCGAGTACAAGTGTTCCAGCACTTCGTGATGAACCAAGTGCTTGGAGTCAGAGTGCTTGCTCCTCGATACTAACATCGGGCAACTTGTTGCCCAGTCCATCCCTCAGAGCCTTGAGCTTGATATTGCGGATAGCTTGTGCCAGGGGAGCTGCCCCAAGACCCCTGCACAGATGCTGCTCCAGGGCTTGTGCGGTGTCATTGATGCGCTCTTCGTGCGCCATCATTCAGCTGCTCACAAATCCTGCAACCTAAAACACAACGGGGCACATAAGTTGCAAAGGATCGCTGGGTGAGCAAATTTGCAGCTTATGATAACTGAATAATACATATGAAATCAACATACTTCAATGCAGCTGCATCTTGGCAGGCTCAAATTTTCATATTTATGTGAATTTATGTAAAGAAAAATACTGATATGTAATTAATGTTAGTACCGTGCTCATCTGTGCATGTGTCCGCTCAGCTACCCTCGACCAGCAATCATCGCGATCCCGCATCATCTTCGGGTCAGCAATTAAAATGTTTTACACAAAATGCTTAACTTAAGATATTGGCATTTGACTCGCTGCCTAGAGCCACGCTGCTCAGCGCTGCCAACTTGCATCCATTGCACGCCTGACAGACCAGGAGTAACGTAGGCTTTGTGATGGTTCCAAATGCTGGTACAATCACGGGAACCCGCCACTTCTTCAGCTTTGCGTGAGTGGGCGGAATATGAAAGAGCACACGCGCCTTGGGGCGCAATTTTAAGCCCTGAGACAGCCAATACTGCACTCTGAAGCTATGTGGATACAATATATTTCTTTGGCATATAACTTGCATGGAATTGCTGTGTAAGCCTGCAGGCAAGCTGGGTTTCTACCAAGGCCTCGTACAGGGGTACACCTGTGGGCACTCAAGCATGAACCAGTCTAAGAATGATGATTGCTTGCAATCCATGAATGCAGGGTTTATGCGCAGCAAGTAGGTCAAAGAACAGAGAAATGCCGCGCAGAGCCGCGCGTTTTGCACCTTGAGACGAGAGCAGGTGGAACGGCACGCCTGCTGCATAAGGGGGAGGTCCTGCAGTCAGTCAGCTTGAGGGATGTACAAACCATAGCCTTTGATGAGGCAGAGCCGTGTTCCATCATCATGACGTATCAAAGTGGGAGTCGGGAGGGAGGTGGAGTGTTCGCGGCCACAGGAGGCAGCGAACTGGTGGAGAAACGGCTGCTGCTGGACTTTTCATGCCCAACAGAGAACATGCTGTTCAGGCAAGTTCCAAGGACAGTGCAGATAAAGAGGATTTCCTTTTCCAGCGTTGCTTAAATACTATTGCTTTATCCCTGATCGCATGCTTCCTGTTGCACGCTTCCGGAGAGCTAGCACAGTTCCGCGAGCCCTGGATTGCACAAGAAGAAGGATAGTTGAGACGTGAGCACGCGCTCCTGCTTAAGCACAAAGTCCATGCATGCACGTATGAGCCCAAGCACATTGCGCCCGTTCATTGAAGCTAGCACACCTTCGCGCATGCATGCGCAAGCATTCAAGACTGCTTGTATGTAGAAGCAGCTCAGAAGAGCATGAACCAAAGCAAATCAAGCACACAAGCAAGAATGGTGCTGTGGGATCTTAGATTTGGGTAGTGACGCACGAACATTACATGTCACTCCATGTTGTGACAACATCTTGACGCGTTGCGCCGCAGGGTGGCATGCGCAACAGTAGCAACTAAAGACGAGGATTCGTCTCTGTTTGCCAGCGACGTGTTACTTGAAGCGCCCGTCAGCAAGAAGGCACTTGCAAGCTGGAGACGCCGTCACGCGGTAGGTCGGCGGCATCTCCCCGCAGGCAACTGTCAGTGACCCCCCCCGAAGCGGCCCTCGGCAGCCCCGACCCAGGGTGTCAGCCCTTCTCGCCGGTGACCCCTCTGCTCTCATCTCATTGGCCTCACCTAAGACACGCTGGGCCCTGTCTGTTTGCTTGCGCAGGTGCTGGTGGCTGGCCGCCTCATCCTGCTGGACTCCTGCGCGTCAGCCTTCCCGCGGGAGGTCATTTCGCTGGGAGGCACTTACACACTCCCGAGGTGAGAAGGCATTGTGCCACAAAGCACAGCAGCGGCCGCCTTCCACTGGACCCTGCCAACTGCAACTGCATGCCAAAGACTTGGGAGCGCTTGCTCCATGCCGCAGCGGGCCGGCGCAAGCAGGACTGCGGCCGTGTGGTGTGTGCAGGCCCGACGTAAAGACGCGCACGGTGCAGCTGGAGGCCGAGGAGGGCCGCGACATTGTGCTGCGGTGCGGAGCTGGGCGCAGGGACTTCCTGCACTGGATGAGTATGCTCACGCGTGCAGCGTCCATGAGGTAGGCGCGGCAGGCTGGTAGACGGGTAGCAGGCTCTCCTCCGGGGAAGTGACTCATCACGCCGGACAGCGGCACGCGAGGCCTCACACGCCTGCTCTTGCGCCCGCATGCTGTTGCTGAGTCCTCACCCATGAGTGTGGCGGCGCCTGTGGGGGGGGCAGCAGCTGGTGCAGGGACCTGGGCAGGGCGTGCTTGGAATTTGACTCCGAGCGCATGCCCTCGGCGCTGGCAGGTCCGCACCCAGCAACCCCTCATCCCGGCCGCTCCCCTCCTCTTGGCTGGCTTGCTCGCAGTCCCTTGACCTCCATGGCCACACCCAGCCTCGCCCACTTGGATATCAGCACACCTCCACTGCCCCTGCCTCCCAGCTTCAAGCACCACAGCGTCATGGAGCCGCTCTTGGAGCCCCCGCCCCTGGCTCCGCCCCCCCTGCCTTGGTCCCCCACATCCTCCTGCGCCGCGCGGTTCCCCCCCGCCCTGCATGCAATCCCCGGCGCAGCCCACCGGTATATCAAGTCCTGGACCGGCAACGGGGTCAGCCAGCCAGGCAGCAACAGTCTGTTGATGGCAGGCATGGTGGATGGCAGGCACGTGAGGCACGCGCGGAGTGGGGACGCGGCAGCGGAGGGCGCGTCCAGCCTCCAGGCCCGCCCACCCAGCAGCACCCTGGGTATGCTGTGTGCGGGGGAGGGTGAGGAGAATGAGGGCAAAGAGGACGACGGCAGTAGCGCCGCAGGCGGGTCCTTTTTGGGCTCCATGCAGGGCCATGTGGGCGGCTTTGGGGGGGCGGCAGTACCGGATCAGGCACGGGCCAGGAGGGGGCTGCTTGGCCAGCTGGACGACATGCAGCAGCAGCAGCAGCAGCAGCAGGCCATGCCAGGGAGCATGCACAGCAGCAGGAGTAGCAGCGTGCACCTCAGCGGCCAGGCCAGGGATGGCGGCAGCCTGGCTGGAGGCGTGGCGGCCTTCCCCATGTTCCCCACACGAACAGCAACCCAGCAGGGCAGCAGCACCCCGGGCCTGCCGGGCTCCACGCAGTCCTCTGGGGGATCCCTGGGGAGCGCCGGTGATGAGTCCGCGCGCAGAGCCGTGCTGGATGAGCTCATGGGCGCACAGGTGCGCAGGTGCCCGTGCTCAGGCTTGGGAGGAGGCATGGGGCAGGGTTGAGCATCGGGCTAGCCTCCGTGCAAGCACTGGATGGGGGACAGCCAGATCCCAGCCAGTGCTACATGCTGTGCTTGCAGGCACTGGGAGTGAAGCAGCAAATGGCTGCTGGGTGCAGAGCACAAACGCAAGTGGGCCCCCAGGCAGGCCATGCCAGATCTGGGACTGTGTCTATCAGCAAGAAGGGCCTGCTTTGTTGCATGCTTTGTTGCAATGATCAAGCCATCATATGGACATGCATGCAAGACAGGGTAAGCTGCCTCCAAGCCAGACCTATAAGCACAGGCTAGCGAGGCTGGCTGCTGACCGTGCTGCCTTCTGCAGGCGTGGCCGCGCCGCCGTTTCCATTTCCTCTGCACAGGCCATGCACCCCGCTGCACACCTCCATCCATGCACCCCGCTGCACACCTCCATCCATGCACCCCGCTGCACACCTCCATACACAACCCTCCAAGCACACACACCCTGTGGCCTTCTGAGCCCTGAGCCCTGGCCTGCACGGGTGTGCCTGCCTGCAGGGCGTGCTGTTTGAGATTCAGACGCAGCTGCAGGGCCTGCTGCAGCGAGAGGGCCGCTCCCTGCTCCCCCTGTCCCCCCCCAAGCCCGCCGCATCGCAGCCGCACCATGCCGCGCCCACGCAGTCAGCCAGCACCGCAGCAACCCTGAACTCTGGGTGTGATGCAATGCCGCTCCCACAAGCATGCAGCGCATCTGTGGCCCTCGCCCATCCGCCTGCAAGCAGCACCCTCGAGCAGCTGCTGGAGCCCGCCGGCGAGGGCACCGTGGAGGAGGCTGCCTGCCTGCTGCCGCACGTAACCCTGCAAATCAGCAGGTGGGGGCTGACGCATCACTTAACCCTGGGTGACTAACTCTGCTCCCACCATTAGGGCCTCCTGTGTGCTGGCCTATGGTCATGGCAGCAATGCACCTGGCTCCACCCAGCAGCTCACCTGTTTAATTTTGGTAGATGGGAATAGGAGGGTAGCCATGTTGTTGCAGGGCAAGGGCGTGACACATGGAAAGGGCTCTTGTTTGACGTCCTGTGCCGTTCTGAAGTTGTCTTGCTTGCTGCAACTGTTCACCTGTTCCGACCCTATCAGCATGCCTGCAGGGCTTCCAAGTCCTTGCAACCACACAACAAAGTTCATGCATGTTTCGAACGTGCCTGCTCATGCAAAACCAGCCGTAAGGTGGCACATGCGCCGTATGGCATGCAGTATCATGCTGCAGCCTGCTGGGCACATGCAGTTCAGGCATCTCCCAGCTCTAGTAGGGCAGCTAGTAGGGCTTTGCCACCTGCAGCATGAGCATGGGCCGTTGCAGCGGTCCCCTCATCAGGTAGACACGCATACCCCGTGCTCACTCTTGCCCCCCGCCCCACCCCCTCCTCTGCAGGGCAATTGTGACGAACGCAGCGCCGGCAAATAAGCGCCTGCTCCAGGCCCCCCTGACAGGCGATGTGCTGGGTGCGCACCGGATTTGCCAGTGGATGCTGTCGCGGACGATGAAGCTGTATGCTCGGACACCACCACCTGCAAGGTGTGCCGCCCAAAGCCCACTGCCTAGTCCCTGTGCACCATCCCATGCAGTAGAAGCAGCCGCAGGCGCAGGTGCAGGTCAAGGTATGGCAGCAGAACCAGCGGCAGCAGCGGCAGCTGCAGGTCCCCCCTGCCTGCAGCCACACATCACTGTCCCTGCCTTGGTGCCCCTGGACCACCTACCCCCTGCCTCACAACAGCAACAGCTGCTGCAGGGGCCAGACGCGGCACACGCGGGTGCAGGGCAGGCATCCCTAGTCCACGCACTGGTAGCGGGCACCCCCTCGGCCTGTGAGCCCCACCAGCCGCCCATTGCACGCTCCCCTGACGCGCCCAGCCACCGCCCGCCCCTCCACATGGACCGCGTCATGCTGGCTCAGATGCAGTGGCTCAGGTCACGGCACGTCACACAGGCGGAGCTGTCCCTGTTCCTAAGCCAAGCCCAGGCAGCGGCTGCAGCGGCGGCAGCAGCGGCGGCGGCAGCTGCAGCCGACAGTGAAGATCTGAGCCCTCCTCCAGCATCCGCTTCCTCGGGTGTGGCAAGCAGGATGCACCACGGCCTGCAGCTGCCTCAGCATGGCGGTGGTACGCAGGCCCATGACAGCCAGGTGCCTCAGCATGGCGGTGGTACGCAGGCCCATGACAGCCAGGTGCCGCATACCCTGGCCCAGCAGCCACTGCCTGAAGTCCAGCCACCGCAGGAGCTGCAGCCGCCGCAGCCGCCGCAGCAGCACCAGCAAGAGGGGCTTGTTGGAGAGGGCAGGGCAGTAAGCAAGGGCACAACCCGGCATCAGGCGTGTGTCCGCAGCTGCGACCCTGGCCCAGGCACGGCCACAAGGGAGGGTGGGGAGGTAGTGGAGTTTGAGCAGGATGTGTCCCACATCTTGCCTGGGCTTTCGCTGACACTGCGCGTGCAGAGGCCACAGCCACAGGCCCCAGCACACCACCGCCAGCCACATGGCAAGCACCCAGGCAGCTGGCAGCTAGGGCCACCAGCCAGCCCTCCTGATTGCTGCCCGCTCCCTCCTCCCTCCTCCAAGCAGCCTGTCGCACAGCATATCACGCTGGAGCCGCCACCCTGGGATGCTGCCACAGCCTTTCACAACCCGCTGTTTGTGAGCGGCGAGGAGGGCGGGGCCCAAGAGGGATGGGCGGGCATGGGGTGGGGCTGCAATGCGGAGTTGCTGCCCAAGGGCAGCTGGGGACGCAATCCCTGGGAGCCAAGACAGTGTTGCAGCCTGCCAGCCTCCGCTCCAGGCCAGCTGGACTGGGCTATTCAGCAGCACAGCCTGGTACAGGCGTGCGCGTGTCTGGAGGAGAACCCCGGCAGCACTGGCAGCTGGGGAGCAGGCTGTGCTGCTAGGACAGTGGCATTAGGGGGCAACGAATTAGACGGCGCAGGCAGCAGCAGCAGCAGCAGCAGCAGCAGCAACGCCAGCACCAGTAAGAGCAGCAGCAGAATGTGCGGCAGGCAGCAGGGTCAAGTGGACAGTGATCTGGACAGCGCCATGATGGCAGGGGAGGAGAAGGCTGGAGTATCCCGGCGTACATGTACTGTAGGCTGTCAGGGCCCATCCCTACAGCAGCAGCAGCAGCAGCAGCAGCAGCAGCAGCAGCAGCAGCAGCAGGCGCAGCAGCTGGGGCAGCAGCATCCGGCGCAGCAAAACTGTGTTCCAGTGCAGCATTCATCCCATGAGCAGCCAGATCCACCACACATGACTCCAAGTCCCTTGCCACTTGCGCTGCCACTTGCACTACCAGCTGGGATGAAAGGCAGCAACTCAGGCGCACCTCTCCCTTCAGCCAAGCATTCACCAGCCTGTCCAAGATCTGTACAAGAACTTCATGGCTCGGCCTTGAACAAGTACCAGCGGCTGCTGCGTGCTCAAGCATCCACCCCCGCCCATCACAAGCAGCCGCAGCAGCTGGGGAGCGGCAGCAGGCCAGCTGCATCTTCAACATTCTCTGTCCCAGCCTCGCTCGCAGCTGGTTTGCAAGCCCAGCCGCTTTGTGCAAAGCCTCAGCCTCCACAGCCTCAGCCTCAACCTCCACAGCAGCAGCAGCAGCAGCAGCACCACCACCACCACCATCAGGCCCAGCAGCTGGAGCACAATGAGGTCCAGGAGAAGCGTTCCCTTGTGCAGCAAGTGGACAGCTGCTTGACGGCAGGCAGAAGCACCAGCCGAGTCTTTTCACGCCAAGCCCATGAAAGCAAAAGTAGCAGCGGCAGCAGCAGCAGCAGCAGCAGCAGCAGCAGAAAGGGCGGCAGGAGCAGTGGCACTGGCACCAAGCAAAGGAGGCGCAGTGTTCCCGGCTCTGAGGGGCCCTCAATTTCTGAAGGCAACACGGACCACACCCAGGGCACAAGAGAGGGCGCAGACAGTGCCACTGCATGCAGAAGGGATGGGAAAGTCTCAGCCACTTCCACCCAGGTGCACAAAGCACCTAGCCTCACGCCACACAAGAGGAGCACTCGCAGCAAGGCTCCTAATGCTCCTGGGTCAGCCCCACGTGTGCAAAAAAGGGGCAGCAGGAGTACAGCAGGTCCCACGGGGCAGGCATTGAGGCCAGACGGCAGTGGCCTCTTAGGGCTTGAGTACCCCAAGCTTGCCCGCACCACGCTTGACTTGCAGGCCCTCTTGAGGCAGCTGAATCAGGGTCAACTCTCGCCTGCAGACTTCTTGGCACGCCTCTCAGTGATTAAAGACTGATTTGATTTACCTATCCAGCAAGCATGCAGCTGTGCTTGTTTTGCACTGTCGATAGGCCATGCTATCACTGCAGCTTGGGCAATTGCCTTTGAATTGTTGTCAGCTACTAAGAATGACCACACAGGAAGCATAAAGTCTTGGATGCTTGCTGTGCCCTTCAAAGGAAGTGCACAATCTGACTGGGGCATACACACATGCAACCAGTATTGCTATTCTTTGAAATTAGATGGCTTAAGTCCTAGCTTATACAGGAAAAGAACAACTGTCTGTAGTTCAGGGATGATTTGAGTGGCACATGTTGAAAGGAAGGTTAGATATAGGTGCAAGCCCCCAAGGTGCACGTGTGGATAGCCTTTTTCGAAAAGTCCTCCGGCAGCAAATTTGCGAGGATTGGGATTTATGGGGGATGCTGTCCTGATAAGGACAATATATAGTATTACAGCTGTGACTCAAAAGAACAAATAGGCTGAAAGAATGTGAAAGTTTTTGAAGTGCCCCATTTCTAGATACCTGCTGCAATAATCTGGCGTGACAAACGAAATATTTTTTACACGAGGGGCCCAGGAAGCAACAACTTCCCTAAGGGCCATAGCATAAAAAGGGAGATCAAGGGGAAAAAGGCAAGGAAGCAGGTCCAGACCAAGGCAGGGAGGGTAAAAGCACCTTAAAACAATCTCACGACCTCGCCCTGAAATCACTTTCACGTACACACAGGATTAAACAAAGGGCCTAAAATGTAACTGTGTATGTACATAACAGTTGACAAAGAGGCTTCAAGGAAAGATAACAGAAAGAGACACAACACAAGTATGTTTTTCTCTTTAAGTAAGCACATGTGCAGTACAAGGAGCGCTCCTAATGAGTTGCAATTGTTGTCACGCTGCCTTGCTTAAGTGCTCTCACTCTATGCGCAAACTATGATAAGGTCAAGCTTTTCTTAAAGCTAAACGTGGCAAAAAAAGATACAGCAATGAACATCAAGTCATGTGCCACAGTGGCAATATAGAACGCAGCATTAAAGAGCATGCACCAAAATTAAAGAGAGGCCTCAAAAAGATAGGAGACAGGGACTTGAGCAGGTAATTTTAAATAATCCATGGCCTCCTTACATTGTATTGTCAAAAATTCCTATGGGGCACGTAAGGTAAGGCTGCCAGGAATGGCCAGGCTGAGGCAAGCAGCTTGCAAGCTTTAAAAAGCATCAATCACCACTCTTGCTGTGAGCAGAGCATGAGGTCAACCATGCTACACCATGGCGAGAAGTCCGCATGTACCAAGATATGCACCAGAAGCAAATCTAGATGACAGGAACAGTACTCCAATCCAAGAGCACATTTCACTGCAGAGGTGGCTTGACGTTCTCTGCGTGCGAACAAGATAACAAAACAAGAGAATCATTTATGCAATTGTCAGATGGCGCACATGCCACACGCTGAGACAGTACTGGGCATGGTGCGGAGCTGGCAACAATTGAAAGTGAATGAAAAATATTGCTTGCATATTTTAAACTTGGGCTTGCACTAGTTATCTAAAAATGGAGATAACAGCAAATATCTACCAGGTAAATTTTACCTGCAAATTTCCCAAGGACATTGCCCGCAGGCAAGTACCGGCAGACCAGGTATGTAGCATTATCCGTGCCGCCCCAAGGGCATTGGGCTGTGGCACAACCGATGTGAGTTGTGGCCCTCCAAACCATCTGCAGTTGCAAGGATCACACTTTTTAAGCTAAGCAGGCAACAGGTTCTCATTTCCATCATGCCACATTTCCATGTGGCTTGTGTATCTGAGATGGTAATTCACCAATGACAGGTGATTTGGCGTGACATACCTGTGTAAAATGCCCAATCTCCTCAAAATGTTCCATGTTGGGTGTTGCCTACAGACAAGGAAAATACCCTTCAAAAACTCAGCTGCAAGAAGTGCAAGTTTAACATTGCCTTGTGGAACTGGCAGGGGATTCAAAAATTGAGATTGGTCAAGGATGAGAGGGCAGATGAAACGTCAAGTTAGAGCAAAACAACTTTGAAAAACATATCAGTTTGGTACCTTAGTACAATGCCTCTCAGCAAGCAAATGCATGACTTTGAGGCAAAAATCTGACCAAGGAGCACACCTCTATGAGCAATAGTGTGTGAAGATTTCACACACTTCAGTCAACTTATCTTGGCTTCTTTCTTTGGTAACCTATGGAGCACCAGTGCCCCACCTCTCCATATTGGTAATACTTTTCTTCGCCGGCCCAAACCCGCAACGCCTCCTCCACGCTAGGGTAGCCAATTGCCAAATCTGAGGATAGAAATAAAAGCATGGATATACTTGAAGCTAGGCCTCCAAGCACATGTTTTGATGCGCGGATTAAGTTCTCAGCAGTCCATGCAAATGCTTAGTCTGGGTGCATGGTCAATGCTCCAATGATAAGCTCACCCAGTAGCCACTCTTCAGTCCATATCTTCAGAATGGCGGCCAATGGAGGACAGCAAGTGTAAATGCATGTTCTACTCTAAATATTGATTCTCTTGTCCCCGAGATGTATGACTTAAAACTGCATATCCCGAACATGCTGCTTCAGCCAACTAAGCTTCACCTACTTTCTCCTTCATCAGTATCTGCGTGTCCCCACTTGCAGCTCTTTGCCCAGGACAGTGCTCCATTTGCAAGACGATCAGACCAAAGTAACGCGGACGCCTGGTCAAGTGGTTAAGCGTATACATCAATAGGGATGCGCGACTCGCTTCAACATCTAATAAAAGCACAGCTACACTCATTTTGCAAAATATAGTCATGCAGTCAGTCAAAAAAAATCTAGATCTTATTGCTTATGCACACAATGTATTACTGGTGCTGACTCAAAAGCATAATTTAGTAGCCAGTAAGGTAGTCACAACCACAACTGCAGCTTATGTGGTGGAGTGCACACATAATGCCTAAATCAGGGCACTGCCCTTTGACTGTTCATTATAGAAGCCCTTCTAAGTGTATTGGAAGCCCAATGGTCGCTTGCCTGGCTAGCTGGTAGGTATACCGGCAAAATGGGTCTGACAGGGTTGCTTTGGAAGACAAAAGTATAAACAACTTGTGAATACTCACTCACACCTGATGATTAGACCTGAGGCGGTTATGAAAACCTAAAACAACACTCCGCAGGCTGCTGCTGGTACTAGGGCTGGTGCTGGGATCTGATGTACCTGCATGTGTGCCACTATGGATCAGAGGTGGACTTCAAGATAAGACACTTTTAAGCAGTAAAAATCCTGCAATCAACCTGGTCTTTCTCGCTTTATAGTGATTTATCGTCTGGTTAAGCAAACCTACAAAAGGCACAGCTGCAGGCATCCATATGCCATTATGCTGATATACCATGAAGCGTTTTTTATGTTTTGCCATGCTTACTTGTGGTTGGAGCAGGACTTGCGACTCCATGGGCTTCTGGGCTTTCTCTCGCTAGTCCTCCTTCTAGGGTTGTTGGGCTCGAGCCTGTAGGAGCGTTGCCACCTCCCCGAAGACCTTCCAAGAGGATTGTGGGGTCAAAATACTTGGCCAATATGTCTTGCATTCTCTGCTGCAGCCGGTCCTTCTGCATTAGAACATCGACACTCCTTGCAGGCAAGTCAAACCCAGCCAAGCTCCTGGGCAGGGCACGTGCCTGCATCAGCTGGAGCGATGAGACTATTACGCACAACACGACCACGAGAGCTGACGTGGCTGTTACGGCTGGCATTGGATCCGGACTTGAGTTGTGAACCCGATGCTCAAAAAGGTTTTGTGCGGGCCCCGATATTCCTGGGAGCTGTAGGTTGGATTTAAAACTGAGTCAAAAAATACTGCATTTCTGATTCATGCAATAGACGGCGGGCTGGTGGTGCAGACATCATAGGAGTGTTCGCAAAAATAACTATTACACAACTACCGAACTTCAAATTATTAGGCTTGAACGTAACAAATGACGTTGTTCGCAGCATGGCACGCTTCAGATCTGAAGACTAGACTTCTTTGCCCACACCCTCCGGATTGAAACAGTAGCGAACATGGACTCACAATACCTCCCTTGCTTGTGACTTGTGCAATGCTAACGATGTTAAAGATGAGCAGCACACGTGCACGTCTTTTTCCACAGCACCCCCATCCACGCGTGGTCCCTTCCCGCAGGACTTATCATAATGCTTCTCTATTTCATTCCGCAGGTTTCCAGAATATGTCTGCTTTTCTGAGCTTTACTTGTAAACTGTAAAAAGACAGAGCTCCGTCTTGGATACCGCGCTTGCCAATCGATAGGGATATGTATCGTTACATAAACGTTATAACCCTTAATTGTAACAAGTGACCTGCCACTATGTAGAACCTGCAGCTGTGCAATACAGGACACCTGCAGGCTACAAGTTGCACAGTAAAGCAGCTAGCAGCACCAGTTAAGCACTCGACTCCCTGAGGCACCTTCGACAACTATGCCCTCCCTCTTGCCGTTGTTTCACACGCGTACAGAAACACGTGCGCGCAAACATACACTAAACAAGCACACACACACCTGCACACGCTTTCCTGAGGTCAATGCATGTGCAAATTTAATATAAGAGCAAGGTTGATATAAGCCCTTGACGGAATTCAGAGAAGGTTAGAGCAGGTGACTCACGCTGAAGGCTGGCTCCTTTCTTCAACATTCTTTAAGGTAGACTTGGCTTTTTTTCAAAAGTTTGCGGCTATATTCACTGCAAAAAAAGCAAGTCCTCCTCGAGCTCATGACCAAAATCAGGCAAAATTTGGCAAAAAGACCAAACAATGGATATGTGTGGCTCAGCTTGAAGGGCTGGAACCATTGTATTCCTATACTGGTGGGACTGTGATCCTGCACAGTGAGATCATGGTTCTGCATTCCAAAAACTGCAGACAAACGACGCGTTGCCAGTGCTGAGTTCACTAAGACGGCACATACGCACAAATGTGAGCATGATTTCATACAATTTGAAAAAGGCATAGCCGAGACAGACAGTAAAACTACAAAAGGGGTTCATAAGACAGAACACCGACAAGTAGTGACAGCACTGGGACCTGTAGCAGTCTGCCACTTGTACTAAGTCAGGCTAGCTAAGCCCATACTAAGGAACATGGCTTTCAAAAAAATTCACATTTCTCCGGCTGCATGCACTAGCATAAATGTAGACAGTGTACATACACCTGGACAGTGGCACTCTTTAAAGAAGTTGGATTCCTTGCAGTTAAGCCAAATCAAGCATCAGAGCGGGGCCACAGCAGAGTGTCCGAAAACCATGGGATCCTTTGGGGTGTGTGGAAACGGTCCTGCGCGTTGCAGCCTTGGCTAGCTGTTCAATCCTGGGCAGATGGTCGGGGAGGGAGTCTCCGCAGGCCTGGCACGCGGGCACCACTGCCTGCTAAGCCTGGGTAGCCTGCCAGCGTGCTGCGCGCCACCGCCGTGCCGCCGCTGCTGCTGGGCTTGCGCAGGCCGGGCACCAGCTTGTAGGAATGGAGGGAACCGCGCTGGTTAGCCGCACCCAGGGGCACAGAGGGCGGCTGATGGGCAGCGCTGCGCATTGCCTGCTGGTTGTGTTGCAGCGGGTGTGCGCCGGGGCGTGAGGCCCCATAGCGTGGGTCCTGCGCACGTAAAAGGGCCGCCGCTGCTGTGTCAGGTGCATCACCCAGCTCATCATCTTCTGAGCTCAAAATTTCGATGGGGTTGCTCCTGCTGCCGAGGGGCGCCGCAGCAGGAACAGCACTCCCCGGCCGCGCTACCTCTCCCCCAGCTCCACAAGCACCAGCGCTCCTCCCAGCTCGCAGATTCTCGGCCTCCCATGAGGGCTGCACATGCTCCTCAGTCCCGTGCCTGACCGCTCGCCTGCACCTGCGGGGCTCAGCAAGGGACGGCCTGCTGCCTTTGGTGCCGCTGGCGTCATGTGCGCTTGTCCATGCTGCCCCACTGCCGCTGACGGCGGCAGAAGAGAGGGCCCCTGGGTGAGTGGTGTGGGGCGGGGACTCGGGCGAGGGCGGGCTCTGGTCAAGCAGCGAGGCAGCCAGCTGGGATGTGAGGGCTTGGGCGCGACCCGCACACTGCAGTGCAGCAGCTGGCGGCGACGTGTGTCGAGGCATTGGGGGCGCAGCACCTAGCTGCAGGCCAGCTGCTCCGGCGGCGCCGCCTGCTGCCCGAGCGCCTGGGCCTGGCTGCTGCGAGAAGTGCAGTGTCCGGGCGAACGGGTTCACGCTCACTGCGTGGGCTGGCTCAGCACTGGCGTCAGATCTCAGTGCGCTGGTGTCCGCCTGCAAGCTACCGCCGCCGCCGCTGCTGCCGCTGCCACTGCTCCTGAGCTCAGGTCTCTGGTTGGCGAGCGCAGCTTCAGGGCCTGAACCAGCCCTGCCGGCCGCGTGCCCCCAGCCTGCCCCTCCTCTGCTCATCTCCACATCCATGGGGCTGGGCGCAGGGGCAGCTGCTTCCCTGGGCTGAGCAGCCCCCCCCGCCGCACTAGCGGGCAGGCTAAGAGCAGAGGCGCCTGCCAGCTGGCTGGGCTGAGCAGCATGGCCTGTGTGCTGCATGAATACAGCTTGAGGAGCATGCGCAGCCCCTGCCATAACCCCCTCCCTGCGGTTGCCTGGACGCCCATTATCTCCACTGTCCACGCGCTGAAGCAGCTCCGCCAGCTGTGATCCAGTAGCCACCCCTGCAGCTCCGCGGCCAGCAACTGAGGCGGCTTCACGCTGCGCTGCCATGTCTGCAGCTCGCTGGAGCTGTAGCGTGCGGTTGCGTGCCTGCACGCGCGAGTGGGAGCGGGGTGCATGGGTGCGTGAGTGTGTGGGGATGCGTGGCGCACCAATCAAGGCCTTGGCTAAGCGAAAACGCGCACCCTTTTGCGAGAGGGTGACATGAGGATGATGTGTTCACAGAAACAGAGCCAGCACACGCTGCAAGCCCTTGCTCCTTGGCACGCACGAGCATGGAGCACCCCTGAACGGCTAGCCCTCACACCAGCCCCCCACCCACCTGGATCTCTTGCCGCTGCTGCCAGGCGGGACGGAAGGGGTTTGTCAACACAGGGGGGCGCTCAGAGCCCGCTGCGCTGCCTGCGCGCCCACCCTGCCGCAGCCCGGAGTTAAGCCTGAAGCCGCCCATGTTCAGCCTGTTGCTGCTGGGCTGCAGCGCGGGCTCAGGAGGCGTGGCTGGCTGAGCCGCCGCGGCCTCCAAAGGGAACAGCAGCTGGATGGTGTTCCACAGGGCGGTGTTGATCTTAGGCTGGAAGCCTGGCAGGGCACGGCAAGGCATGAGAGGTAGGCATGAAGCACAGGGCTCAAGGCTCAAGGGCTTGACCGGGCCCTGACATGTAGACGCAGGGTCCAAGAAGATGTGCAAGCAGCGGGGCCGCACGCGCAGCCATACACTTGCCCACAATGCAGAAAAGGTGCTGCAGCAAGGGGTGCCTGCTTCAGGGCCAGTGCTGGGGCATTGCACTATGCGCTCCCCACCTGGTGGGAGAGCCTCCCTGCATTTGGCGCACTTGTTGCTGTGGGCCATGCTGCCCCTCAGGCACCTCCTGCAGAAACTATGGCCTGCAGGACAGCAAGAAAGCAAGGAAGGCTGAAGAATTGTTTGAGATTTTACTCATTGGGGCCATGCATGCATGCTGACTCTGACTCGATGGCTCCATTACAATCGCTGATACTCTGGGTTAACCTTTTCAAGTATTCACAAAAGTAAGGCAGATTGTTAAGGATGGGCAGAGTAGACACATGCACCGTTTCCACATGCTCACATACTCGTTTGATCCTACCGCAAGGTGTTGTGCAGGGCCAAGTGCAGACATCAAGACATACGCTGCAGGTAAGCTCCTCCCGCAGCTGCGTTATCCGGTCCAACCTGCAGAACGCAAAGGTAGCTCAGCCTAACAGGAAATATGGATTTGTTCTTGTCAACCCCATCACAGCCCCACCTTGCTGGAGACAAGACTCGCCGGGCAACATCACACAACATCACAGAAAAAGTTACAGATATTGCAGCTTGTACACAACATCACTTTCCAACACAGCTCAATCTACCTTGATGGAGTGGCCTTTGACGGTGTTGTGCCCTCCTCAGTATCCGGAGCAGCCTGATCAGGCTCATTTTCCTTGTCATCCTTCTCCAAGTCCTCAAACTGCTTGACCTCAACACGCTTGCGGGGTCTGTGAGCAGGCACAAAAATGAATCTTAAGAATTAGAGATCTTGGGCCCTCAAGCTGCACCTGTTATCATTCCTACCTCATGGCAGATTGTGGAGTGCAATGCATGTCGGTTTGACTTCTTCCTCGCCGCCGTATTTCAACAGTGGACATTGCTTGGGCAAGTACATCCATCTCACTTCCACTGCTGCTACTCTCATCACCTGTCAAAAGGCAACGTAAGTGGCGCGAAAGGACATGGCCTCCAGTCAAACGAATCGAGGGCAAAACAGATGCATCCTCACTTAAGGCAAGCCTGAGTGTGGTGCGCTCTTACGCACTTACTCTTGAACTCATACCCATGACTGGGCGCTGCCATGGTGCAGGGTGACGTGAACCCTTGCATCGCTGATAGGATAATTAATTCTATATAAAAATTAAACTCATTAACCACCAAAGTCATTAAGCGCCTAAAGAACTAAGTAGGCATGTGCTTCGTAACATTGCTCGTTCTAGCTTGCGTGCCCAGACCCTGAGAGTTGAAACTGGCTGTTTTAAAATCCCTTATTGGCATTGTGACAAATCAATCTTGATGATGTCCAGGACGAAAAGCATGTCCTTTTTAATGCCTTTGCTTTAACTTGTGCTACTTGAGCAGGAGATTCGCAGAACAACTTGCTGATTTTACTGGTAGGATTTACATTGGAGACACATGCACTTTTCTACTTTTAAGTAAAATTACTTAGACAACATCAGCGCTGAGGATGTGAAATTGTTCCTCTTGCAGACATACAATTTACTTCTTTTTTCTGAGTCTAAAGATATTTTTGTCTAGCCAGTGTCCAGCAAGCCCAGCAGTCAGCCCATCTGGCCGAAGGTCTAAACCCATTGTAACCTTAACCTTACGTATTTCCCAGAGTTTAAAAGGGTTAACCAATCAGCCTAACGATCTGGCTGGCGGTTAACCCTTTTAAACTCTTTAACCTTACGTATTTCCAGACGGGGAATTAATTAGCGCTCTAATAATTCTTCACTCCGTGCTTACAGACTGCTCAGACACCTGCAGCATGCCGCGCGCACCATTAAGCCTAGCAACTCTTCCAGGCTGCACACTGCTTTCATTGATTTTAAACAAGCCTACGACACTATCCCCAGACAGGCTCTTTGGTCCCATTTTC